>WNFB01005426.1_pt1 | contig 11378 bp, 15 predicted proteins | sample 5400501 | NCBI WGS metagenome assembly WNFB01 (sample SAMN13153341, study PRJNA577476) | soil metagenome | isolation source: 200 cm saprolite under Douglas fir tree site 2 hole 1 | place: USA:California | collected 2015-04-18 | reverse complement strand
ACGCGTAATTGCTTTTTCAACTCCAGGTAGTTCTCGATTATCCCGTTGTGGACTATCGCGACCATCTCCCTGCACGAGGTATGAGGGTGCGCGTTCTGGTCCGTGACGCCTCCGTGAGTCGCCCAACGGGTGTGGGCGATGCCTGTCGTCCCGGTCAGGGAGGAGAGGCTGTATTTCCTTTCGATATCGTCAATCCTCCCGGCTCCCTTCCTCACCCTGATCACGCTCTCCGAGATGGTGGCGACGCCGGCCGAGTCATACCCCCTGTATTCGACCCTCTTCAGCCCCTGCAGCAGGATCGGCGCGACAGCTTCGTCGTTCACGCAGCCGATTATTCCGCACATGGTTGCAGGCTCCACCCCCGGGCTTATTAAGGTCCAGAAAGGCATGGTTCTTTCAATGCGGAGCTGGATGTGCATGGTGTGCCCGCGAGTTCGCTTCAGGGCCTTTCGAGAACCTCATACCATGCAAAGCTCTTTATGTCCCCCTCATGTCGCCCCAACGAGTCATGGCTGAAGAGAAACTGCTCTTCGACCCCAAGTCCCAAGGGGCGACGGCACGGAGGGTCCTTGTCTCAGACTCTCCGAGGCCTTTCGCGCCAGCCTTCACCGAGGTGGGGCGGAAGATACTCGGGATCCTCGCAAAGGGTCCCAGGTATCCGGCCCAGATCGCTCGTGAGCTCAAGACCCACCACCAGACGGTCTACTATCACGTTGGGCGGCTCAAGAAGTCAGGCCTCATCACAAGTCTGGAAAGCCACGATGTCCGGGGAGGGAGGGCGAACGTCTACACACTCTCCTCAGACGGCTACGCCGTCGAGTTTGATGTTAAGGGTGAGGTGCTTCCTTCGATCTCCGCCGCCACCCGATCGAGGGCCTTCGGGAACTTCTTCAACGAGTTTGTCGGTGGTGGGACCTTCAACGGTTGGATCGTCGTGGGCTCACCATCCCCTCACGGTCCCAGGATGACTCTGGGTAGGGATGGCCACTACGCCGTCCAGCTAGGGTTCGCCCTGGGCCAGTTTGTCAGGCTTCCAACCGCCTTCCCTGTAAAGCTTGACGTCGACATCAGAGCCGAGAAGCTTGAACGCTCCAACATGATAATCGTGGGAGGTCCGCGAACGAACGTCATATCAGCCGAGATAAACAAACACCTCCCCGTCAAGTTCGCGGACGATGGGTCCTGGTCCTCGATCAGCGACGATAGGGGGAGGGTCTACGAATCAGACTTTGATTGCATGGTCGTGAAGGGACCCAACCCGTGGGATGAATCGAGGACCTGCGTAATCTGTGCGGGCGTCACCGGCGCGGGTACGAAGGCGGGTATCCTAGCCCTCACCACCTTCGCCGATGATACCCTGAAGGGATACAAGAGTGGAAGATGGGGCGGCGTCTTGAGGGGAACCGACCTCGACGGCGATGGGAAGGTCGATAGCGTTGAAACCTTGCGTAGGATCTGATTAGGCTCTTCTTCCCCTTCTTCCGCCCTTCTTACGGGTCGTGTCGTGGGGGATCGGGGTCACGTCCTCTATCCTCCCAATCCTGAACCCCGCTCTCGCGATCGCTCTTATCGCCGCCTGCGCACCCGGCCCGGGCGTCCTCGGCCCCGTACCACCGACCGCACTCACCTTGATGTGGACCGCCGTGATCCCCTTCGTCTTAGCGACCTCCGAGGCGGCGCTCGCTGAACGCATCGCCGCGTAGGGTGAAGACTCGAACCGGTCCGCCTTCACGTGCCTGCCGCCCGAGGAGAATGATATCGTCTCAGCTCCCGTAATATCCGTGATGTGCACGATGGTGTTGTTATAGCTGCTGTAGATGTGGACGACGGCCCAGCGATCCTTCAGCGCCTCCTCATCCGCCGTGTTACCTCGCCTCCGGGGTGACCGCCTCCTTTGCGGGCGGGGAACGCGGGGCGCCTAGGAGCCTGATCTTCTCCTCCTCCTCGCGAGCGACGGGATAACTGGGTATCGTGACCCGCCTCTCTCCGATGACCACGTGGCCGTGGACGATTGCCTGCCGCGCCTGCAGAGGAGAGACGGCCATCCCCCTCTTGAAGATCATGGACTGGAGTCGCCTCGCCAGCACGTCCTCGACGGTGAGGCTGAGAACGTCGTCGAGGGGTGACCCTAATCTTACCAGCCCCTTCCTGACAAGGCTGTCCATGAATATCTTCTCGCCCCTCTGCCTGACCTCCTGAGTGGCTGCGAGGAGGGTTCTCGCCTGCTTCCTCGTCGAACTCAGCTGAGACTGGGCCCTCCATAACTCCCTCTTGTTTCTCAGACCGTAGATTCCGAGGAGGTAGAGTTCCTGAGCGAGCTGGTCCGACCTCCACGGGCTCTTCGGACGAGAGTACCGCTTGCGCGACTTCTTAGGGTCTCCCATACTAAATCACTTCTTCTCCTCCTTCTTAGCCTCGCCCGCCGCCTGTTTCGCGGCAGCGACCAACGCGGCCTTCCTCACCCCGACGGTCCTTCCCTTCCTCCCCGTCGTCCTGGTCCTCTGCCCTCTCACCTTCAAGCCGAGGGCGTGGCGGATCCCTTTCCACGACCTCTGGTTGCTCTCCCTATCGATGTCGCCCTTCAGGGCCAGGTCCAAGTCGGACCCGAGGAGCTGCTTGCTCTCACCAGTTTCAGGGTCTCTTTTCCTATTGTAGAACCACTGAGGTAGCCCCAGCGAGGCGGGGTCCTGGAGCGCCTTCTCGACCTGCTGTATCTGAGCCTCAGAGAGGAAGCCGACCCTCGCTCGCGGGTCTAGGCCGAGCTTGGAGACGGTGCTGGCGGCAAAGTTGTCGCCGACACCCTTGATATCCGAGAGCGCAACCACAATTTTCTTTCCCCCGTCGAGGTCCTTGCCGTGAATCCTCACCAGGTGCTTGAACTCTATGCTCTCCGACATCTCGGAAACAGCCCGTCCGCTTTGTATTATAAACTGTTACGAGGGGGAGCGCGAAAGGCAAAATAGCCGAACAATCCTTTTAAACCAGATTCCCCCTCGCGGCGAAACGTGCCCCTTCGTATGGTGAAAAGTCAACCAGCTGGTGTTGCGGACGACTAAGGTCAAGCTCATTGAGGAGTCGGGCAACGAGGTCACCCTCCAGCTCGACGGAATCGACAGGTCGTACGCGAACGCCGTCAGGAGATTTTGCATCTCCGAGGTCCCCTCGATGGCCATCGACGATGTCGTGATTCTCGAGAACTCGTCAGTTCTCTATGATGAGATTCTCGCCCACAGGCTCGGGATGGTCCCCATCAAGACGGACCTCGAGAGGTACATCCTCCCTGAGAAATGCGACTGCGGCTCTCCCTTGGGATGTCACAAGTGCAGAGTCCTCCTCGTCTTGGATGCATCCGCCCAAGACAAGATAAAGACCGTCTATTCCGGTGACCTCGTGTCAGAAGACAGGGATATCCGCCCGATAAGCGAGACCATCCCCCTCGTCAAACTAGCCCCTGGTCAGTCCGTCAAGCTCGAGGCTTACGCCAGGCTGGGTAGGGGGAAGGAACACGCAAAATGGCAGCCTTGCAGCATCGCCTCCCTCACCGACGGGAAGACAGGGGACAGCTTCGTGTTAAAGGTCGAATCAGCGGGGAGCCTCCCCGCAAGGGAGATCGTCGTAAAGGCGGTCCAGATCCTTGAGGAGAAGCTCAGGGAGATACAGGTTAGTGTCGGCGAGAAGTGATGACGACGAGAGACCCCCTCCGCAAATCGGCGGCAGTGATGCTCGAGCGGAAAGGGAGAAAGGAGAAGGCGGCGATCTGGAAGGAGGCTTCTGAGACGCTCCTGACGACCTCCTCCAGAAGGGTGGAGGTGAACCTCGGCCATCTTTCAGGGATCGTTTCCGAGGCTACGGCTGTCTTCGTCCCGGGGAAGGTCTTGGGTTCGGGAATCATAACGAAGAAGCTTGTCGTTGGGGCTTACTCTTACTCAGGTGCGGCGAGGAAGAAGATCGAAGATGCTGGAGGTCAGGCGCTCGGAGTTCAGGATTTCGTGAAGAAGTATCCGAAGGGGAGCGGTGTTCTGCTTGTCGAGTGAAACTCGTCATCGTATAGGGAGTGGGATACTACCTTGATGACAGGAACAGGGTATGCAAGAAGTCAGAGAGGCGAAGAGGAGGAAGAAAAGAAGGAGACTCAAGAAGCGGTCCCGGAGCAGAAGCGGGTAGAGGTGAAGAAGGAGAAGAAGCTCCCAACAAAGGCTCCCCCGCCTGTCCCGATGGTCGACGCAAGCCGTCTCGGCGGGGTGGTCAATATCGACGCTACAGACCAGATCGCCGGCAGGCTCTGCTCGAAAGTCGCGAAGCTGATCCTCCTCGGGAAGCGCGTAACCGTGGTGAACGCGGATAGGGCGCTTATCTCAGGGGCGAGGAACAGCGTCATCCGTCAGTGGATGGAGAGGCTGGAGATCTCGAGCAGGGTGAACCCGATTTACGGCCCGATCCACCCCAGGAGACCAGACACGATTCTGAGGAGGATGGTGAGAGGGATGGTCCCAAGACGGAAGCCGAAGGGAGCTGCAGCGATGAAGCGACTCAGGATCTACATCGGAGTCCCGGAAGAGATGAAGGCGATGAGTTTCGCCAGGTTTGAAGACGCGCAGGCGACGAGACCTATTCCAGTCTACATCACGGTGAAGGAGCTTTCGAAGAACCTGGGATGGAGCGGGTGAGCGGATAGCCATGATGACCGGAACAGGGTATGCGAGAAGTCAGAGAGACAAGGAGGAGGAGGGGAAGGAGACTCAAGAAGCGGTCCCGGAGAAGAAGCGGGTAGAGGAGAAGGTGGAGAAGAAGAAAGCTGCATCAAAGTCGCAAGGGAAGAAGGTCAAGCTCTATTCAGGGGCGAGAAAGACTGCCAGAGCGACCGCCTCGATCTATCAGGGTACGGGGAAGGTCAGGGTCAACGGGCGCATCCTTGAGCTTTGGGAGCCCGAGGTGGCGAGGCTGCACATGCTCGCCCCTGCCCTAGTCTCGGGGGAGTTGAGGGAGAGATTCGACATCGACGTGAAGGTCGCGGGCGGAGGCTTCATGGGTCAGGCAGACGCTGCGGCGATGGCAATCGCGAGGGCGTACGTGGACCAGTCAAGAGGAAACGAGGCGAAGGCGAGGATGAATGCATACAATAAATATCTCCTCTCGGGCGACCCAAGGCAGACAGAGCCGAAGAAGTTTGGTGGGCCTGGTGCGCGGAGAAAGAGGCAGAAGAGCTATCGTTAGGGGGATGACTGAAACCGAATGCTTCCCACAGATAGGCGGTCACGCCCGGAAACCTCTCAGCCCCGAAAGGATGCGCTAACGCAAGTGGTGGCTCGTGTGAAAACTTGTGAGCGCAAGGCAGAGAAGATTACCTATGCGGCGGCAGAAGGTTTTATTTGGGACCACGGAGCGATGAATCATCTATGATGATCCCAATCAGGTGCTTCACCTGCGGATCCCTCGTCGGAGACAAGTTCTCTAACTTCGAGACGAAGGTGAAGGCGGGAGAGGACCCAGCAAAGGTTCTCGACGAACTAGGGCTGAAGAGGTACTGCTGCAGGCGGATGTTGATCTCTTCCGTTGACGTCATCGACCAGGTCCTTCCGTTCTTCGGCAAGAAGGGCACAAACTACTGACTGGTTCTGCCTTGCGCGTAGAGGCGCTCTCAGCGCGGGTCGCGTTCAACGGGAGGGGCGACCCGGGAATCGAGGCAGAGGTCTCGGCCGGCAGCGAGGTCGGAAGAGCACTCTCCCCTTCGGGTGCGAGCCGCGGTATCCATGAGGCGGTACCCTTCTCTCCCGGCGGCCCAGACGAGACCGCGAGGCTGGTTTCCTCTTACAAGCGTAGGGTCGTCGGGGAGGACGCGACCGACATCCTGGGACTCGCATCCACCATCAAGAAGATCGACGGGACGCCGAACTACTCGAGGATCGGTGGCTCTGCCGCCTACTCCATCAGCGTCGCTGCCGCTGTCGCTGCCTCTCGGGCAAGAGGAGTACTTCTTTGTCGTTTGATCGACCCCCGCTGTAACACGCTCCCCTACCCGCTGGGCAACGTGATCGGCGGAGGGAAGCACGCAGGCGAGAAGTCGCCGAGCATCCAAGAGGTACTCGTCGCCCCCCTCGGTGCCACCTCGATGAGGGAGGCAATCCAACTCAACTTCGATGTTCATTCTAGGGTCGGAAGGGAGCTGTCGAGCATGCTCCCCTACCCCGTCGGTAGAGGAGACGAGGGAGGGTGGTGCCCGGGACTGACGGACGAAGATGCCATCCAACTGGCTTCGGAGGCTGCGCGGGAGGTCGCGGACCGGTCCGGGAGGGAGATCCGGGTCGGGGTCGACTTCGCGGCCGGCTCCCTCTACAACCCGAAGGACGGTAGGTACCGGTACCGCGCCTCTGGAAAGTCAGTTGACAGGGAGGGGCAGCTCTCCTACGTGGCGGAGCTCTGCGACAGGTTCGACCTCTTCTACGTCGAGGACCCTCTTCAGGAGGAAGACTTCGACGGCTTCGCCGACCTCACCTCCTCGCTGCGTAAGACCCTCGTCGTCGGTGATGACCTCTACACGACCAACCTTGAAAGGCTGAAGGAGGGAGCGCGCCGAAAGAGCACGGGCGGGGTTATCGTCAAGGTGAATCAGGTCGGAACGCTCGGGGAGGCGGAGGAGTTCAGTTCCTCTTCCAAGAGGGGTGGACAGACACTCATCGCCTCACATCGGTCGGGAGACAACGAGGATCCCCACCTCGCCGACATAGCGATCGGATTCGGGTGCGCTCTGATTAAGTGCGGGATAATCGGGGCGGAGCGCACTGCAAAGTTAAATGCCCTTCTGATGAGGGCGGAAAAGTTGGTCAGGGCGAGAATGGCGAAGGTGGGTTAGGGGTTGTCTCAGTACGAGGAGGACGAATCCGGCTCCGCCGAGAAGATAGTGATAGCTCAGCTTTCGGAAAAGGCCCTTCTAGCCACGGGCATCAGGATAGGAACGCCCGTCAGGACGAAGACGATGGAATTCTTCACGACGCGCCCCCGACCAGACGGCCTTCACATGATCGACTACTCCAAGACCCTGCAGAGGATAGACATCGCCGGGAAGTTCATCGCCTTCACCGGCCCCCAGAATACCGTCGTCTACACGAGCAAGGACTACGGGGCGAACGCCGTCGAGAAGTTCTGCGAGCTGACCGGCGCGATCCCGCAGGTAGGGCGTTTCATGCCCGGTACGTTCACCAATCCCCTCTACCCGGGCCACATCGACGCTGAGCTCGTCCTCGTCGCCGACCCACTCTCCGACGCACAGGCGGTCGTGGAGGCAGGGAAACTCGGCATACCCGTCATTGCCGTCTGCGACACCGACAACGTCACGGACGATATCGACCTGGTCATCCCCGGAAACAACAGAGGTCGAAAGGCAATCGCCGCGATCTTCTGGCTCCTCGCCCGTGCTGTCCTCACCCATGCTGGGTTGCTCTCTCCCGACCAGCCGATGAAGTACGCGATCGAGGACTTCGAAACGAAGCTCCTCGAGGAAGAGCAGTTAGAGACCGAAGCCGAGTGACGATTCTTAATTAAGAGACGGGGAGAGTCCATCCACATGCAGGTGAGGAGACCCGCAGTCGCGGGGGCCTTCTACCCCGCCGACCCCGGAGAACTGAAGGAACTCATCAGGGCCTCTTACCTCCACAGGCTCGGGCCGGGGAGCGAACCGCCCCCGGAGTACCTCTCGAGAGGTGTCGTACCCTGCCTCTCTCCTCACGCTGGCTACGTCTACTCGGGACCGGTCGCGGCTCACACTTACCTCCACGTCTCCTCGCTTCGCAATCCGGAACTCGTGGTGATCGTAGGGCCGAATCATTACGCGGTGGGGAGCGGCGTCGCGACCTTCAAGGAGGGGCGGTGGGAGACGCCCCTCGGCCCGGTTTCAGTCGACGCGGAGGCGGCGAGGAAGATCGTGGAGTCGACGGGGATACTCGATTTCGACCCCTCCGCTCACAGGATGGAGCACTCCCTCGAGGTGCAGCTCCCGTTCCTACAGCACATATACGGGGAGTTCTCAATGCTTCCCATCTCGCTGGGGTTTCAGGACATAGAGACGGCCCGAACGCTCGGGGAGGGGATAGCAAACCTTCTCGAAGGGAGGGCCGCCGTCCTGATCGCCTCTTCAGACCTCACTCACTACGAGACCGCGGAGCAGGCCAGGTCGAAAGATTCACAGCTCCTCAACAGGGTCGAAGCTCTGGACCTGGAGGGTTTCTACGGAACTCTCGAGAGGTTGAACGTGACGGCCTGCGGATACGGAGCGATCGCCACGGTCATCCAGGCGTGCAAGAAACTCGGGTTCAAGAAAGGGGAGCTTCTGAAGTACTCGAATAGCGGAGAGACCACAAGGGATATGAACGAAGTTGTCGGGTACGCATCCTTGAGATTCGTCTAGACATTGAAGGCTGTCGCGGAGGCACCGTGCAAGGCCATCATCACGGGCGAACACTTCGTCGTTCACGGGGCCTGGGCGCTCGCCGCGGCGGTCGAGAGGAGGGTCAGGGTCGAGGCGAGCGAGGCAGACGAAATGGCCATCGAGTCCGACGGACACCGAACGAATGATTCATCGAAGAAGAGACTCGCCCCGGTCGCGAAGGTCGTTACGAAGATCTCGGACGAGTTGCGCTTCAATCCGAGGGTCCTCATCCGGATAACCTCCCGGGTTCCAGAGAGTTCTGGACTGGGGTCGTCCGCCGCGACGATGGTGGCCGTCGCATCAGCCCTCACGAAGCTAAAGGGAGTGGAGCTCGACGCGAGCGAAATATCGCGCTACGCGATGACGGGGGAGACCGCGATCCATGGAAGACCGTCTGGGATTGACGTCAACATCTGTGCGACGGGAGGCGTCATCCTGTACAAGATGGGGGAAGAAGCCAAAAGGGTCAAGTTCGCCGGCTCGAGAAGGTTCCTCATCGTCCAGTCGGGGACGAAGAGGAGCACGAGGACCCTCATCGACAGAGTCTCGCGGATGAAAGCGAAGTATCCCGGGCTCTTCGCGGGGCTGGCCAACTCCGCCTCATTCATCTCTGAGCTCGCCGCAACGAGGCTCGTCAATGGGGACATGCAGGAGTTGGGAAGACTCCTGACCTACAGCCACGCGGTCCTCTCAACGGTGGGTGCATCGACCCCGAAGCTCGATAGGTTGGTCGACCTGCTTCTCGCGCTTGGCTGCTATGGCGCGAAGTTGACCGGGGCTGGAGGAGGGGGCAGCGTCTTCGCTATCCCGAGGGAGGGGAGCACCGACGCCCTCATCGCGGAGCTGAAGTTGAGGGGGTACGAATCTTTCCAGACAAACGTTCCCTGCGAGGGGGTAAAGAGTTGGCTCCAGTAATTCTCGCGAAACTCGGCGGATCTGTGATCACAGACAAGGGGAAGCCTTTCTCGTTCAGAGAAGAAGTGGTATCGGCTTTGGGAAAGGAGATAGCCACGTCTCACCAACTAGTCGTCCTCGTCCACGGCGGCGGCTCTTTCGGTCACCCGGTCGCAAAGGAATACGGCCTCACCTCCGGAGCCTACTCACGAGGCGGGGAAGGGGTCAGCAAGACGCGAGACGCTATGTACGCCCTCGATCAACTGGTCTGCAGAACCTTGATGGGGGCGGGCGTCGAGACCTACCCTTTCGCTCCCTTCGACCTCCTCGTGAGTTCCAAAGAGAAGCACGCGAGGTCATGGCTCGGGAAGCTTCTCGCCTCGGGGCTCTGCCCCGTGACCTTCGGCGATGTCTCGTCATATCCGAGAGGCTTCAGAATCCTTTCGGGAGACACGATCATGCACGAGTTGGCCAAGGTCCTGAGGCCGGTCCGCTGTGTCTTCGCCTTGGACGTCGACGGTATCTATCGAGGTGGGGCGGAGAAGAAGTGGGAGAGGGGGAACCTCCTCCGGACGATATCGGTCTCCCAGATGAGCAAGCTTAAGGTGGGCCTCGGAGACGACGCGACTGGGGGAATCAAGCTAAAGCTTGAGGTCGCGGCGAAGATCGCTTCTCTGGGCACGAGAGTAAGTTTTGTCTCCGGTTTTAGGAGAGCTGAATTCGCGAAAGCCTTGAAGGGCCTGGACTTCTACGGGACGGTAGTGATATGACCCAGCACGCACGATTCACGAACAGGTCGAAATCAGGGATGGCCTCCCTCCTCGATGAGGTCGCGAGGGTCAAGTCGAGGGTCGACGACGTCATCCTCAACCAGCTCCTCCCCTCCTCGAGCCCGCTGAAGGAGGTCGACCTCCTCTACAGGATGATGAGGGACTACCCCCAGCGAAAGGGGAAGGGACTCCGCCCATTCTTTTGCGTTACAACCTGCAGGGCACTCGGGGGGGAGGAGAGCGAGAGCCTCCTCACCGCCGCATGCATCGAGCTCTTTCAAAACTGGATCCTCATCCACGACGACATCGAGGACAGTTCCGAGCTGCGGAGAGGAGAGCCTACACTTCACAGGAAGTACGATGAGGGGCTCGCGATCAACGCGGGCGACGCCCTGCACGCCAGGATGTGGGGCTTCCTTCTGAGGAACAGGAAGCCTCTCGGGGAAGAGAGGACGCTAAGGATACTCGAGGAATTCTCGAAGATGGTCAACGAGACGACGGAGGGGCAGCACATGGAGCTTGTGTGGGTGGTAGAGAACAAGTGGAAGCTAAACGAGGTCGATTACCTCGAGATGGTTTCCAGGAAGACCTCATGGTACACCGTGACTAGCCCCTGCAGGCTCGGTGCGATCGTAGCCGGGGCGGGGGAGGGGGAGCTAAAGAAACTCCTCGAGTTCGGGACCAAACTCGGGATGGCCTTCCAGATACAGGACGACGCCCTCAACCTGGTGGGCGACGCCGAGAAGTACGGGAAGGAGAGTTCCGACGACATACTCGAAGGAAAGAGGACGCTGATCCTTCTCAGGTTGATCGAGGTAGCCGAGCGCGGCGAGAGGGAGAAGGTTCTGAAGATAATGGGCAAGAGCAGGAACCGAAAGACAGCGGAAGACATCCGTTACGTCATCTCGCTGATGAAGAAACACGGGGCGATCAAGTACGCGCAGGGGAAGGCAACACAACTTCTCGGGGAGGCGCTCGGGGTCCTCGGCACGGTGGAGTGGAAGGGGGAGAAGGAGTCGGTCGAACTCTTGACCCGAGTCGCAAGGTATTCGGTCGAGCGGCAGTGGTAACCAGGGGCGGCCTCCCCGAAGACGTCGTCGCATCCGTCGAGAGAAACGCCCTGCTTAACGCTCTTCGCCACGAAGGCAAAGCTGAGGTCGGCGCGGTCATCAGCAAGGTGATCGGGGACTATCTCGAGCTGCGCACCAGCGCGAAGGAGGTCGCTCGGGCGGTCGAGGAGAGGGTGAGAGAGGTGAACGCTATGACAGTCGAGAATCAACGGGCGCTCCTCC
>WNFB01005424.1_pt1 | contig 11380 bp, 10 predicted proteins | sample 5400501 | NCBI WGS metagenome assembly WNFB01 (sample SAMN13153341, study PRJNA577476) | soil metagenome | isolation source: 200 cm saprolite under Douglas fir tree site 2 hole 1 | place: USA:California | collected 2015-04-18 | reverse complement strand
CTCGCGGTGCGCCACTACCTCGAAGAGATCGGCGAGGCGCGCCACGTCGAGACGGAGATGATGACCGCCGGCTGATGTCACGACGCTGGGTCGTCCTCATCGCGGCGGTGGTGCTGCTCGGTGCGTACGCGAAGGCATCGTCGGCTGCCTGGTTCGAGCACGGCGACTTCCACTGTTTCTGGTCCGCTGGTCGTCTCATCGCCGACGGCGTCGATCCGTACGATCCGCTTCGTTACCAAACGTTGGTCGCCGCTGGCGGGCCCATCACGGAACGAACGATCATCGAATGCGGCACGCGATTCCCATTTCCTCCGTGGACGGCGCTGCTCTTCGCGCCGTTCGGCGCTTTGCCGCTGCCGCTTGCTGCGACGCTCTGGACAACGCTCCTGCTCACGGCGACCACCTTCGGGCTGGCGTGGTCGTGGCGGCTCGCACGTGGCAGACGCAGGCAGCTCGGACTGTTCCTGGTGCTCGTCCTGAGTTCGGAGCCGTTCCTGCTCGCGCTCCAGAACGGACAGATCGCACCGCTCAGCTTTGCGCTGGTCTCAGGCGGCCTTCTCCTGATGACTCAGAAGCGCGACCTTTCGGCCGGCGCCGTGTTGGCGGCGCTCGCGATAAAGCCGCAACTCGTGGTCGTCTCGCTGCCGGCGATCCTCGCGCGCGCTTGGGCTCGCGGTCGGGGCGGTGTGCTCGTCGCTGCCGTCGCCGTCAGTGCCGTGGCGTGCGTCGCATCCATCGGTCTGCTCCCCGGATCGGTCCCCGTGCTCGCGGCGTACGCGACGCGCTCGGTCGGCGTCACCGTTCCGCTCGCCTCGCTTTGGGATCTTGGGGCCTCACTTGGCTTCCCACTCCTCGCGCCGATCGCGATCGTTGCCCTCGTGTTCTCATTGCGCGCGCTCGTCCGTGGCCGCGGCGTCGACGACGCGTCTTTCGCGGGCATGGCCGTCGCGCTCTCCCTCGTGGCGACGCCGTACGCGTGGAGCTACGACTACGTCCTCCTGGCGCTGCCGTGGGCGCTCACGCTCGGACGCGTTCAGACGATCGTTGGCTCTCGCGCGATGCTCGTGCTACTGCTGCAGGTGCTCGTCGCGAGTCCGCTCACCTGGGGCCTGTACATGCTGGCCTTCAGCCGCGGCGGCGAAACGCTCTCACCGCTCGTCCCCGCATCGAGCGCCATCCTGCTCGCGCTGGCGGTTCGCTGGGATACCCGTAGCGGCAGTCCCTGATCGCCTACGGATTGAATTGCATGTCGGTGTCCACGACCGCGTTCGTGCGGGGATCGATGTACACGCGGAACTTCTCGGTCGGGATGCCCGGCCCGGCGCTGTAGTCGCAGTTCACCTGGACGTTCCACACGCGCGCCACCCGGCATGGCGCGCTGTGGTTCTTGAAGTACAGCTGACCCTGCGGCGTGTCCTTCGCGATCGCCACGTATTCCGCATCGGACAGCGGCGCCGCGACCGGTCTGAGCAGCACGAGCGCGACGGCGAAGACAAGGATGAGGCCACCGAACGCGAGGACCTGCGCCCGGCGCGTGACGCGGATCACTGCGCCGGTTCGTTCGCGAGATCGAGCGCGACCGCGAGCGTGAGCTTCGCGGCCTTGAGCCAGAGGCGTTTGTTCGTGATCTTGTCGGGCGTGTCGTTCACGGTGTGGAAGGTGTAGTTCCCGGGGAAGGTCGCATCGTTCTCACCATACCGCTGCACGAACGCGATGCTCGGGATGCCCGCGATGCCGAACGGCGCTGCGTCCATGATCGTGTTGCCGTCGGCCGCGAACTGGGCGTTCAGCGGCGCCAGGCCGATCTTGAACGTCTCGTTCACCTTCAATGCGCGGTCCCGCAGGCCGGCCGAGACATTCGTGTACCAGAGCAGGTCCAGACGGTCGGTGATGGGGTTGAAGCCGACCATGTCCAGATTGATGGCGGCCTTGTAGGGATACGGCTTCTGCAGCGTGGACATGTACGCGCCGCTGCCCTTGAAGAAGAGCTCCTCGCCGTCGAAGAACGCCAGCACGATCCGCGACTCCACCGGCGCCCCCGGCCGGTAGGTCGAAAGCACCCGCGCGAATTCGAGGAGCGCGGCGGTGCCGGTGGCGTTGTCGTCCGCGCCCGGCGCGGGATCGAACGACGGACGCCAGCCCGGCGTGCGATTCGCGATCGAGTCGTAGTGCGCGGAGACGAGGATCCAGCCGGTGTTCCCGATCGCCCCGATCGGACCGGTGTCGGGGCCGACTCCCCGCACATCGATCGTTGCGAAGATGTTCTCGAGCGGGATGCCCTGATAGACCGTCCGCTGCGATTCGATCTTCCAGCCGTAGTAGGCAAGCGCTCCGAGCTGCTCCTTGATGTACGCCTGCGCCTTGGCGTGACCGGGGTGATGCACGTCGCGCGACACGAAGCTCGTGAGCGCACCCAGATGCGCGTCCATGCGGTACGGGTCGATCGAGTTGATCGCGTTCTGGATGAGCGTTGCCGCGCTGACCGGTGTCGATGACGATGTCGGCGCGATCGTCGGCGTGACGGTGGGCGTCGGCCGGGGCGAGGCGGTCGGCGGTGTGGCCGCTCGGTCGCTGGGCGATGGGGCGCCGGCGACCTGGCCCGGTGTCCCGCCGCAGGCAACGAACGCCGCGGCCAATACGAGCGAGAGGAAGCGTCTCACCACCGTCTAAGGCTAACGAGCCAAAGAGCACTCTGGTGCTCGCGGGGCGGGCGCGGGACGGTGTTAGTTCTTGCGGCTCCCCGCGCCGACCGGCTTCTTCCCGTTCGGAGAGCTCTCGGCGGCCTTCTCGGCCGCGTACTGCTCGGACCAGAAGACGATCTTCCCGTCCTGCGCGTCCACGACCACGGTGTCGCCCTCCTTGAACTCGCCGGTGAGCACCTTCTGCGCGAGCGGATCCAGGATCTGTTTCTGGATGGTGCGCTTGATCGGGCGCGCTCCGTAGACCGGGTCGAAGCCCTCCACGGCGATGAGCGCCTTGGCGTTCTCGGTGAGCTCGAGCGTGAGCTTGCGCTCCTCGAGACGCTTCGCGAGGATCTGCGTCTCCTTCTCGACGATCTCCCTCAGCTGCGCGGTGACGAGGTTGTGGAAGATGACGATCTCGTCGATGCGGTTGAGCAGCTCCGGGCGGAACTGGCCGCGCAACGCGTCGAGGATGCGCTTGCGCATGAGGTCGGGCTGATCGGCGAGCTCGGTGATGAACGTCGAGCCGACGTTGCTCGTCATGATGATCACGACATTCTTGAACGACACCGTGCGGCCATGACCGTCGGTGAGGCGACCGTCGTCGAGGACCTGGAGCAGGATGTTGAAGACATCGGGGTGCGCCTTCTCGATCTCGTCGAGCAGCAGTACCGCGTACGGACGCCGGCGGACCGCCTCGGTCAGCTGACCGCCCTCGTCGAAGCCGACGTAGCCAGGGGGAGCCCCGATGAGACGCGACACGGTGTGCTTCTCCATGTACTCGGTCATGTCGATGCGCACCATGGCCTTCTCGTCGTCGAAGAGGAACTCCGCGAGCGCCTTCGCGAGGAGCGTCTTGCCGACGCCGGTGGGTCCGAGGAACAGGAACGAGCCGAGCGGCCGGTTGGGGTCCTGCATGCCGGCGCGCGCGCGGCGCACCGCGTTCGCGACCGCGGTCACGGCCTCGTCCTGGCCGACGATGCGGCGGTGGAGGTTCTCCTCCATCTTCAGCAGCTTGCTCACCTCGCCCTCGAGCAGCTTCGTGACCGGCACGCCGGTCCACTTGGCCACGACCTCGGCGATGTCCTCGGGCGTGACCTCCTCGGTGAGCATCTTCCGGCCCTGCTGGAGCTGCGCGAGCTTCTTCTCGGCGGCGGCGACCTCGCGCTCGAGCTGCGCGGCGGTGCTGTACTTCAGCTCCGCGGCCTTCGCGTAGTCCGCGGCGCGCTCGGCACGCTCGATCTCGGCGCGCAGGTCATCGAGCCGCTTCCGCTTGTCGCGGATCTCCGTGATCGCGGCCTTCTCCTGCTTCCAGTGCGTGCGCAGGCCCTCCGACTCCTCCTTGAGGTTGGCGAGCTCCTTCTCGAGCTTCGCAAGGCGCTCCTTGGAGGCAGGGTCGGTCTCCTTCTTCAGCGCCTCGCGCTCGATCTCGAGACGCGAGATCGCGCGCGTCACCTCGTCGAGCTCAGCCGGCATCGAGTCGATCTCCATGCGTAGCTTCGACGCGGCCTCGTCCACCAGGTCGATGGCCTTGTCCGGGAGGTAGCGGTCGGCGATGTAGCGCTGCGACAGCGTGGCCGCGGCGACGAGCGCGCTGTCCTGGATGCGCACGCCGTGGTGGATCTCGTACCGCTCGCGCAGGCCACGGAGGATCGAGATGGTGTCCTCGACCGACGGCTCGCCGACGTACACCGGCTGGAAGCGGCGCTCGAGCGCCGCGTCCTTCTCGATGTGCTTGCGGTATTCGTCGAGCGTCGTCGCGCCGATGGTGTGGAGCTCGCCGCGCGCGAGCATCGGCTTCAGCATGTTGGCCGCGTCGACCGCACCTTCGGCCGCGCCGGCACCGACGACGGTGTGCAGCTCGTCGATGAACAGGACGATCTGGCCCTCGGACGAGGTGATCTCCTTGAGGACCGCCTTGAGACGCTCCTCGAACTCGCCGCGGTACTTGGCGCCCGCGAGGAGCGAGCCGATGTTCAGCTCGAAGATCGTCTTGTCCTTCAGACCCTCGGGGACGTCGCCGCGCACGATGCGCTGCGCCAATCCCTCGACGATCGCGGTCTTCCCCACCCCGGGCTCGCCGATCAGCACCGGGTTGTTCTTGGTACGGCGTGAGAGTACCTGGATGACGCGGCGGATCTCCTCATCACGGCCGATGACCGGATCGAGCCTGTTCTTCCGCGCGAGGTCGGTGATGTCGCGCCCGTACTTCTCGAGCGCCTGGTACTTGCCCTCGGGGTTGGCGTCGGTCACGCGCTGGCTGCCGCGTACGTCCTTGAGCGCGTTCAGCACGCGGTCGTGGGTGACGCCGAGACGCCTCAGCGTCTGGCCGGTGAACCCCGAGTCGTTGGTCATCGCGAGCAGCAGGTGCTCGGTCGAGACGAACTCGTCCTTCAGGTCCTGCATCTCCTTGGTCGCCTGCTGAAGGACACGGCCCAGTCGCGCGCTCGCGCTGACCTGGACGTTGCCCTGGACCTTGGCCTGCTTCTGCAGCTCGCCCTCGAGCGCCGACGCGACCTGCGGCGGCTGTACACCCAGCGCGGTCAGGATGCTCGGCACGATGCCGCCCTGCTGCTGGATCAGCGCGAGCGCGAGATGCTCGACGTCGATCTGGCTGTGGCCGTTATCGCGCGCATGGTTCTGCGCGGCGATGAGCGCCTCTTGAGACTTCTCGGTGAGCTTGTTCGGATCGATCACTTCGCTTCGCTACCTACTCAATCTCTGGCCTGCGGCCAGGAGACACGCTCAAGGCTGGTGGATTCGCTCGGCGCGGATGAACCGCGCCTCGCTCAACTCTGCTCGTTCCTTGCATATGTCATGTTTCCTACAGAACCCCTACAGAAGGTGGCGGCGCGGGTCGTCACCGTGGCGCTCGGCGATCTTCTGGATGGACTCCTTGTCCTCGTCGGTCAGCTTGGTGGGCAGCACGACGCGGACCGTGACGTACAGGTCGCCGAAACCCCCGTCTTTGCGCGGCAGGCCCTGCCCCGCGAGGCGGATGGTCCGGCCGTTCTGCGTCTCCGGCGGGATGCGCAGTGAGACGCGGCCCTTGAGCGTGGGCACCGTGACCTCCGCTCCGAGCAGCGCCTCGTGCAAGGCGACCGGCAGCTCCATGCGCAGGTCGTCGCCGTCCCGCTGATACAGCGGATGCGGCTTCACCTTTACCCGCAGGTACAGGTCGCCGGCCGGCGCACCGTTGCCCCCAGGCCCACCCTGCCCCGCGAGTCGGATGCGCTGTCCGTCGCGCACGCCCGGCGGGATCTTCACCGTCAGGCGGCGCGCCTTGCCGCTCGGATCCTTTATCTCGATCTGCTGCTCGAGTCCCTTGTAGGCCTCGGGCAGCGACATCTCGAGCTCGTACTCGATGTCCTGTCCGGACACGGCCCGCGTCCGGCGTCCCCGCCGGCCGGCGGTTCCGCTGAAGAGGTCCTCTGTGGAGAACGTCCCCGACACGCCGCCTTCGTCGCCAAAGAGCGTCCGGAAGAAGTCCGAGAACGCGCCGGCGTCGTCGCCGAAGCCCGCGGCGCCCGGCTGGCCGCCATAGCTCCAGCGGAATCCGCCGGGCTGGGCACCGCCGTTGCCGGCGTAGCGCGCGAAGTCCGGGCCGACCTCGTCGTAGCGCTTGCGCTTCTCGGGATCTGAGAGGACCTCGTTGGCCTCGTTGATCTCCTTGAAGCGCTTCTCGGCCTCGGGCTTCCTGTTCACATCGGGGTGGTGCTGCCGGGCGAGCTTACGGAAGGCCTTCTTGATCTCCTCGGCGGAGGCCGTCTTCGGCACGCCGAGGGTCTTGTAGTAGTCCTTGTACTCGACCGGCATCCGGTCCCCCTGTTAGTGCGCCGGCGGAGCCACCGCCGCGGCGCGCGATGCCTCGATCTGGGCCGGCGTCACCGCCGGCCCTCCGGGCTGGAGCGCCACCTTCAACACATCGTCGATGAGGCTCGCGGTCTTGATCTCGACCGTGTCCAAGACCTCCTTGGGGATGTCGACGAGATCCTTCTTGTTCTTCTCGGGGAGGATGAAGGTCTTGATGCCCGCGCGGTGTGCGGCGAGCAGCTTCTCCTTCACGCCTCCGATCGGAAGGACCCGACCGCGCAGCGTGATCTCACCCGTCATCGCGACGTCGCGCCGCACCTTGCGGCCCGACAGCGCCGAGACGATGGCCGTGGCCATGGTCACGCCGGCCGATGGACCGTCCTTCGGGATCGCTCCCGCGGGGACATGGATGTGCATGGCGTGGTCCTCGAAGAAGCCCTTCGGCACACCGAACTCGGCGTGGTGCGAACGCACGTAGCTGAGCGCGGCCCGGGCCGACTCCTCCATGACCTTGCCGATCTGACCGGTGAGCATGAAGTCCTCGTCCTTCCCGTCGATCACCGTGGCCTCGACCGTCAGGACGTCGCCACCGTGCTCGGAGACCGAGACACCGGTGACCGCGCCGACCTGGTCCTCTTCCTCGGCCAGGCCGAAGTCGAAGCGCTGTGGACCGAGGTACTCGTTGAGCGTCTCGACGTTGACCTCGACCTTGTCGGCCTTGCCCTCGGCGATCGTGCGCGCGACCTTGCGGCAGATCGTCCCGATCTCACGCTCGAGGTTCCGGACACCGGCCTCGCGCGTGTAGCGGCGGACGAGCTCGCGCAGGACGTCGTCGGTGATGACGAGCCTGGTATCCGCCGTCACCTCTGACTTCGCGTCCGGATCCACCGGCTTGCCGTCCTCCGCCTTGAGCTCGGGCATGAGCCCGTGCTGGCGCAGCTGGCGCGGCACCAGGTAGCCCTTCGCGATGTGGAGCTTCTCGTCCTCGGTGTAGCCGGGGAGACGGATGACCTCCATACGGTCGCGAAGCGGCGGGATGATCGTGTCCTCGACGTTCGCCGTCGTGATGAAGATGACCTTCGAGAGGTCGTACGGCACCTCGAGGTAGTGGTCGGTGAACGTGTTGTTCTGCTCGGGGTCGAGGACCTCGAGGAGCGCCGAGCTCGGGTCACCGCGGAAGTCCGCGCCGACCTTGTCGATCTCGTCGAGCATGAACACCGGGTTCACCTCGGCGGCCGTCTTCATGTTCTGGAGGATGCGGCCGGGCAGCGCGCCCACGTAGGTGCGCCGGTGGCCGCGGATCTCGGCCTCGTCGCGGATGCCGCCGAGCGACATGCGGATGAACTTGCGACCCATCGCGCGCGCGATGGACTTGCCGAGGCTGGTCTTGCCAACGCCGGGCGGGCCGACGAAGCACAGGATGGGCGCGCGCAGGTTCTGGCTGAGCTTGCGCACGGCCATGTACTCGAGGATGCGGTCCTTCACCTTCGGAAGACCGTAGTGATCCTCGTCGAGGATCTTCGCCGCCGCCTGGATGTCCCAGTCGTCGGACGCGGCCTTGCCCCACGGCAGGCTGATGAGCCAGTCGACGTAGGTGCGTATGACACCGGTCTCAGGAGAGGCCTGCGGGATCTTCTCGAGCCGCCCGACCTCCTTGAGCGCCTTCTCCTTCACGGGCTCGGGCATCCCGGCCGCCTCGATCTTCTCGCGCAGCTCGCGCAGCTCGGAGCCCTGGTCGTCGTCGCCGAGCTCCTTCTGGATGGCCTTCATCTGCTCGCGCAGGATGTATTCGCGCTGCGTCTTGTCGAGGGTCTGCTGGACCTCGCTCTGGATCTTCTGCTTCAGCTCGAGGATCTCGTTCTGCTTCGCGAGGAAGACACCGAGGAAGCGCAGCCGCTCGATGACCGACTTCTGCTCGAGGAGCTGCTGGCGCTGCTCGAGGGTCAGGTCCGGGCTGGACGCGACGAGGTCGGCGAAGTGCGACGGGTCGTCGGTGTTCTTCGCGGTCATCGCGAGCTCGGCCAGGATCGCGCCGCCGTTGTCGACGTAGCGATCGAAGAGCGCCTTCACGTTGCGCAGCTGCGCCTCGCGCTCGACCGCATCGCCGAGCTCCTCAGTGATGGGCTCGAACGTCACGCGGAAGTAGCGGTTCTCAGGCGTGTAGCCGGTGATCTTCACGCGCTGCAGGCCCTGCACGATGATCTGCGCGCTGCCGTCGGGGATGCGCAGCAGACGGACGATCTCGGCGACGGTGCCGATGTTGTGGATCTGCTCGGGCTGCACGTCGTCGATCTCGGCGTCGCGCTGAGCGGCGAGCACGATGAGGTGCCGCTCCTCGCTCATCGCCGCGGTGATCGCGGCAACGGACTTCTCGCGGCCCACGCCCAGTGGAACGACGAGCTTCGGGAAGACGACCATCTCCCGCAGTGGGACGAGGGCGAGGTCGCTCGGGAACTCCCCCTCCGTGGTCGGCTTCGTGGTCTTGGTGTCTTCGGTCATTTGGCTTGTCCTTTCCAGTGTGCGCGTGGGGTTCGCGAGTATGAATTCGAACGCTCGTGTAGATGCATTTCAGAACGGTGTGGCTTTGTCATCATCCGACCCGTTCGCGCTGTCGCCAGCCAGCTCCTCGATCAGATCCGCGAGGTCGTGGAACTGCAGGAGCATCTTCACCCCCGCGAGATTCACGCCACGGACCTGGGTGAGGTACCGGATGACACGCACCTTGTGCAGATCCTCGTCGGAGTAGAGGCGGATGTTCGTGTCCGTGCGGACCGGCTCCAGCAGCCCCTCCTCCTCGTAGATCCGCAGAGTGCGCGGATGGCAGCCCGCCAGGCCCGCCGCGATGGAGATCACGTAGACCGGCCGGTTGCCGTTTGCCACAAGCACTATCAAAAGACCTAACAATGCCGTTGTCAAGTCTCTTCCTCTAGCGTGTCCGCGGAGGGTCGGGCACCCGCAAGGTTCGTCCGGCTTCGGTGCGCACGGCCAGCAGGAGCTCCTGGACGGCTGCCGCCCCACCGGCTCAGATTGTTGTTTGGAACACGGCCTAGTTTTGGCGGGTTCCGGTCGTGGAGGTCAGAACCATGGTCACTCCTGAGCAATTCCCGAAGGCCGAATTCGATCCGGCGCCGGCCGCCCCCGGCGAGCGCGTGGCCACCCTGGCGGGCGGCTGCTTCTGGTGCGTGGAGGCCGTCTACCGCCAGCTCGAGGGCGTGCTGGACGTGGTGAACGGTTACGCCGGCGGCACCGCGCAGACCGCCGACTACCGGACCGTCTCGACCGGCCGCACCGGACACGCCGAGGCGGTGCAGGTCCGCTACGACCCGGCCAAGGTCTCGTACGGCGACCTGCTGCGGATCTTCTTCTCCATCGCCCACGACCCGACCACCAGGGACCGGCAGGGCGCGGACGTGGGTCCGCAGTACCGCTCCGAGATCTTCGCCGCCGACCCGGCGGAGCGCGAGGTGGCCGAGCGCTACATCAAGCAGCTCGACGCGGCGCACGTCTTCGAGGCGCCGATCGTCACGGTGGTCTCGGACCTCGACACGTTCTATCGCGCCGAGGACTACCACCAGGACTACGCCGCGAAGCACGCGAACGAGCCGTACATCCAGTTCGTCGCGGCTCCCAAGGTGGCGAAGCTCAAGCGATACTTCGCGGACCAAATGAGGCGCGCCGCGATCGACTAGCGCGCCGTCCGGAGCGCTGTGGATCAACTCACTCTCTTCGGCGCGGGCAGCGTCGGCGCGATGCTGCTTTTCTACGTGCTCGAGCCACGCTCGCCGTGGGCGGTGCTCGGCTTCGCGCTCGCCTGCTGGTCGTCCGCGATCTACGGCTGGCTCGCGGGCGCGTGGCCGTTCACGGTGATCGAAGGCGTGTGGGGCGCGGTGGCAATGCGACGATTTCTTGCGCGCCGATAGCGCCGTCCGTCGACACGTTCGTACAGGACAATTCGGCACGTGAGATTTGGCCTCGACTTCGGCACGTCGAACACCACGCTCGCCGTATGGGACGGCGCCAAGAGCGAGGTGCTGCCCATCGATCCCATCGCCGGCGCGACGATGCCCACGGTGCTCTACGTCCGCCGCGACGGCTCGTCCAGCGTCGGGCGGCCGGCCATCGAGGCCTACCTCTCCGACAACCGCAGCCGCGGGCCGGTCAAACGCGAATATCTCCCGCTCGGCTTCAAGATGATCTCCTCGAACCCGTTCCAGAAGCCGGTCGACGCGATGATCCTCACCGACGTCGCCTCACCGGGCCGGCTGTTCCAGGCGCTCAAGTCGTTCCTGGGCGACGAGCTCGACGTGCGCACGAACGTGTTCGGCGAGGCGCGCGGTCTCGAGCAGCTCATCGCCGTGGTCCTGGCGCACGTGCGCGACCGCGCGAACGAGCTCACCGGCTCGGCGCCGGACGAGATCACCATCGGACGGCCGGTCGTGTACGTCGGCGGGCCGGCGGCGGAGGCCCGCGCCGTCACGCGCATGCGCGCCGCGGCGGACCTGGCCGGCTTCCGCGACGTGCGCTTCATCTACGAGCCCGTCGGCGCCGCGCATTCCGCGGACGTGACCGCGGGGCTCAGCCTGGTGTTCGACTTCGGCGGCGGCACGCTCTACCTCGCCATGGTCGAGCGGACTGGCCAGGACATTCGCGTGCTCGCGACCGCCGGTCGCGACATCGGCGGCGACCGGCTCACCGAGCGCGTCATCGACGACAGCATCGCGCCGAGCCTGGGATCACGCGCGCGCTGGGGCCCGAAGAGCCTGCGCCTGCCGGCGTTCATCGTGAACGCGCTCCACGACTGGCACGCGCTCTCGGCGCTCAACGAGAAGCCGCTGCTCGAGGCGCTCGACGACCTGGTGCGCGCGGGCGCGCCGCGCCGCGAGCTC
>WNFB01005422.1_pt1 | contig 11380 bp, 14 predicted proteins | sample 5400501 | NCBI WGS metagenome assembly WNFB01 (sample SAMN13153341, study PRJNA577476) | soil metagenome | isolation source: 200 cm saprolite under Douglas fir tree site 2 hole 1 | place: USA:California | collected 2015-04-18 | reverse complement strand
TTCAGAGCACTTTGTGCCCGACGGAAAGCTGCGCGTGTACCGCAGCCGCACCGGCGGAAACGAGTGGGAGGCCCTGACCAAAGGTCTGCCGCAAAAAGACTGTTACGTGAACGTACTGCGTGATGCGATGGCCGTGGACTCGTTAGACAAGTGCGGAATTTATTTCGGGACCACCGGCGGCCAAGTGTACGCCTCCGCGGATGCGGGCGACAGTTGGAATCCGATTGTGCGGGATCTGCCGGGGGTGCTGAGCGTGGAGGTGCAGACACTGGGGTAACGGCTAATCCGTCGTGTTACTACTCGCCACCTGTCCGCAACTGTTTCACCAATTTTTGGTCAGTCGCTGCCCTTGCAAACCAGGAGAGTGATGTCGTCGTGTTGCTGCTCGTGGCTGAACTGCCGCACGTCAGCGATCACTGCTGCCAGCAAATCTCGCGAACCCATTCCGCGCTTCTGGCGCAGTGATTCAATCAAACGCGACTCGCCAAATTCCTCTCCTGTCTTGTTGAACGCTTCGGTAGCACCATCGGTGTAGAGAGCTAGAGTATCGCCCGGGAAGAGCCGGGTCTCCCTTACGTGGCAGTCCCATTCTTTGAACAGTCCCATGACGGTACAGGTGGAATCGAGCCGTTCAAGCTTGCCATCGTTCCGCAGGAGAAGGGCAGGAAGATGGCCACAATTCGCGTAGCGCAAGCGCCGCACCTTGTCATCGTATTCGGCGAAGAAGAACGTCGCATAGGTGCTGTCCGTCGTATTGTCGTAGAAAAGACGATTTACCGATCGCAAAAAGCGCTCCGGTTGCTCCAAAGCGAATGGCGTGAACGGCCGACTCAAGTATGTGGCGCACTGATTATGCAAATGTGCCTGCAGACTAGCCATTAAGAGAGCAGCCGCCGTCCCTTTCCCTGAAACGTCGCCAATCACCAGCCCCAGCTGGTCTCGTCCCAGCTCAAGAAAGTCATAATAATCGCCGCCGACCTCGCGAGCCTGTATGCAAACCCCCGCACATTCAAGGGTCGTAAGGGTCGGTTGTGTCTGCGGGAAGAGTCTTGCCTGTACTTGTCTGGCAATTTCCAGCTCATGGACAGCGTGGCGTTCCGATGCCAGCCTCTCCTCATGTGCGCGACGTTGCTCCTCGACTTCCCAAGTCATCTCGTCAGAGCACAGAAGAGTAAACAAATTCCCGTCCACGTCCTCAAAGCAAGTGGAGATCGCGCCCCCAGGGTGCGTCTGTGGCGGGTGGTGAAAGCGAACCCCGCGCCGGCACCATTCCTCGAATTTTGCGAAGACATCCTCGGTGAGGAAAACCACCTCAGTGGACCGGCCAATGAGCCGGTATTCTTCAGAATCAGGATTAGGAGTGACCAGCGCAAGCATTGCAGTACCATCCGGAGGCGAAACCGTTAACCACTGATCGCCAGATGGAGAGCGAACATCGGAGACCAGGGAGAATCCAAGCTGGTCCAGGTAGAATCTTTTGCTGCGATCCTGATCGCGAACAAAAACGGTAACCGTGCTGAGACGGAGATAGGGGTCCTGCCGATCCGGGTGAAAACTGCACCGGTGCGCCCTGTGGGTTGAAGGAGGGTTGCCCATGGCCGTGATTATAGAAAATATTCCTTCGGGTGGTCTCTTGACAAGGAGCGTCAAGGCGGGCGCAGCCTGTCGGTTGTAAGATAAGTTCTATGATCCGCGTCATACTCCCGCCACATCTCCGCACCCTGGCGCACGTCGGCAGCGAGGTGCAGATCGACGTCCAGGGCCCAATCACGCAGCGCTCGGTGCTCGACGCCCTCGAGGCCCACTATCCCATGCTGCGCGGTACCATCCGCGACCATGACACGCAACAGCGCCGCGCGTTCCTGCGCTTCTTCGCCTGCGAGGAGGATCTTTCCCACCAGCCGCCCGACGCCCCGCTGCCCGAGGCGGTCGCATCCGGCAAGGAGCCGTTCATCGTCATTGGCGCGATTGCCGGCGGCTAAGTGGCGAGCACGGCTGCCCGCATCACCGGAAACGTTTCAAACATTTTTCAACCGGCAACCATCAGCATCAGGAGGAACGATTCATGCAATCGGCTACTCAACCTGCTTCCGTCTCGAATACTCCAGCTGCTCCCACTTCGAAAAAGATGCTCTGGACCGGACGCATCCTGCTCTTCGACAGCGGCATCAAAATAATGAAGCTCGCTCCCGCCGTAGAGGGTACCGCTCGCCTCGGATATCCCGTAAGCCTGGTTTTCGGTATCGGCATCGTCTTGCTCGTCTGTGTTGTCCTATGCGATTCCGCGTACCTCCGTACTCGGCGCAATCTTGCTGACCGGCTATCTCGGCGGCGCTGTCGCTTCCAACCTGCGCGTCAGCAACCCATTCTTCGGCTACATCCTTTCCCCTGTCTACGTTGCCGTGCTCCTCTGGGGAGGCCTTTACCTCCGCGACCACCGCCTGCGCGCGCTCATCCCGCTGCGCACTTCGAAGGCGGACCAGTAGAGTTTGACGTCGGGGCCTTGGACGTTCCGACCCGCTCCTTAACTCCTGTCATCCCGAGCGCAGCGAAACGATTCGCAACGCGGATCATTTCGCGAAGTCGAGGGACCTGCTGTCACCGACCTCTCCCCAGGCGCATAAAGCTCAGTGCGCGCGGGTGGGGATTTTGACGGCCGGGTGCCCCGCCCTCCTTCGCGCATTTTGGGAAGAGGGTGGGGATTTCAACCTCGGGTGCCCCATTCTTTCGCGCACTTTGCGAAAGGGTGGGGCCTTTGACGTTGCTCCTCAACCCTTGTCATTCCGGACCCATTCTTTGAGTGAGGGCACTTCCGGGTGCCCCGCCCTCCTTCGCGCATTTTGCGAAGAGGGTGGGGATTTTGACGTCCCGACCCGCTCCCTAACCCTTGTCATTCCGAACCCCCTTTTGGGTGAGAGCCTGCCCTGAGCCGAGCCGCCTGGTGCCCCAGGTTCGCGTCCGCTTTTGGGACGCTAACCTGGGGTTTCACTGTACTCGCAAGCGCCACGGGGGTAAGGTTTTTTCAAGACCTCGGGGTGCCCCATTCTTTCGCGTCCATTGCGAAAGGGTGGGGCCTTTGACGTTGCTCCTCAACCCTTGTCATTCCGAACCCATTCTTTGAGTGAGGGCACTTCCGGGTGCCCCGCCCTCCTTCGCGCATTTTGCGAAGAGGGTGGGGGTCTTTGACTTTAGCTTCGGACTTCCCCGAAGTCTGGCCCTTTTCACGAGTGCACCGCATCAATCTTCCGCATAATCCTCTCCGCCCATTGCACCGCAGCGGCAATCAGCGTCGGTCCGCGGACTCCCTTGCGGCCCTCCGAACAGGTCATCCGCAGTCTTCAAATGCCTGGCCACCAGAATTCCAGCCACAATGGCCAGCACGCGCTTTCGCCCCTCATCCACCCACACAGGGTACATCTTTCGCCTTTTATTCGTCTCAGCGGAGTATGTTTAAGACCGCATTGTGTCGTTGATTCCCGCGTGTGGAGCGATCGCAAGCCTTGGTGCCCCAGGTTCGCGTCCGCTTTTGGGACGCTAACCTGGGGTTTCACTGTACTCGGAAGCGTGACGGGGGTAGGTTTTTTCATGGCACGTGGTCTGCGACGTTTTCACCAATCCGGACAATCCCACTTTCTCACCTTCAGTTGCTACCGCCGCCGACCCAATTTTACGTCCGCGGATACCTACGACCTGTTTGTTCAGTGTCTGGAGGACATGCGCCGCCGCTTCGCCATGTGCATTTATGGATACGTGGTCATGCCCGAACATGTCCATCTGCTGGTCAATGAACCGGAGCGCGCTAGGCTGGCCGATGCCATGCACTTTCTAAAGTTATCCTTCGCCAAACGACTGCGCAGCCGAAGGCGCGCCCTGGAATCAAGTTCGTTCTGGCAAAAACGCTATTACGACCGCAACCTTCGGGATAAGCGGGAGTTCACCATAAAGTTGCGATACTTGCATCGCAATCCGGTGAAGCGTGGGCTGGTCAAACAACCGGCAGACTGGAAGTGGAGCAGCTTTCGACATTATGCGCTGCGGCAGCCAGGAATCGTCGAGATCGAGTCAGCCTCGACGGCAACAGATCGGGAAAGCAAAACAAAAGGCCGGCCGGAATGTTCCTCAACCCAGGTTAGCGTCCAAAGAACGGACGCGAACCTGGGGCACCAGCGGTTGTTAATCCTCTTTCGCGCACTTTGCAAAAGAATAGGGTTTTTGACGTCGGGTGCCCCATTCTTTCGCGTACTTTGCGAAAGGGTGGGGCCTTTGACGTTGCGACCCGCTCCTCACCCTTGTCATCCCGAACCCGCTCTTTAAACTGTTGTCATTCCGAACCCGTTCTTTGGGTGAGGAATCTGCTTCTTCCGCCGCCACGCTCCCTTTCACGAGCAAACCTTATCAATCTTGCCCATAATTCTTTCCGCCCATTGCACGGCAGCGGCAATCAGTGCGTCGGTCCGCGGACTCGCTTGCGGCCCTCCGAACAGGTCATCCGCCGTCTTCAAGTGCCGGGCCACCAGAATTCCCGCCACAATCGCCAACACCCGCTTTCGTCCTTCATCCACATTCGTCTAGGCGTAGTCAGTGAGGGCCTCCCACAAACCGAATGGTCAACGTGACGCAGGGCCCACCCCTTGCAAAAAAAACGGCAAGAGTGGGGTGACCTCAGCATCGTAGGGCAATGGAAGGGATGAGTCAGCCCGCCGTTGCCCAGCGCACACCCCAAAAACGGTCGTTCATCTCCACGACGAGACGTTACCACTGTAAAATGACTTGTGCCGATTGCGCGACTGAACCGAGACACACTGCGAACATTGGCAGGCAGCAGGCTCGAAGAGGGTCGGGTCCTTTTAGAGAACAAACTTTGGACTGGCGCCTATTACATGTCCGGTCTTGCAGTCGAGTGTGCTTTGAAGTCTTGTTTAGCAGGTGCGGTGAAGGAACACGATTTTCCTGACAAGGAATTCGTCAACGCGATGTACGTTCACAATTTGGAGAAGCTCTTTAAGTTGAATGGGGCCCTCTGGGTTGCGTTGCAGGCGGACATGAAGATGGACGCGAAGCTCAGTGTTAATTGGAGTACAGTCAAAGACTGGGATGACAGCAAGCGTTACGACATTGTTGACGAGTTGACAGCCAAGGCGTTGTACGATGCGAGCACTGAAGTGGGTTCTGGCGTGATGGAATGGATTCGGGGAAGATGGTAATGGCATACGTTGAAGCTCTGACCGGAATGGACGTCGACTTCGGAAGAGTGCTCTGGCATGCACTGCGTCGAAACACAAAGTTCCCAGCTCACGGCGCACTCTGGCTGTTTCAACCAGAATCAGGAGAGTGGCATTTGTTGATTGCGACTCCAAGAGTAGATGAAGTAGGACCGCGAAAGGCTTACAGAGAACTGACGGACATCACGCGACGCATTGCGGCGAATTCCGCACAGCTTTTGAGAATCGAGCTCATCAGCCCAAGACAACCGTTTTATCAGGCCCTGCGTTCCGTGTTTGGACAGACTGCATCGGTGGAAGGAGCGCGACTCGGCAACACACAGATCGGTGGAATCTACATCAATGACGCTTATCTCTATGAGATTCGTTGATTATCACCATGCGAAGCCGGACGCCCGCCCTCCTTCGCGCATTTTGCCGGGTGCCCCAGGTTCGCGTCCGCTTTTGGGACGCTAACCTGGGTTTCACCGTACTCGGAAGCGAGACGGGCGTAAGGTTTTTTCATGGCACGTGGTCTGCTGCGTTTTCACCAATCCGGCCGGCGCGAATATTCCTCAACCCAGGTTAGCGTCCAAAGAACGGACGCGAACCTGGGGCACCAGGCTTCGATCGCTGCCTACAAGCAAAATGTCAAGTCGGTTTACGGAATCAAATCGGCGCCTGGACCAGATGAATTTCTGAACGCAAAAGACTACTGGACTGTGAGCCCTGCCCGCTACAAGAGCCGGTTACATGTTCTCGCAGAAGTCATCGAGAGGACAATCCAGAATACCTAGGCTCTGCCGGGTGCCCATACTTTCGCCATTTGCGAAAACGGTGGGTGACGAAGATCATCATTCCCATAAGTGCGTCTTCAAAAAACAAAGTTGGGGCAGCACACAGAATGGTCGGGCCGAATCCACGTTTAGGAAAACGAAGGGGACCTACACATATCAATCTTGCGGGATCACCTTGCGTCCCTCTCCTTTAACACACTTTTCATTTTTGTGTGCTGCTGACTCTGTTTCTAATTCTCTCCCAACTCCGCGGAAGTTCAATGACATGCCAGTACAGAAACCATTAAGATAGTCACAAGTGTCGCTACAGACAGTATCCAAAACCAGCCAGATGGGCCTAGGCAGAAGGGCGCAGGGAATGGTCGAAGGTGATAACTCCGAAAGACTCCAAACAAGAGTAGCAACTGCGTGCAAATTGGGATCGATAACTGCAGACCAAAGTTGATGGGTCTCGATTTCTTTGTCAAACTATCGGCATCACTACGCCGCCAGCTCTCCCAAACCGGATAAATCCCGCCCTGAGCGCTATTCGCAGTAATAAATTGTGTTATTTCTTGAATATCGAGACTCTTGTAGGCTAGTGCTGCGCCAAAAACCAAGTTCCCCCACCCGAGAACTAGGAAAGCATAAATATTGTAACCAGCGTTTCCTCCGATCATGTCGTGCAGGGATTTAGCATCTTTGCCCAAGACGTAGCCAGTTACTATAAGCAGACCCGAGAGGTACAATCCTATATAGGTGTTTATATCCTTTTCGAGCTGTTGATACTCTTCCCGGAAGACGCGCAAATCATCGTCGCTGTACCCAGGCATAGTTCTCCTCGAGACACGCAAGACCAGTTTGGTGAACCTACAGCAGTCGTCCTTGTGCTCGTGCGAAGGCTCCCTCGACATAAACCGAATCTAGACCCGACGCCCAATACTCAATAGCGGTGCGATTGGGTTGTGATGTCTCTTGTTCCGTGCGCAACACCGCTTTGCGCTCGTCGGTCGGATGAAACTCGATCCAGCCCTCCACGTGCCGTCAGTTCTCTCCTGCCCGTAGATGCGCACCCTGTACATCGTCCCGTCCGCGCCCTTCGCCCGTGTCGAATGTTCGTGAATCAATTCTGCCATGGTTTTTTCTCCCAACGTGAAGCTGGCGCGTTCGTCATCCCGGTTCCTGATACAGTCCGATCACGTTTCCTCCCGGATCGCGGAACCGCGCCGTGATCTCGGGGGCATCCGCGCCAATGGGCTGCACAATCTCGCCTCCATTGGCGACGACGAGGTCAACCGTCGCGGCCACGCTATTGACCATCACGTAAATCAGTAGACCGGGATTTGCCGCGGGGGCGCGCACCACCACCCAGGTCCCACTCACTTCGCCGACCGTGTCGTCAAAGGCGGTGGCGCCGTCGCCGCGTTGCCTGATGCGCCAGCCGAATACCCGCTTGTAGAAGTCGGCCGAGCGCGCAATGTCGGTGGCGGGAATCTCAACGTAGCAGATTTTGCCGTTTGCACGTGTGGGAGGCATAAGTTTGATTTTCGAACGGGACAGCATATCAAGTTAAACGGCGCGTGGAAGAGTTTTCCCAAGTGACCAAATGCCGCTCAAAAGATTCCGCTTGACTTCAACTCCTCAAACCAGCCATCCTAAAGAATTACGACCAACCGATAAGTTAGCTACAAGCTAACTGCTTTGTTTTCAAGATAACGTGCGGCGCAACTCCATGATTCCAGAAGATCGAGAAAAAAAGAGGGTCCCTCACAAAAAGAGCTTTCCTGGAAGCTTTCGTGGGATCTTTCCTGGAATCTTTTCTGGAACGGCAATCGCGCCAGCTACTCCGCCCGCTCCAGTATCTTCCGCGAAATCGCCGTCACCAGTTTGCGCGGAGCGAACCGGACGGACTCGGCCAGCACCCGGTTTCGCACTCCGGGAATGACCAGCGTCTTGCCCGACATCAGTCCTTCATATCCGGCGCGCGCCACGGTTTCCGCATCCATCGGCTTCAATTTTTTGACGAGCACCGTGTTTTCCATTCCGGCGCGTTTCTGGAATTCAGTGTCCGTCGCTCCGGGGCACAGACAGGTAACCGTCACGCCGCTGCTCTTGAGTTCGTTGGCGATCGCTTCCGAAAACGAGATCACGTAGGCTTTGGTCGCGTAGTAAACCGCCATCATCGGACCCGGCTGGAAACCCGCAGTGGACGCCACATTCATGATCTTTCCGTACCGCCGCGCCAGCATCGGCCCCAGAAAAAGTTTGCTGAGCACGGTAAGCGTCACCATGTTGAGCTGGATCATGCCGATGTCATCTTCCAGCGGCATCTTCGCGAACTCGCCGAACTTTCCGTAGCCGGCGTTGTTCACCAGCACGTCGATGTGCGTCCCACTGTGCTGCACGTCGTCGAACAATGAGTACGGACCTTGCGGCCACGACAGATCCACCGCCATCGATTTGGCCGAGACGCCGTAGTGACGCTGCAACTCGTCGGCAAACTGCGAGAGCTTGGGTCCGTTACGCGCCACCAGCACCAGGTTGTAACGGTTCTTGGCAAAAAGTTTTGCCAGTTCGTATCCGATGCCGGCCGAAGCGCCGGTGATAAGTGCAGTTTGTGTGCGGTCATTCATATTGTTTCCTGAGAAGCGCTGACATAAGCAGGGCTGACATGAGAGGACTGACAATTGTAAATAAAAAAGGCGTGCCGGATATGGCACGCCAAAGCTGCGACAGCGTGAAGATCAGACTCCCGCCATGGCCGGCTCGACTTCGTAAATCGAGTACCATGACGTGGCAGCCTTCAGGCGCTGGTTTACGTTGTTGATATTTTTGACCCCTTCGCTCTGCAGCCATTTGCGGAAGGCTTCGGCGCCCTGCTTGGCGTACACCGGGATGCCATCTTTCCAGGTGGCGCGGCCGCAGAGCACGCCGTTGAATTTCACCCCGGACTCGCCGGCCAGCTCCAGCGCTTCTGTAAACTCGGCGTTGCTCACGCCGGCGGAAAGATAAATGAATGGCTTGGTCGCGACATTCGCGGCTTTCAGGAAAAGGTCCATCGCTTCTTTTTTGGTGTAGGCTTTTTGACCGGCGTAAGATTTCGCGCCTTCCACGAACTTCATGTTCACCGGAACTTCGACTTTGAGAACATCCACGCCGTAGCGATCCTTGCTGAATTCCTTCATGCTTTCGGTGACGATCTGCGGTTTCTTTTTGGCATACTCCAAACCTTTTTCGTCCGCTCCCTCTTCATAGCCCACAAACTCGAGGAAGAACGGAATATCGTTGGCGCGGCATTCGTCGCCAAGGCGCTCGACCCAGGCATGTTTCCTGTCGTTGATTTCCTTGCCATCGAGCGGGGTGTAGTAGAGCAGAATCTTGATGCAGTCGGCGCCGGCTTCTTTCAGACGCCGGACTGACCAGTGATCGAGCAAGTCGGGCAGCCGTCCGGGGCCAGTCTTGTCATATCCAGTTTTTTCGTAGGCCAGCAGCAGTCCGGCGTTCTTGGCGCGACGCTTGGAAGCAGGCAGACCCCATTCGGGATCGAGCAGGATGGCGCTGGCGTGCGGGGTGAGAACTTCGGTGACCAGCGACTTGAACTCCTGCATCATGGCGTCGTTGACTTCGCCACCTTTTTCTTTGGCCAGGGCTTTTTGCAGGGAGCCGCGCTGGTCCATGGCTGCGGCCGCGATCACGCCGCGTTCGTTCGAAACTTTTTTGAGGCCAGCCAGCTTTCCAGGTGTGAGCTTCATGATTAATTCCTCCGATGAGTGCGTAGGAATTTATTGTAAACCAGCGGCGCAGGAAATATGGGTGGTTACTGCCGCAACGTGAGCATGCTGAGAATCGCTTGCTGCTTGGCGATCAGTGATTGGACGCCTTGGCGGGCGAGAGCCATCATTTTCCCCAACTGCTGGTCATCAAAAACCTGGCGCTCGGCGGACGCCTGCACCTCGACCAGTTTGTAGCCGGCGGTCATGACGAAATTCATGTCCACGTCGGCGCGGGAATCTTCTTCGTAATTCAAGTCGAGCAGGACCTCGCCGTCTACGACCCCCACACTCACCGCAGCCAAAAAATCGCGCAGCGGGACCGATGTCAGCGTACCCGCTTCGACCAGCTTCTCCAATGCCAGGCCCAAAGCGACAAGCGCGCCGGTGATGGACGCAGTGCGCGTGCCGCCGTCGGCCTGGATAACGTCGCAATCAATCCAGATAGTGCGTTCGCCCAGCCGTTCGAGATCAGTTACGGCACGGAGAGATCGTCCGATGAGGCGTTGGATTTCATGAGTGCGTCCGCTGGGCCGTCCCTTGGTAACATCGCGCGGGGTGCGGGTGAGAGTAGAGCGCGGCAGCATGCCGTATTCGCTGCTTACCCATCCCTTGCCGCGATTGCGCATGAATGGCGGCACAGTTTCTTCCACCGAGGCAGTGCAGATGACGCGGGTGTTGCCGACTTCGATCAGCGCAGACCCTTCCGCCGTGGAAATGAACTCGGGAATGATGTTGACCGGGCGAAGCTGATCGAAGGCGCGCTTGTCACTGCGATAGACCATAAGCGGGGATTGTAAATGAAATCGAGAGGCGAAACAGGGTGTGCCGTGATTTCGGGTTTCAGATTTCTGATTTGCAGCTTGGACTTCAAAAAAGTTATTGCGGTCCTGATTGCATCTGCTCGCTTAATTTTGTTACTGCCGCGACATCGTAGAAGCTGGACAAATCGGCGTGACCTGCCAGGCTGTCGCGCTCTTTGCCATCCACCAAAATTCTTATGCGCGTGATGCCTGGAGTGTTGGCCGCCAGGGTTTCGACCAGAGAGGCGACCGTGAGTTCTTCTTCCAGAATGCCGGAGCGATGGCCATCGGCAAGGGCGGAATTGGTGTCGATGACAGCCAAATCAGGCGGTACGAGATAAACGTTGCGAACCTCAGCGCCGCGCGGCAGCGGATGAGGTGAGGCACTGTCGAGGTAGACGTTAACCAAGGCACGAAGCAATTCTTCGGCGCGCTGTTGACGTCCTGCTGGCAGCGGAATACGGGCTGATTGCGGCCGCAGGATTCCAGGATTGTCATGCGCGACATAAAGCGTGATTTGCTCAGTCGGACCAGCAACTGGCGCGGTAACCGGACGCGTATCAGTTTGCGCCACCGGAAGTTCAGAGGCCCGGCCTCGCATATGCCAAACGTAAATTCCCATGAGCAGCACGACCAACACCATCGCACCGACTCCGATGACGAGATGGCGTGGAATCATGCCGGGACGGATCATCGTTGCGCCCCTGTTTGCGTCGTCTGGTCGCGTAGCGCCGCCACTCCACTGGCGACGGCGCCGGCGATGGTTTGCTGATAATCGGGCAAAAGCAATTGCGCGATGTCCTTGTCTGAAGGGGCAACTTCTAACGCCA
>WNFB01005421.1_pt1 | contig 11381 bp, 10 predicted proteins | sample 5400501 | NCBI WGS metagenome assembly WNFB01 (sample SAMN13153341, study PRJNA577476) | soil metagenome | isolation source: 200 cm saprolite under Douglas fir tree site 2 hole 1 | place: USA:California | collected 2015-04-18 | reverse complement strand
CATCCGCTGCGGCGAAACGCGGGTGCGGCGCACGTGAGGTCGTCCCCGGCGCGTTGTTGGGATAAGGCAACAGAGCAAGGCGCGACAACCTCTCCCGCATCCCTGCACCGCCGTCCCACGCTTTACCTCGCCAGCGTCCGCCGCGCCGATGGGCGCGTCGTTACCTTCGAATCCCCCGATGCGCCGCGCGTGTGCATCACCGGCACCCTGCAAGACAGCGAAGAGCGCCAATACGGCAAACTCGGCGAAACCGTCTATGAGAAAAAGACCGTTGTAACCGCGACCGACCCGTTACACCCGTCCGTGTTCGAGACCCGCTTCAACTTCGAGACCTTCGGCAGACTCTTACGGCTCGCCCTCAAGGGTCTTGACACGGTTCCGGCCAAACCCAAAAAAACGGAGTCTCAGGGACCGAATGAAGCGCCGCCGTCTGACTGTCAGAGGACGGGGCGCCCTGATATACTTACCCCATTAAATCCGTTACGAGGACGCCCCATGCCCGACGCCAACCGCAAGCAAGTCGCCCACCAACTGATCGACAAGCTCCCCGACAACGCCACCTGGGACGATATGATGCGTGAACTCTACGAACATCAAGCGATCGAACGGGGCCTGGCCGATAGCGATGCCAACCGCGTGACCGACAACAAAGCCATCCGCGCCCGTTACGGCCTGCCGGAATAGTGAACGTCGTTTGGGCCGACGAGGCTAAGGCGCACCTCGATGGCATCTACCAATACATCACGCGCGACGCGCCGTTCTACGCGACACAGACGGTCGACAAGCTCACACGTCGCGTCGAGCAACTGATCGACCATCCGCGCTCGGGGCGCATCGTGCCCAAATACGATGACGAAAATCTGCGCGAGCTCATCGTTCACCCGTATCGCCTGATCTATCGAATCAACATCGATCGCATCGATATCATTGCCGTCTTCCACGGCGCGCAGCAACTTCCCGATACGTTGTAGCCACACGACCTCCGACCTTGGACACGCTGTGCCGGCGCGATGCGCTGTCGATCGTGCCCTTCGCGGGGCGCAACAATTCCATCCACGATAGATGCGAGCAAAAGTTGTGATCTGACCGGATAAAGGACGGGAACAATTAAGGCCAAAAGTAACGATTGGAGCAAAGGAACCTCATTCGGCATCGAACTCGCTGGCAGGGGCGCCCGGCGCATTTATCGCACATCCTCACTAGAAAGATTGCGGCTAGGTTATGCCGGGACCAAGACGATCAGCGCCGTCCATAATGGTAACGGCACTGCACCACGACTATCTGACCGTGTTCGATCTTATAAACCAGGCGATACGCGCCGCGAGAAGAGCACCTTCACGGAATATCGATTTCGACCACCTCGCCGGCTTTGATCTGGCGCAGACTCTCACGCAAGCGCGCAGCGTTCTTGGGGCTGCGCAGGAGATACAGCGTCTCCTTAAGTGCCTCGAATTCCCGGGCCGAGAGAATCACCACATCCCGCCCATCGGCGCGGGTGACTGTCATCGGCTCGTCGGTTTCGGCGATCTCGTCTAGAATTTTACCGGGATTACGGCGGAAACGACTAAAGGAAATGGTGCCCATCGGTTGCTCCTCACGTGATTTAACTAAGCATACCAGAGGGGCACAAAAACTCCATTACGACCCACCGTTCCCTTACCAGGCCACCGACGGTAAAACTCAGGTTTCCGGCACTATCGACATCCTCCTCTTCATCGCGCCGGAAAAACTGTTGTCGGACTACGGCAAAGTCCCCGCCGCCGGCGCCTACCTGGATATCGACGCTCGCGTGGTCGGCTACTTGACCTATAATATTCAAGACTCCGATTTTCGTCCTCACATTCATGTCGATGTCCGGCTGGTTTCGGCCAACACCAAGGCGGTGCTGTATTCCGAGCAGATTCTATTCGGGTATCACAACCCTTACCTCTCTGCCACGCAACTGCCCGGCAGCAAGCAGTACTATTACAAGGACTTCAATGTGCTGATGGCGAACAAGCCGCAGGCGCTGGAAGGGCTCAAGCGCGGGATGGAAGCAATCGCCGGCCATGTCGCCAGCCGCCTCAAGGTTTAGGGCCTTTATAGCAACCGACGCGAAGGAGAGAATATGGTGCTCCAGCCCACGTCCCTTGGATGCTGTCGGCCGATAGAAACGTGCTAATCCATCGTTGCAACTCAGTATCGAGGTTGGTTGCTTCTTTTCAAGGTTACCCTTGTCAATACGTCTCTAAGAGGTTCTCCTCCCGGGAAAGCGGAGGAAGCCAAGATCTGTTGAATCATTTGCTGGGCTTTTTTGGGGTCGGATTTATTCATCAACAGACTTTGCGCAAAGCGCCCGGCAAAAGACATGGGATTAAGCTTTAGCGCACGTTTGATCATAGTCGGCGCGTCCTCCGGACGGTTTTGTAAAATCGCAACGACAGCGAGTCCGCCGTGGGTCTCGCCGAAGGTGCGATCCAGCTCCATGGCGCGATTAAAACTTTCTTGGGCGCCGGTTAAATCATTATTGAGAATCTGGCACCACGCGAGTGAATGCCAGGTGCCGATGTGGTTCGGCATGTGTTGGACGGCATGGTCAAAATATTCCAGCGCATGAGTGAGATCCAGGCTTAACATCGCCGCCAAGCCCCTGCCGCTCCAAGCGCGCCCGCTTTTTGGATGGCGCGTGACGGCACGATCCAAATAAATCTTCGCCTGCTGTTCGTCTTGTTCCGCCAGTGCAAGCGAGCCCAAAGAAATTAAGGCGTTTAAATTGTCAGGATTGGCAGTGAGCGCTTTCTCCGCCGCTGCTTTGGACGCATCGCTATCGTCTATGTCCAGATTCAATAGCGCGAGTAGACCTAAGGCATTAGCATCATTGGGAGTGGACGCCAAATAGGCCTGCACTTGTTTTATTGCTTCTTCCATTTCCCCTAAATGATGTAGCGCCTGGGCCAGCAGTAACGGCGCTTCCGGCGCTTCAGATGAATGGCTGGCAATCGGGGCCAGGAGATCTTTGGCCTCGGCAAACCGGCTGGCCAACATCAAGGCATAGGCAAGGTTATAACGGATGGCGGGATTGTCGGTACCTCCGTGCATTAATTCTTGCAACAGGGATATGGCTTCCTCTACTTGATTTGAGGCGATGGCTACCGTGGCTAGGCGGGATTTCAAAGCCGCATAATCAGGCCATTGCGATAACGCGTTCTCAAGCGCCTGGCGCGCCTGCAAAAATTCTCCCAGTTGCAGATGTAAATCGGCGACTTCGCCAATTAAATTCGGGTTCGACCCGTCCTGTTTAAGAAATCCATAATAACGGTCGAGCCGGGAACGAAGTTCTTGCGCGCGTGCGTTCAATGTTCAGTCTTATAAGCGTCTTTGGGGGTAATCCGAGGAGTTTCTTTAGTTACTCCCTTTCCATTATTTGGGCTGAGGGAAGATAGTGGCTGCCGGGCTTCAATAGCTTGCAGCAACTCTTTGGCCCGGCCAAAATAAAGGTTATCCGCGGGAGCCGATTTAAGTAAGCTATCTAAGAGTTGTTTCGCTTGCGCCGCTTGCCCTTCCTGAGTGAGTACTAGCGCCTGGTAAAATAAGCCGGGTGGATGAGCGGGATGATTCTTGAGTAATTGCCCCCAAATTTTTTTCGCTTCCTGCGGCTGACCGGCGTCAAAATGCACCATGCCTAGCTGGAAAGTCTCATTTACCGCATGGGGTTCTAGTTCGAGATAACGTTGAAAAAGCGGTTTGGCCCGATCGCGTAATCCCAGTTGCGCATAAAGCCGGCCCGCCATGCTTAACGCCTCTGCGGGTGGAGTCGATTCTACTAAAACCTGTTTAAGCTTCCACAGCGCTTCCTCAAACTCGCCCCGTTCTATATCGAGACGCGCCAGGGCGATTAATTCTTCATTATCAAAGGCTTCGTACTTGCTGGAGGGTTTGGATTTGGCGGCCATAGGTTTGTCCCTAAGGTTATTTGATGGAGGCTAATTAGGACATAATACTCTTATGCCTAAGTTCAAACAATCCGGCATTGAGACAATAAAAATACTCCCAAATCCCCTAAACTTTTCTTCAAATCCCTGGATATATTGTCTGTAGAGCAAAAGTTAAGGGTTCTTGGTTACCGATCTGCGCCTAAACAATTCGCCACACCGCTGGATATATAAAGAATTAAAGAGGGAGGTCAAAGAGGGAGGTCAATGTTTTGTAAGCTCCTCTAGTCCCCAGCGCGCACGGGCATTAAACATAAGCCCATCGTGTTGGCCCGCCTGCAGATGCACATGACCGGTATAGGCAATCATGGCGCCGTTGTCGGTGCAGAATTCCGGGCGTGGATAATACACCGTAACATTTTGTTCATGCGCCATCACGCTCAAGCGTTCGCGCAATAAGCGATTGGCGCCGACACCGCCGGCGACAATAAGCCGTTTATGGCCGGTTTGCTGTAACGCGCGCCGGCATTTGATAACCAGCGTATCGACCGCCGCGTCTTGGAAGGCATAAGCGATGTCGCTCACGGTTTGCGCATCGAGCGTATGGTTTTGCGCAGTCACCAAGGTAAAGGTTTTTAGGCCGCTGAAGCTGAAATTGAGGCCCGGGCGGTCGGTCATCGGGCGGGGAAAGGTGAACCGCGCAGGTTTGCCTTGTTCCGCGGCGCGCGCGATCGCCGGTCCGCCGGGGAAGCCGAGGCCAAGGAGCTTCGCGGCTTTATCAAATGCCTCACCGGCGGCGTCGTCCACCGATTCGCCTAAAATGCGATAATCACCAATCCCGCCAATATCCGCGAGCAAGGTATGCCCGCCGGATACCAATAGCGCTAAAAAAGGAAACGCCGGCGGGTTGGGTTCTAACATCGGCGCGAGTAAATGCCCTTCCATATGATGCACGCCGACGGCGGGAACTTGCCAGGCGAAGGCGAGGCTGCGGCCGATCGCCGCGCCGACCAATAATGCCCCCGCGAGCCCCGGGCCGGTGGTGTAGGCGATGCCATCGATCGCATTTGGCGGCGTGCCGGTTTCACGCAGGATTTCTTTGATCAAGGGCAGGAGCTTGCGGATATGGTCGCGCGAGGCCAATTCCGGCACGACGCCGCCATAATCGGCATGCATTGCGATTTGCGAGAATAGCTTATGCCCCAGCAGACCGGCTTCCGAGTCGTAAATAGCGACGCCGGTGTCGTCGCACGAGGTTTCGATGCCTAATGTACGCATAGGACTCCATTTTCGGGGTTTGCCTGATATAGAGCAAGCCGAGCCGAATTTGGTATACAAAATGACCTTAAATCCGATAAAATCTCCGGTTTCCCCGTGAGCGGGCCCATTTATCATTTTTGAGGTGAGAAATAATGCCGTCTGTGCGAGTTAAGGAGCACGAACCGTTTGAAGTCGCGTTGCGCCGTTTCCGGCGTTCTTGTGAGAAAGCGGGCGTATTTGCCGAGGTGCGCCGGCGCGAGTTCTACGAAAAACCGACCACCGTGCGCAAGCGCAAAGCCGCCGCCGCACGCAAGCGCGAACTGAAAAAACTTTCGCGTATGTCGTCTCGGACCACGCGCTTATATTAATTCATCCTGCCCCGAATCAGGTTAGCATGAGCCTGAAGCAAAGAATCAATGAAGACATGAAAGCCGCCATGCGCGCGAAAGATCAAGCGCGGCTGGATTCGATCCGCATGCTGATGGCGGCGATCCAGCGGCGCGAAGTGGACGAGCGCATCACGCTCGACGACACCCAGGTCATGGCGGTGATTGAAAAAATGATTAAGCAGAGCCGCGATGCGGTTGATCAATTTGCCAAAGGCGGCCGGCCGGATTTGGTCGATAAGGAAAACCGCGATATCGCCATACTAAAGGCCTATTTGCCGGAGCCCTTAAGCGAGGCCGAGATCGATAACTTGATTGCGGGGGCGATTGCCGAAGCCGGCGCTACTTCGGTCAAAGATATGGGCAAGGTGCTGGCCAGCTTAAAGCCCAAGCTGCAGGGCCGCGCCGATATGGGTAAGGTGAGTGGCAAGGTCAAGCAGCGTTTGGCGGCGCTCAGTTAAGGTCCGGTAATATTATTTTGTCGTAACCCATTGTTCCTCCGAGCTTAGTCCTGAAGCCTTAAGAAAAAGCCGTTTTTTAGTCATTTCCCGGTTGCGATAAAACTCAAAACCACTGTTACAATAGCGGCATGCCCAGCCGTATCCCGGAAAAATTCATCGACGAATTGTTGCTGCGCGTGGACATCGTCGAAATCATCGACGCGCGCGTGCCGCTGCGCAAAATGGGCAAGGACTACAAAGCCTGTTGTCCGTTCCACGAAGAGAAAACCCCTTCTTTTACCGTCAGTCCCGGCAAACAGTTTTATCATTGTTTCGGCTGCGGCGCGCACGGCAGCGCCATCGGCTTCTTGATGGAATACGAACGCATGAGTTTTCCCGAGGCGGTCGAGGAGCTGGCCGGCCATGCCGGTATCCCGGTGCCGAAAGAGCAGGGGGAAGTTAGAGCTAAGCCCGATCCGGGCGTAAATTTAGTCGAAGTGCTGCAACAGGCCAGCCGCTATTACCAGCGCCAGTTGCGCGAGCATCCGCAGGCCAGCCTGGCTACCGAGTATTTAAAACGGCGCGGCTTAAGCGGAGAAATCGCGGCTGCATTTGGTTTAGGTTATGCCCCCGACGGTTGGAGCAATTTACTCCAAGCGTTGGGTAAAGATGCCGCCGCGCAAGAGGCGCTGCAACAGGCGGGGCTGTTGGTGAAAAAAGACGACAGCAGCTATTACGATCGCTTTCGCGGCCGCGTGATGTTTCCGATCCACGATTACCGCGGGCGCATCATCGGTTTCGGCGGGCGCGTCTTGCAGCAGGATGAGCCGAAATACTTGAATTCCCCGGAAACCCCCCTATTTCATAAAGGTAGTGAACTGTACGGCCTCTACCAGGCGCGTGACGCCGTTAAACGCGAGCAGCGCGTGCTGGTGGTGGAAGGTTATATGGATGTGGTCGCCTTGGCGCAATTCGGCATCGACTACGCGGTCGCCACCTTAGGCACCGCGACCACGCGCGAGCACCTGGAACGGCTATTCCGGTTTACCCCGGAAATTATTTTTTGTTTTGACGGCGATCGCGCCGGACTAGAGGCGGCCTGGCGGGCGCTGGAAAACGCCTTGCCGGTATTGCATAGCGGCCGCCAGATCGGCTTCTTATTTTTGCCCGAGGGCGAAGACCCGGATAGCTTGGTGCGCAAGGAGGGCGGTGCGGCGTTTAGCGCGCGCCTGCGCCAAATTATTCCGCTGCCGGATTTTTTCTTTCAGACGCTGGCGCAAGAAGTCGATTTAAACCGTCTGGATGGCCGCGCCAAATTAGCGGAACTTGCGCGCCCATTATTGTCCAAATTGGTGCCGGGCGTGCTACAGCAGATGATGATTGAGCGCTTGGCGGAATTGAGCCGGTTAGAAGTGAGAAATTTATCCCAGCTACTAAACCTGAAGCAAAAGCGGGCGGTTTTAAAGCGCGGCAGTGCACAAGACAAACGCAGGCCTTCCCTGGTGCGCATGGCGTTGGCATTGCTGCTGCAACAGCCGGCATTAGCCCGGCAACTACCAGGCCCAGCGGTATTTGCCCCTGGGGAAATGCCGGGGATGAGTCTGCTTAACCAGGTACTGCAATTGCTGCAGGCTGAACCGAATTTAAATACCGCCGCTATTCTTGAGCGTTTTAGAGATAGCCCGCACCAACCCGTGCTGGCCAAATTAGCCGCCTGGGAGCACCCGGCGCTGCAGCAGGATACCCGGGTTGAATTCCAAGACGTTATCCATCGCCTGCGTGTAGCCGCCTATGCGCATGAAGCCGAGCGGCTTTTGCATAAAAGTCGCTTACAGGGCTTAAGTGCCGTGGAAAAAGCCGATTTATGCCGATTACTGGACGAAAAACATCAATTGGAGGCGAGCCAAGATAAGGAAACTTGGGCTACCTCATGATTTGTTATATAATTAGAATATTTTTGACTCTCACACCTTATTGGGCCCGCTAACCTATGGATCAAGAGACGCAACGTTCGCAATTAAAGAAACTGATCATTCAAGGCAAAGAGCAAGGCTTTCTCACCTATCGCGACATCAACGATCATCTGCCGGAAGATGTGCACGACGCCGATCAAATCGAGGCGGTGATCAATATGATCAACGATATGGGGATCGAGGTCTATGACCACGCCCCTGATCCGGATACGTTGCTGCTGAAAACCGAGACCGTGACGCCGGACGACGAAGAGGTGGTGGAGGAGGCGGAGCAAGTGCTCGCCTCCGCCGTGGAAGGCGAGTTCGGCCGCACCACCGATCCGGTGCGTATGTATATGCGTGAGATGGGGACGGTTGAATTATTGACGCGTGAAGGCGAAATTGAGCTTGCCAAGCGCATCGAGGACGGCATCCGGCAAAGCACGGAAGCGATCGCGACTTGTCCCGCTACCATCGTCGAAGTATTGCGCATAATGGACATGGTCGAGGTCGAGCAGATGCGCCTTAACGACTTGGTGGTGGACTTTGTCGATCCCAACGCCCCGGAAGCGCCGCTGCCCCAGCTTATTACGCCGGAAGCCGCCGATGTCGATTATGAAACCATGGGGGCGGAAGAAGAAATCGGTCCCAGCCGGGAAGAGGCGCAGGCGCGGTTCGCGCGTATTCGTAAACTGCATGCGAATATGGTTAAGGCGCTGGAGAAAAAAGGCTTCGGCAGCCCCGAGGTCGGCAAGATCCAGAGCAAGCTCGCCGCAGAATTCTTGCAGATTAAATTCGTTTCCAAACAAATCAATCGCTTGGTGGAGCAAGTGCGTTCGCTGGTGGAGCAGGCGCGCGGGCAGGAAAAAATCATCATGGACGTTTGTGTCGCCAAGGCGCGCATGCCGCGTAAATCTTTTCTCAAGAGCTTCCCCGGCAACGAAACCAATCTGCGTTGGATAAAAAAAGCCATTAAGTCAGGCGAAGGCAGTGCTGAAATCATCGAGCGCAACGCCGAGACGATTTTTGCCGCCCAGCATAAATTAATCCAATTACAAAACCGGGTTGGTCTGCCTATCAGCGATCTGAAAGAGGTCAACCGGCGTATGTCCATCGGTGAGGCGAAGGCACGCCGCGCGAAAAAGGAAATGGTCGAGGCGAACCTGCGTTTGGTGATTTCCATCGCCAAGAAATACACCAATCGCGGTTTGCAATTTCTGGATCTGATCCAAGAAGGCAATATCGGCCTCATGAAGGCGGTCGATAAGTTCGAGTATCGCCGCGGTTATAAATTCTCGACTTACGCCACCTGGTGGATACGCCAGGCGATCACCCGCTCAATCGCCGATCAGGCGCGCACGATCCGCATTCCGGTGCACATGATTGAGACGATTAATAAACTGAACCGGATCTCGCGCCAGATGCTGCAGGAGATGGGGCGCGAGGCGACGCCGGATGAATTGGCGGAACGGATGGAGATGCCGGAAGATAAAATCCGCAAGGTGCTCAAAATCGCGAAAGAGCCAATTTCGATGGAGACGCCGATCGGCGACGACGAGGATTCGCATCTGGGCGATTTTGTCGAGGATACGAATATCATGGCGCCCGCCGATGCCGCGACTACCGCTGGGCTTAAGGCCGCTGCCAAGGAAATTCTGGAGACGCTCACGCCGCGGGAGGCGAAAGTTCTGCGGATGCGTTTCGGCATCGGCATGAACACCGACCATACATTGGAGGAAGTCGGCAAGCAGTTCGACGTGACGCGCGAGCGTATCCGCCAGATCGAAGCCAAGGCCCTGCGCAAGCTGCGCCATCCAAGCCGCTCCGAACATCTGCGCAGTTTCTTGGACTAGCTGTGACGCTGCAGCAAAAACGGCCCGTACGGGCCGTTTTTGCTTTCCGTCGCAACCGGGTAGGTGCTGTCACAACGCGCAATCGGGATTGTGTTCCTCGGCATGAAACGGTTTACCGCAGGTAGCACATTCTTTCATGTGCATCCTATGCCTCGCGGCAATAATGCCTGCTGCCGAACGTCTATAGCGCGCGTCGCAATTGGATATACCCCACAGTGCCAAAGCTGATAAGATTGGGTGCTTGGGGCCTGTAGCTCAGTTGGTTAGAGCAGGGGACTCATCACAATGGTGCGCTCATACCGAAAGGTATGAGATGAACGGGATGAATTCAGGGAACCCGTAGCGAGCCAGTCGCCGGCAACCCTGAGCCAAGCCGGGGGTACACCCCTGGAAGGTGCAGAGACTACCTGAGGACTTGAGTGTCCTTAATCACAGGCTTCGAGCATCCCGCGCCCTAACGACGCAGCTTTATAATGATGCAAACGCGGTCGAGGGCGATGAGATAGTCCACTCCTGCTGGAAACAGCGGGGTACAGTGAATCCCTTGGTCCTAGGTTCGAGTCCTAGCGGGCCCACCATAAAAATTAATAGCTTACGATCAGGGTCGTAGGCTATTTTTTTGTGTTGAAAATACGTCAAAGTGAGAGCGGGTATGCCCAGCACGAGAAACTAGTTCACAGTTTTTTGGATACCCTTTAAACTTGTTACCACAAGCCGCATAAAGCGGCCTTTTAGGAGGATAGTATGGATACCCATTGTGATAACAAGCTTTCGCTGAATCTCCCGTCTTACACCCAACTGATTTGCCAGTACGATTTCGAGCGCAGTGCCCTCTGGTATTACCTGAACCCGAGGCCCCGTCCCTGCTTCACCCCAACCCTCCTCGAGGAAATCCGTGACTTACAACAGCGCGTGGCCGATCACTTGCGCGTGTCGCCGGATGATTTGCACTACTTCATTATGGCCTCGGCCACGCCTAAGGTCTTCAGCCTGGGCGGCGATCTTGAGCTGTTCGTGCGCCTCATCACCGAGCGGGACCGCGACCGCCTTTATGAGTATGGCCGCATCTGCGTCGACGCGGCTTATCACAACGCGACTAACCTGGGCATCCCGACATTGACCACGATCTCGCTTGTGCAAGGCTCGGCGCTGGGTGGCGGCTTCGAGGCGGCGCTGGCGAAAAACGTGCTGATCGCCGAGCAAAGCGCGCAGATGGGTTTCCCCGAGATCCTGTTCAACCTGTTCCCCGGTATGGGCGCCTACAGCCTGCTCGCGCGCCGCATGGAGCCGGCCCACGCCGAGCGCTTCCTGCGCACCGGGCAGCAGCATGACGCGCAGAAGCTATGGGAGATGGGGATTGTTGACGTGCTGGCGCCCGACGGGGAGGGCGTGCACGCGGTCAATGACTTCATCCGGCGGCACAGCCGGTCGCGGAATGGGCAGCAGGCCATCCAGCAGGTGCGCCAGCGCGTCAACCCGCTCGCCTACCAGGAGCTGCTGGACATCGTCGAGATCTGGGCGGACGCCGCGCTGCGCCTGACCGCGCGCGAACTGCGGTTCATGACCAGGATCGCCGCAG
>WNFB01005419.1_pt1 | contig 11383 bp, 11 predicted proteins | sample 5400501 | NCBI WGS metagenome assembly WNFB01 (sample SAMN13153341, study PRJNA577476) | soil metagenome | isolation source: 200 cm saprolite under Douglas fir tree site 2 hole 1 | place: USA:California | collected 2015-04-18 | reverse complement strand
TCCTCTACAAGCTCGAGGACAAGAACGGGTTCATGCCCAACCACGAGGCAGTGGTCGATCTCTTCAAGACAGTAATGGCCCAGCGTGGCATCACGTATGCCAACCCGACCCATGGCACTACAGCGCCAGCAGCAGCGGATCCAGAACTGATTAAGGAAATATCAGAGACGGTTCGTGCGAAGGATGACAAGTACATCGGCATACAATCCGGACTGGAGACAGGTTCCACTGAACTCATCCGCAAATACATGCCTTTGAAGGTGAAACCTTTCAGCCCGAGCGAATGGCAGGAAGTCATCTACAACGGCACACGAATCTTCAACGAGAATTATTGGTTCCCAGCCTACACCCTCATCGTAGGATTACCAGGAGAGACCACCGACGATGCGATTGAGACTGTCCGGTTGATCGACAAGATGGAGCATGGACTTCGAAAGGAGATTGGAAACCGTGCCCATTTCACCGTCACGCCTCTCAGCTTTGTCCCGCTAGGCGTTTTGAAGAACAAGGGCTTCTTCAACATCGACGAGGCAATAGATGAGGCGAGGTTCTGGGTCATCTACAGAAGCTGGAGGCATACAGTCCTAGAATTACACTCAATGCCGCCGACGCTCATGAAGCTGAACCCGGCTTTCAAAGCCATATTCACGACCCTATGCTGGTTTGGCTCAAAGAAGATTCTGGACAGCATCAAGGCCTGGGGACGATCACTAGGATACGACGCGGACAAGAGTCTTCGGCTGAACTAGAAAGAAGCTTCGATTCGCTTTTTCTTGACGACTCTTCCTTTTCGTAGGGTCCCGAGAACCCGCTGGACCGCGTTCCTAGGCCTTGGGCAGCTTTCCCCCGATCGTTCGCTCAAAGCACTCTCCCTCTGATCACTTCTCGGGCCAACGGCAAGAGTCCGCTCCTACCACCATAACCCGTATCGCCGAACAGAAGCCAAAACATCTCATCCGGTCTGTCACTAGGACGAAAGAAGTCGGACTTTATCCTGGCTCCCCTGTCGGTGAACAATCCGACCGTATCCACCCAACCCTTCGACAGAGAGCTGGCGACGTGCGCGAATCTGGTGCATATGCTGCAGTCATTGTCATAGAGAAGGACAGGTCGACCGGCAGTCATTTGGACGCACAACTAATCCAGATTCTCTACGTAGAGACTAGTGCGGTCACCGTGTAAACTTTCTTTCTCTATAATACGATCCGGCGAGTGTCGGCTGGGACTATCCCCCTCAACTAGACTATGGGAAAGCGATAGTCTAGATTGGAGAATAGCTCGACGAGGCGTCGAAGAATGATCAGTCGCGGGAAGGTGCGTTAAGCACCCTGTCTGGAGCCTGACCCATTTCGTTGGGATTTCTGCGCTTCAAGGGTCTCGGGTGACGCTCCATCGGTTGCCAATCCTGTCGAAAGATTCCTGAGCTGAATCGTACTGCCAAGGAGGTTCTTTTTCGCATGTTTCTCTACTATACCCATGCGTAGGGTATGGGATATTGACTGGGGAGAGGGCTACCCAGTCAACGAAGAACGATAGAACTAGCTGTTGTCTTCGGTTTCGGGTAGGATGCGGCTGATTCTGTCGAAGAGTTCGTAGCCCGCGGCTATCGAAGAGTGTGCCTCAAGCTCATTCGTCGGATGGCTCCAGACCAGAATTTCTGCGGGAGCAAGCCGTACTACTAGTTGGAATCGTCCGTCTTCGGTGATCCAGTAGAGCGATTGGCCTGATTCGCTGGTAGAGAATCCTAGCCAGCGGAAATTCTTGAACCACCGGCCTTTCAATTTGGAGGTTAGGAGGTTTGGGTCGATTCCCGGGGGCAGCTGGCCGCGAATGACCGGCTCTCCTTCGTCAAGATGGCGTGTCGTCTTCTTAGGGTGGTGTGTGACCCTGTATCCCTCATCGGTTTTCAAGACGAGATTGTCGTCTTCGAGGCGTTTGAGGATTCGTGTAAGTTTCTCTTGGTGCAGTCCGAGTCTTCTCTTCATTCCTTGGAAGCTGTAGGTCGCGTCGTTCTCGGATGACAGCATGTTCATTACAAGTGTCTGATCATCTAGCGGTCTAGAATCAAAGGTTGCGCCGATTTCTGGAGAAGGCAATCGCTTCTAGGTGGGCCTGTCCGGCGTCCCTTATTTATTGACCATGTTACTGTTCGTGGTTTAGTGGAAACGGGCTCGGCCCTGAGCCAGAATCGAATCGACGTTTGCTTTCCACGCGTCGAACTGCGCGGGGTCCTTCGGATAGTTCTGGTATAGCTCGTTGAGAGCTCGCATCCTGGCCATCGTGAACACGAGTCCACTGAACGCCTTGTATGATCCTAGACCTCTGAACAGTTTGACTATTTTCTTGGCGGCTGAGAGATGAGGCATTTCTCCCAGCGATATTTCTGTGGCTTCGTCTGATGAGAGGAAGTGTCTCATTCCATAGTTGATCTGGTCATTGTTGAGTGTCTGCAGGTACATCCGAAATACTTCCAGACCCGCAGTCTTGTTGCCGTAGTGATTGACGAAGTCGAGGTTGTATTGCCAGAGCTGTTTCTCGCTAAAATCGTTCGCCTCGATCGCCCGTACGGCGGTTTCTCCGGCCATGACTCCGCCTATCAGTCCTGGGCCGATGCCGCCTGCGCTGATCGGGTTGGGGAACCATGCTGCGTCTCCGCAGATCATGTAGCCGTTCGCGACGAGGCAGTCATTCTGGTGTCTCACCGAGACCTGCCAGGACCCTGTTAGGTTGCTGTCATCGCTCAATGGCTGTATATCCTTGAACCTGTCGTCGGCCGCCAACCAGTCTTTCAGGAGTGCACTCAGTGGCTTTGTGCTTCTCTTCTGTTGGATGCCTAGGCCAATGTTGACCTTGTCTTCGGATTTTGGAAAGAGCCAGAGATAGCCTCCAGGAGCTTTTTCCGCGTCGAGGTATATGTCGCAGTGGAATGGTTCCACTTCGATGCCGTCCCGGAGTTTCGCGTTGAGACGCGCTGTAGGCTCTACATCGTCCTTGTTGATCTCTTTCTCAATATGACTCGGGATGGGAAGATTCCGGCGAAGTTTAGTGGACATTCCAGAGGTATCTATGATAAGTTTGGTTCGAATCTCGAACTCTTGATTGACGCCTGGGCCGACTGTTTGGCCGTGCAATCCGACGATTGTTCCGTTGTCTTGGATTAGTTCGGTTGCTTGGACGTTGCCTCGAAATTCAACGCCAGCTTTCAGGGCATCGTCGAGTAGTCGTTTCGCGAACTTTGGCCGATCAAGAACATATCCGGGCCCTTCGAATGGGACTCTGACTTTCATGTCTGGCGAGTATACGTAGACTGCGGTTACCCTGTTCTCCATCTCGGGCTTCCCGTAGGTTGTCCCGATGTGTTCGTGAATGTACTTGATGTGGTGCTCGCCTACCGCGTCGCCGCAGACCCAACCTAGAACTGTTTTCTTTCCCGCTTCTGTGGGCGGGTTTCTGTCCATTAGTAGAACGCTTACGTTTCCTTTGCCCTTCAGGGCTATTGTGCCGGCTGTCATGCAGCCTGCTATGCCGGCGCCAACAACTACTACGTCCCAGTTTTCGGCCAAATTCTTAACCACGTTAAGAGTCTATCGTGGACTTGTGAACACGCTTTAGCCTTTTGCCTCTCAACTCAATAAACTCGGGGAATTAGCCTTATATCACCTCCGGCGCGCCGATTTTTTCGAAACGGGAGGTAGCCAGGTATGTCATCGAACCCAAGCATCGATGCGAAAAAGCCGCCTTTCGTCGGATTATGGCTCAAGGCGATGCGGGTCCCATTCTTGCAAGCGACCTTCGTCCCAATCATACTCGGGGGCGTCATTGCTTGGGAAACATTGCACGTCTTCAACTGGGGCACCTTCCTGCTGACCTTGCTAGGTGCTAGTTTGATCCAGGTTGCTAGTAACATGTTCAATGACTATTTTGATTTCAAGAGCGGAAACGATCTCCAGGTTCGACACCAGAACCCGTTCGCCGGTGGCGGAAGAATACTGACAGCGGGCCTAATTGAGCCATCAACCCATCTGATAGTATCGACTTCTTGTCTGATCCTCGGATCCCTAATCGGATTCTACCTCATCTTCCAATTGGGATTGTACCAGTTGTTCTGGTTCGGATTGATCGGTGTAATATCCACTTACTTCTACGTCGGCCCTCCCTTCAAACTTGCCTACCGAGGAGTCGGAGAATTTCTCGTGGGCCTCAACTTCGGGCCTGTAATGACCCTAGGCGCCTACTACGTTCAAACCGGATCCCTCGCATCCGCGACCGTCCCGCTGCTCGCATCCATTCCAGTCGGACTGCTAATAGCTGCGGTCTTGTGGATCAACGAGTTTCCTGATATGGACGCGGACAAAGCGGTTGGAAAGAAGACCCTCGTCTTGAGGCTGGGCTATCTCAGGTCTGTCGCGGTCTACGTGGGATTACTGGCAACATCATACTTTCTACTGCTCCTCTACGCGGTTCTCAAGATCTTTGTTGCATTCCCGGTCACCAGCTTCGCGACACTCATTGCTTTGTTCAGTCTACCGTTTGCTTTGAAAGCGGTCAGAATATTGAGGTCTAACTACAAGGATCCGCATGCGATTATCCCGGCTAATGCTAACACGATAATTCTGCATCTAGCGTTTGGTCTGTTGGCGATTGTCGGCTTTGTGATCGGGGGATTTGCTGGACTATAGCAAGCCGTCTCTAGGTTCAGAACTTGTTATATTCCCACGATCGAGAATGAGCCTGACACTGGACGATGGCGCCGACAAGCATGGCAAACACAGTGCAGAAGCAGAACGTTAGCCTTGAGGATCGCGTTTTCAAGCTCAAGCTAGAATGGATGATGGCGAAGGATGACAATGAGCGTCGCAGAATAAGCGAAGAGATCAGACGTCTCATCCAGTCGTCACCTTCAAAATAGCCTCTTAGGTTTCTTCTGCCCCTCGTGAGGGCGGGTCGTTACGGACCAGAGAATTGCTGTTAGGCTATCTACTGCTCTGGCGTTCGGCCCGACCGGAATAATCTGGGCCTTTCTCCCAATTCAGCTACGCTCACTAGGAGCATCCTTCTCACTAATTTCACTAGTTTCATTTCTTCCCGCGATCGAGACGATTGTCCTCTCTCCTATCTGGGGAGGTATTCTGGACAGGACTGGTAAGGGAACGAGGATTCTCGCTCTGTCGTTCCTGGTCCAGGCCGTTGGATTCACACTCTTCCCGTTCCTACGCGACCCTGCACAGTTCGTGTTCGTGGTTGCACTGATGGGCCTGTTCTCCTCAAGCTTCATTCCAATCTTCGCCGCACTCGCGACAGACAAATCCACACAGTACGGGCGGGCTATCGGAGAATTCTGGACAGCGGCCTCACTAGGATATGCATCAGCAACTCTCATCGGAGGAGCACTTTTTCAATTCCTCGACCCAGTGTACCTCTATGTCTTGGGAGCACTTTACGGCTACTCAGGAATTCTGGTCGTTTCTTTCCTAACCAAACAAGGGCTTACCATCGCGAAGTCTGTGATCCACCCGGAGGGATATTGGAGTCTTCTCAAGCAACGAAACGTCCTGATTCTCTGCGGCCTATCAATCCTCGCGCTCATCTCATCCTCTTCCTTCAACAGTTTCTTCACAATTTACCTGGTCGGTTCCCTCAACGGCTCTCGGCTGATGGCTGGCCTCGCCGCCACGGCGACAACGATCTTCGGGGCAATTGCTTTCCGGATCGTAGGACCGTTGGATGACAGGATTGGCAGGAAGCCCATGTTCCTCTTGGGAGCTGTGGGCTATGCGATCTATTTTGCAACGATCTACTTTGTCACCAACACGGTTGTGGTGACGATATTGTGGACTCTTCCGATCTATCCATTGATCCAAGCATCGGCTGCGGCGTTGATGTCAGACTACACGTCGATTGCTGACAGGGGAAAGGGATTGGGTATCCTTGAGTCGGCAATTAGTCTCGGGGGCGGCCTAGGACCATTGATCGGCGGAGTGATAGCAGATGCAACACAACTCCAATCTGTTATCCTCTTCGCCTTTGCCGCAGCCATTGGCGCCGCGATACTATCACAACTCTTCCTGAAAGAACAAAGTCAACACCTATGACTTCCTAATACCGAGCAAGGGCCTATACGCACACCGTCTACCCCGTTCAACCGCGGATAATCGAGAGGAAACTCCTCTCCCAAATTCGCAAGGGCTATAACAAAATCAATCCATATGGGACACCGGGAAAATTCTTGAAGACGCAAACTGTTACGATAGCAATCGCTCTCATGATCTGTATAACCCTCGCACCCGCCCATGCATTACCGGTTGCCGGTCCAAACGTCGACATCACAGCCTCCAACGACTCCTCTGAACGGCAACAGGTAGAACCTACGATCGCCGTTGATCCTCACAATCCGAGTGTCGTTGTTGCAGGCGCTCAGGACTATAGGCTCCTCTCTACGGGAGGGCACCGATGGCATGGATACTACCGTTCCGTCGATGGGGGTCAAACCTGGAGCGTAATCCTTCTACCCGGATATCTTGGCGACAACTCGCCACAAGGATTGGCCTCCCCTTTACACGGGGTGTTCCTAGCCACCTCCGATCCAGTCCTCGCGTTTGACAGATCCGGAAATGTGTACTATGTCGGTATCACAGCGGCTGCGACCTTCTCCAGCAATTCCGGTTTCAACCTCTTTGTAGCCAAGTTCATCAATGATGGAGCCGACTATGCCTTCACCACTCTCCTCCCACGGTCCCTCTACGGTCTCGCGGACAAGCCTTGGATCACGGTTGACACATCAGGCGGGCCCCGCGATGGTACAGTCTACGTGACCTACGACACCTTCAGCTTATCAGGTGGCGCCACTGACGCAGGGGTCGCCCTAATCCGATCAACCGACGGAGGCATAACCTACTCTTTCCCGCTACTAGCGGTAAGACAAGGATTTGTCTCGGGAGTCGCTGTTGACGCTCAAGGAAGAGTGTTTGTCTCTAGCCTCACCCCGGGCCGCTCTAGAACATCTTCGAACATCGCAGTGGCCGTCTCAAATGATGGTGGACTGGCCTTTCATGGCCATGAGATAGCTGCAAGCGTGTCTCTCGCCCCGAGCCCTCTGCCGGGCAACTCCTTCAGATTCTTCACCATACCCCAAATCGCTGCTGACAGTCGTGGCGCGTACATCGTGTGGGATGATTATGCGAAGGGCAACTCCAATGTCATGTTCACAAAATCTACCGACGGAGGGGTCACCTGGACCAGTCCCATACAGGTCAACGATATGACTACCGGTCAACACTTCTTCTCCACCATTTCCGTCTCGGGTGGCACGATCAGTATTGCATGGTATGACAGCAGACTTGGCGAGCTTTCGAGCGGCACAATTACTGCGCTGGACGTTTTCTATGCGAGCTCGAAAGACGGAGGCCTAACCTTCTCACCCAACACCAGAATAACCAGCACATCATTCAACCCCAATACAGTTGAGAGAGCCGACTTCGGCGATCCAGAAATCTTCATGGGCGACTATATTCAGATAGCTAGCAGCCCAACAACAGCCCACGTCATCTGGGCAGACAACCGAGATGCTTGCAGCAACGTTGTACCTTTCTTCGGCTGCACGAACCAGGACGCTTTCACCACCACAATTACACTCTAGAACTAGAACCCTCCCCTCCCTACTCTTTTTCCAACATCACAATAGGGAACCCTCCTAATCTAGCATCCTTGCGGGCTAATTCGGCTCCGATTAAATAACCCCTGATTCATCCCGACCAACGCCGGAGAACCGATTTGGATTCTGATGTCCAGGAGAGACGTGGATTCTTCTCTAAGATTCCAGGAAAACTAAGGTGGCTTATTGTCGCCCTCGTCTTCAACAATGTCGCGATAGGTTATTTCCTCGTCTATCTAACCGCATTTTTCCCCGAACTGGGTATCAGCGCAGGCGTTGTTGGGCTTCTCCTCGGGCTGGAGGGAGCAATGGTTCTCCTCTCAATACCTCTAGGAATCCTCTCCGATAGAAGAGGTCGAAGGAAGCTCCTTCTGATCGGAACCTCTCTGGTTCCTCTGCCTATCATTCTAATCGCCCTCACAGTTAACTTGGCCGTCCTAATCGTTGCGGCGATAATTCTTGGGATAGCCGAGTCCGCCGCGCTTTCAACATGGAACGCCATAATCGCCGATCAAACGAGCTTGGAGAACCGGGACGCCTCCTTCTCTCTCTCATTCATCATTGGTAACGGATCTATAGCGTTCGGGTTCCTGTTGCCAACGCTGATTCCAGCGCTCCGATCTCTTACTGGACTCAACTCGATCGTCATTCATCAAGATCTCCTGGTGTTGATGGGACTGGTTTCAGCTATCACACCATTCTGGCTGTTTCGGATCCTCAAGGGCTACAAGGAAACACCCAACCCGAAGAAACTGATCAGAGGCAAGAATTTCCCTACCCTCCTCAAGTTCTCCGGCATAAACAGCCTCATCGGGCTCGGGGCAGGATTCATCATTCCCCTGATTCCGACCTGGCTTTTCCTCAAGTTTGGAACCCCGGACACGTTTAGTGGACCCTTGCTCTCGCTGTCCAACCTGACGATAGCGCTGGCTGCGATAGCAAGTCCTAGGATCTCAAGCCGGTATGGACTACTCAAGGCAATTGTCGCGACCCAAGGCTTCTCAACGATCTTCATGCTTAGCTTGGCGTTCGTTACAGACGTTCGACTGGCGGGAGGACTCTACATTATTCGCGCAGCTCTGATGAACATGGCAGGACCCTTAGGCGACTCCTATCTGATGGGCATCATGTCCCAGGAAGAGAGAGGACTGGCGAGCTCGATCAACACGGTTGTCTGGAGGATTCCCAACAGCATAACCACCGTTATTGGTGGTTTGATCCTGGCGACGGGAAGGTACGATATTCCCTTCTATCTCGCGACAGTGTTCTACCTGATCTCCATCACGCTGTTCTATACCCAGTTCAAGAATATTCGACCTCAGAGTTAGCGGTCGATTTTGGCGCGGAGCATCTTTTTAGCCACCGGACGATAGTCCAGAGTAGAGGGAAGCATAACGTCCCAAACTCACGCTCCCAGCACGACCATATCTCCGAGAGAGATTCTGAAAAAATACGATGTTATTGCTGTAGTGGGCGCTTCCAAGAACCCTGAGAAGGAAGCCTACACGGTACCCGCGTACATGAAAGAACACGGTTACACGATCATCCCGGTAAACCCGACTGCTGATGAGATTCTAGGCGAGAAAGCGTACAAGAGCCTCACGGACCTGCCGCCGAATCTGGCGAAAAAGATCGATATCGTGAACGTCTTCCGTCCCAGCGAAGAACTTCCACAAGTTGCTCAGCAAGTAATCGAGATGCGGAACAAGTATGGCAGGCCCTACGCGTTCTGGGCACAACTCGGACTAGAGAATGAGGAGGCGAAGAAAGTGCTCTCAAACAACAAAATCCCCTACGTAATGAACGCCTGCCTCAGAGTCGTCCATAAGCTACTGTAGCAATCGCTCAGAAACTCCTGCACCCGAATACAGGCCTCGCTGAATCACTGACCTGTTTCATCAGAGAACTACTGCTCATGTTATGTGACCCTGTTGAGCACCGCGATGAGTCGTGAGGATGGAAGAAAATGGACGAGACGCTGATATTGAACCTTGTGGGAACTTTCGCGTTCGGCCTGAGCGGTGGAATACTTGCGGTACGGAAGAAAATGGACTTGTTCGGGATCCTAGTGCTATCGGTAGCAACCGGGCTTGGCGGGGGAATAATGCGAGACCTCATCCTCGGCCACACTCCTCCAATGACGCTGGTTGATTGGCGCTTTCTCGCCGCTGCCGGAGGCGCCGGGCTCTTGGTTTTCTTTGACTTCCGCCAGATCGTGCGATGGAGCCGGTTTGTTACGGCATTCGACGCAACAGGGCTTGCAATTTTCACTGTCACGGGCACCACCATAGCTCTTGCGGCTCAGCTCAACCCTGTGCCAGCCGCTTTGCTCGGAATGCTCACGGGTATCGGTGGAGGAGTCCTGAGAGACATACTAGCCGCGGAAGTCCCGCTGGTGCTGAGGAGCGAGATATACGCGGTCGCCTCCTTGCTGGGAGCAATCATTATCACTCTGGCAAATCTAGCCGGAGTCCTCGGACCGCCAGCCGAAATTTTTGCTGCTGTGACAACATTCGTTCTTCGGATGGTTAGCGTTTGGAGAGGCTGGAAGATCCCAATAGCCCACCCGGGAACACGATAGAACCCGGCTGCACTGATCTAGATCACTTCGATGTTATCAGCGAGGATACCCAACTTCAAGAGTTCGTTCTTGGCCTGGTCTCGATGGTCCCCGTGGAGGATGATGCGGCCGTTTTCTACGTCGGCGCTGGTTCCCAGGGTTTGCTTAAGCTTGTGCGCAAGTCCAGGCAAGTCGATGCTATCTCGAATCAGATCATGTGGCTGGACAACGGTCACGAGCCTTCCTGAATGATGGGTCTCCAGCCGGATGACAAAATGGGCCGATTCCCGATCAAGATGCCTTAGTATGTCACGAAACTCGAAATCTTCAACTTCCTTTGACAAGGACGACCTCAATTCTACGGGGACGATGTCGAGTCTCTTCTACCTTGCTCCCGCTAGCCTTCCTTGTGTTCTTCGATCCGCTTCTCAGACCATTCATGCCCGCAACGCTTACACTTGTAATTATACAGAAACTCCTCAATGTCGATAATTACCGGACCTCCGCCGTAGCCGCCACTCGCCCGGATACCCGGTGGTTCTCGGCCTTGCTCTCTTTCCACATGTACTAGTTTCTTGCTCTCGAGTTTGACGTGAAATCTGCGCCGGCATCCCGGGCAAAATCTGAAGAACTCCATTTCTCCCTAATCATCCTCTCCTTTCTCGCGCTTTTCCAATGCGACATCCTCCTCAATCTCTCGCCTGACCATGGCAGACTTGCCGCTAAAACTACCCCGAAATGAAGGAGCTGAGCCATCGATACCAAGGATGTAGGCAATGGTGGGTACTCCGATGAGAAGAAGGAGTAGACCGATTGGACCGGACTCGAAAAACAAGTAAAATCCCATGCCCATGGCGGCGAGTCCTATTGCAAGAAGTGCAAGACCCCGTAACTGTATCTTTAATCTTGGCGGAGGCTTCGCCGGCGTTTCAGCCTCAATAATTGCCGAGTCCTTGGAGACAACACCAGAGAGAGTTGCTCCACATACCCCGCAATCATAATCATAGTCCTGATTTATCGCATCACAAGACGGACATTTCTTCAAAGTTGCAAGAATCTATTCCATCTATTCGGTCAAGAATCTATTAAGACTATCTCGTAGAGATACGTTCACCGACCCGATCTGCGAGGCTGAGAATGATTAATCTGTTAGACGTTCGGTTGTTTTCAAT
>WNFB01005409.1_pt1 | contig 11391 bp, 11 predicted proteins | sample 5400501 | NCBI WGS metagenome assembly WNFB01 (sample SAMN13153341, study PRJNA577476) | soil metagenome | isolation source: 200 cm saprolite under Douglas fir tree site 2 hole 1 | place: USA:California | collected 2015-04-18 | reverse complement strand
GGTGGCGCTGGCAGCGGCTTGCACGCTGGCGCTCGCGGCCGGTTTGGCGCTGGCGGCGGCGCTGGCAGCCGGCTTGGCAGAGGCGGGGGCGCTGGCAGGTGCGGAAACGGACGCAGCGGGGTTTGCTCCGCCGCAGCCGGCCAGCAGCAGCGCAGCGGCGAGGGTAAACAGGTTCTTTTGCATGCGGGCGATTTTACGCCGGCTGCTTAACCGTCAGCGGCAGCCCGGCCACGAGCAGCACCACCCGGTCGGCCGCGGCGGCCAGGGTCTGGTTGGTGAGGCCCAGCGCATCGCGATACTCGCGCGCCAGCGCAGTGTCTGGAACAATGCCGGAGCCGACTTCGTTCGTGACGGCGAGGAGCGTCACCGCAGCCTGCTTCTGCCAATGGATCAGCGCCTCGATTTCGGGTTGTACGGCGCGTCCAGCCAGCAGCAGGTTGCTCACCAGCAGAGTGACGCAGTCAAGCACGACGACCGGCAGATCCCGCCTCGAGCCCAGCCGCGCACGCAGCGCTACGGCCACGCTCAGCGGCTCCTCGATGGTCTGCCAGTCGGCCGGCCGGCCGGCGCGATGGCGCTCGATTCGCTGCTTCATGTCCTCATCCCGGGCCTCGGCCGTGGCGACGAACAGCACTGGCCGGCCGAACGCGGCGGCGAGCTGCTGCGCATAGGCCGACTTGCCGCTGCGTGCGCCGCCGGTAATCAGCGTGAGCTCAGCCAAGTCCAATAATCCGGTTCAGAAGAGCCATATCCAGGCTTTGGGCCAAGATATCGGCCAGCCCGTCGTAGGGGTCGCTCTGCGCCTCGTCGCCGTCGGGCAGGCCGAGAGACGCAAGCCAATCGCGTCGAAAGTCGCCGTTGTGGAACAGGCCGTGCAGGTAGGTGCCCCAGGCGCGGCCGCCGACTGCGCCATCGAGCGTGCCGTCGCTCAGGCGGGCAAAGGGGCGCGCCCCGTCAAGGAGCGCCGTCTGACCCATGTGGATCTGGTACGCCTCCAAGGGCTGGCCACCCTCAAGCGCCACAGCGCGCACCTGGGTAGTGGTCTTGGCCGGGGCGAACACTGTTTCGACCGGGAGCAGGCCCAGCCCCGCGGTCTCCATTTCCGGAGATTCAACGCCCAGCGGATCGCAGATGCGCCGGCCGAGCATCTGGAAACCGCCGCAGATGCCGATCACCGGCGCCTGTGAACGCTTGATGGCGGCGGCCAGGCCGCGCTGACGCAGCCAAGCGAGGTCACCCACGGTCGCTTTGGTGCCCGGCAGAATGATGGCCGCCGCGCCGGACAGCTCCTCGGGCCGGGTCACGTAGCGGACCGGCAGGGGATCGAAGTCGTCGAAATTGGAGACGTGCGGCAGCTTGATCACGGCAATCGGTCCGGCACCGGCGGGCGCGTCGAGGGCAACGGAGTCCTCCTCCGGCAGTCCGAGGTCGGCGATATAGGGAACTACGCCGAGCACCGGCTTCCCGGTCCGCTCGGCAATGAAGTCCAGTCCCGGCTCCAGCAATGAGCGGTCGCCCCGGAATTTATTGACAAGCAGCGCCTTCACGCGATCCCGGTGCTCGGGGGCCAGCAGCTCCAGCGTGCCGTATAGCGCGGCAAAGACCCCGCCGCGATCGATGTCGCCGGCCAGCAGCACGGGCGCATCGGCCAGATCGGCGACCCGCATGTTCGCGATGTCGTGTTGGGCCAGGTTGATCTCGGCTGGGCTGCCCGCGCCTTCGATGATCACCAGCTCGTACTCCTGGCGGAGCGACGCCAGGGCGGCCTCGACCACTTTCCAAAGCCGGGGCTTCTCACGATAGTAGGCGGCGGCCTCGTAACGGCCGTCCACCTTGCCGAACAGCACCACCTGGCTGCGATGGTCAGCCTCGGGCTTGAGCAGGATCGGGTTCATCTCCACGCGCGGCTCGACGCGGCAGGCGCGCGCCTGGACGACCTGGGCGCGGCCCATCTCCAAACCGTCGCTGGTAGCGAACGAGTTCAGGGCCATGTTCTGGGACTTGAACGGCGCCACGCTCAGCCCCAGGTTGGCGAAATGGCGGCACAGCCCTGCCACCAGCACCGTCTTGCCCACCGACGAGGCGGTGCCTTGGACCATCAGGGTGCGGGCTAGGGCCACTTGAGGTCGGCCCCTGCCACGAGATGGCAGGTATCGTTGAAGCTCACCAGCCGCGGGCCCTGCGGCGTGAAATCGAGCACGCTGACGTTGGCGTTGTGGTTGCGCAGCCGCCACCATGACGTGAGCGGGATATCCAGCAAGCTGGAGATGACGGCGTTGACCGTCCCGCCGTGGGCGATGACCAGGACAGGTTGGCTCTCGTGGCGGGGCAGGACGTCCTGCAGAAAGCCGCGGACGCGATCGGCCAGCTGCGCCAGCGACTCGCCGCCGGGCATGGCGTAGTGGACGCGGTCACGCTCGCGGGCAACGACGTCGTCCGGGTATTTGTCCTTGATCTCGGCGAAGGTCATGCCCTCCCAACGGCCGAAGGCGACCTCGCGGAGGCGTGCATCCACGTGCAATGGCACGCCCCGGCCGGCCAGGGCCAGCGTGGCTGTCTCGTGAGCGCGCGCCAGGTCGCTGGTGTAGGCGACGTCCACTAGCTCTTCGGCCAGACGGCCCGCCAGCAGCCGCGCCTGCTGACGGCCAAGCTCACTCAACGGCTCATCCATCTGGCCCTGAAACCGCAGCGAGGCGTTGAAGCCGGTCTGGCCGTGACGGCACAGCAGCAGCCGGCCGGAGGTGATCCAGTCCGTCATCGGATGGCCCCGAGGGCCAGCAGCAGCCGCCGGTTGTCCTCCGGGGAGCGGACCGCGATGCGGACGTGGTCCGGCAGGCCGAACGATGAGCAGTCGCGCACCAGGCAGCCCTTCGCCAGGAGCTTGTGGCGCACGTCCGGGGCGTCGCTCACCGGCACCAGGAAGAAATTGCACGCGGTCGGGAGCGGCTGCAGGCCCAGGCGGCGGAGGCCCGCAACGAGCTCTTCGCGGGCGATGCCCAGCCGCTCGAGGTTGGGCAACAGCTCCGGGTGCCGCAGCGCGTACTCGCCGGCCGCTTGAGCCGCGGCGTTCACGTTCCAGGGCGGCTTCACGGCACGGAGCTTCTCGATCAGCGGTGGTTGGGCGAGCGCCAGGCCCAGCCGCAGCCCGGCCAGGGCAGAGAACTTGGTCAGCGAGCGCAGCACGATGAGATTGTCGAGCATGTCGGGGCCGACGGCGGTCGGGCGGCCGGCCACGAAGTCGGAGTAGGCTTCGTCGAGGACGACCAGTCCCTCCGGCAGCTCGCTTAAGGGCGTGTAGTCGCCAGTCGGGTTGTTGGGGTTGCAGATGAAGGTGAGCTTGGCAGGCGCATCCGGCAGCAGACCAGAGTACGTTCGGACCTCGGCGCGATGGATGCGTGCCGCGCGCTCGTACTCGCCGAAGGTCGGCTGCCGCAGCTGGACGAGATCGCCTTCGCGCAGGAAGGCCAGGCAGATGAGCCAGATCAGCTCCGACGAGCCGTTGCCGGCCAGCACATACTCGGGCGTGACGCCATAGGCGCCGGCCGCCGCCTCGCGCAGGGCGAGGCATTCGCTGTCGGGATACGTGGTCACGTCGGTGGCGACGATGACGCGCCGCAGCTCGTCCGAGATCGGCGCCGGGTTGGTATTGACGCTGAAGTCGAGCACGTCTTCTGGTCCGAGGCCGAGCTGACGCAGCTCGCGCAGGTCCGGTCCGCCGTGGACTACGTCCATGGGAGGGTGCCCTCACCCTTCGCTGCGCTCAGGGCAGGCTCTAGCCTCTCCCACCGCGGTGGGAGAGGAACTGCTAGGTCCATGGGAGCCGTCCGAGGGGGGTTGCCAGCTGCAGGAGGACGATGAGGGTGATGGCTAGGCCGGTGGCCGCCGACATGAGGACCACGGCGTCGCCGATCTTGCGCGGAATGAGGTTGCGGGGCGGGTCATCGCCGAGGCGATAGTGGCCGGCCTTCTCTAGGGGAACGCACAGAGCGCCAGCGGCGGCGGCCATGGTCCAGCCGGCGTTGGGGCTCTCAGTCAGACCGTGGTCCCGCTGCGCCAGCTGCCAGGCGCGACCTGCCTTCAACCCGGCGACCCAGCTCCCGGCCACAAGCAGCAGCGACGTTATTCGGGCTGGGATCCAGTTCATGGCATCGTCTAGGCGAGCCGCGGCCTTACCCAGGTACTCGTACTGGCCGTGGTAGCCAATCATCGCGTCGGCCGTGTTCACGAAGCGGTAGACCATGGCGCCCGGCACGCCCAGCAGTAGGAACCAGAACAGCGGCCCCACAATGCTGTCGAGCGTGTTCTCCGCCACTGATTCGATCGTCGCGGCCATAATCTGGCGAGGCGGGAGGTCAGCCGTGCGCCGGCTGACCAGCATCTGCGCATCGTGGCGGGCCTGGTCGAGATCGCCGCGATCGAGCGCGGTCCTGACTTTGAGGGCTTGGCGCCCGAGCTGGCCAACGGCGAACGTCGTCTTGAGCAGCACTATGGCGCCGATCAGTTTGGCGATGGGCGAGATCTGGCCCAGCAGCCACAGCGCCGCCCAGGTCAGGCCGAACGACAGCGCGACGCCGACCACCACTAGCCGCACGCCCCAGGCGAGCTTGGCCTTGGAGTCGGCTGGCTGGCGCCGCTCGAAGGCGTCGATCAGCCGGCCCATCCAAACCACCGGGTGGGAGCTGGTGGGCGGCTCGCCGACCAGCAGGTCGAAGGCGAGTGCGCCGACCACGACCAGCGGGTTCACAGGGGGTCCTGGTCTTCGGGCGGGACCAGCCCAAGGTGCAGCCGCGCTTCGCCAACCAGATACAGGCTGCCAGTGACCAGCGCCAGCTCACGCGGCGCCTGGCCCGCGAGGGCTTCGCCGACGTCGCTGGCGATCCGCACCTGGTGGAAATGCCGGCTGATGGCGGCGGGATCGGCCGAGCGAGGATGCTTGGAGCGCGTGAGCACGATGTCGTCCGCCAGCTCGTTGAGCACCATGGCCATGCCGGGAATGTCCTTGTCGGCGGAGAAGCCGGCGATGATTCGCAGCCCCTCGTACTCGAAATGCCTGCGGATCGCAGCGGCCAGCTTCTCCATCGAGTCGAGGTTGTGGGCGCCATCGGCCACCACCAATGGCCGCTCGCGCAGGATCTCCAGCCGCCCCGGCCAGCGCACCGCCTCCAGCCCATGGGTGATGGCTTGGTCCGGCAGCCCCAACCGGCGGGCTACCTCCATAGCGACGCCCGCATTCGTGAGCTGGTGCTCGCCGAGGAGATGGAGGCATATCCCCTCTCCCGCCGCGGCGGGAGAGGGGATCGCCAGGCACTGTCGGAGCTCGCCGACCGGCTCTCCGGCACGAACGCACGGGGGCTCACCCGTGGGCGCCGGCGCCGCCGCCACCGTCAACCGGGCTCCCTGCTCGCGGGCCACGCGCTCCAGGACGGCCATGGCTTCTGCTGGTTGGGGCGCGCTGATCACGGGCTTGCCCGGTTTGATGATGCCGGCCTTCTCGGAGGCGATAGAGGTCAGCGTCGGCCCCAGGACTTCGACGTGGTCGTAGCTGATCGGCGTGAGGACGGCGACATCCGGCTCGAGTACGTTGGTCGCGTCCAGGCGACCGCCGAGGCCGACCTCCACGATGGCCAGGTCCACCGCGTGATCGGCAAAGTAACGGAAGGCCAGCAGCGTGCCGAGCTCGTAGGTAGTGGGCGGGCCGAGCTCACGACCGTAGCGCTCGACCACGGCACGGACTTGGCGCATGCGCTGCACGAACTCGTCCCGGGCGATCAGCTGGCCGTCGATGCGCATGCGCTCACGGTGCGTGTTGAGGTGCGGTGTCGAGTACAAGCCGGTGCGCCGGCCGGCGGCTTGAGCGATGGCCGCGATCATGGCGGCGGTCGAACCTTTGCCCTTGGTGCCGGCGACATGCACCGAGCGGAAGCGCCCTTGCGGGTTGCCGGCCAGCTCCAGCAGGCGGCGGACGCGTGTCAGTCGCAGGTCCGTGCGAGGGCTCATGGCCGAGAGCTCGTAATTCGCGAAGGAGTAGAGGTAGGCCAGCGCCTCGGCGTAGGTCTTCACGACAGCAGCGGCACCAGGGCGAACAACGTCGCGATTTGGGCAACCTCGTTGACGGCGCCATAGCAGTCGCCGGTCAGGCCCGGCAGGCGCGTCATGAGGTACATGCCTGTGAGTATCGCGCTGGCCAGGCCGGCGGCGGCCCCGAACAGCCCGGGCAAGCCCAGCAGCGCGTAGCCCACCGCAAACGCCAGGACCACGTTCACGATACCCGCCCAGCGGCCGCGCTCATCGCGAAAGTCCTTGCCGAGTCCTGCCGGGCGGGCATAGGGAAAGAGCGTCACGGCCAGCACCATGCTGCAGCGGGAGGTGGTGGCCATCAGCAGCAGGGCGGTGTAGTGGTGGGCGCCGGTCAGGTCCACCGAGCAGGCCCACCACAGCAGCAGGTCCAGCACGCCGGCGGCAATGGCAAAGGCGCCGCTGTGACTGTCGCGCATCACCTCCAGCCGCGCCTTGGGCGTGCTCTTGCTGAACACGCCGTCGCAGGTGTCGAGCAGGCCATCGAAGTGCAGCCCGCCGGTTGCCAGCAGCAGCCCGGCCAGGATGAGCACGCTGCCAATGGCTGAAGGCCAGGGCCTGGACACGAAGTCGATGACCACCAGCAGCCCCCCGATGAGCAGTCCGATGAAGCCAAAGAAATAGAGGCTGCGGCCGCGATCGGGCGCATCGGGCTGCTTGGGCCAAGGCAGATGCCAGACTGTAAGAAAGTCCAGCGCGGCGAGGAAGGCGCGGATCAGGGCTGCTGACTGGCGGCAGGCTCGGAGGCTTCGGCTACCCCCGCGTCGGCGAAGGTGGCCATCTCGGCCAGGATTTTGGCCGCGGCCTCCACGATGGACATGGCGAGCGCTGCGCCGGTGCCCTCGCCCAAGCGCATGTCGAGCGATAGCAGCGGCATCTGCCCCAGCTGGTTCAGTACGAGGAAGTGCCCCACCTCGACCGAACGGTGAGCGGCGAAGGTGTACTCGACGGCTGAGGGGCAGAGCTTGGCCGCCACGAGCTGCCCAGCGGCCGAGATGAAACCGTCAACCAGCACCGGCACCCGCCGCGCTGCGCCGCCCAGGATGAGGCCAGCGATGGCGGCGATCTCAAACCCGCCGACCTTGGCCAGCACGTCTAAGGCGTTATCGGGGTCGGGCGAATTCACTGCGAGCGACTGCTCGATGACGGCAACCTTGCGCTCGAACTGCTCATCCGAGACGCCCGTGCCGCGGCCGGTTACCTGGCGCACGGGATGGCCCGTCAGGGCCGCGACCACGGCGCTGCTCGGCGTGGTGTTGCCGATGCCCATGTCGCCCGTGGCCAGCAGCGTGGCGCCCGCGTCGATCTCCTCGTTGGCCGCGGCGATGCCCTGCTCGATGCAGGCAATGGCCTGCCGGCGGCTCATGGCCGGCCCGCGGGCGATGTTGGCGGTTGGCTTGCCCACGCCCATGTCGATCACCCGTACCTCGGCCCCAACGTGTCGCGCGAGCACGTTGATGGCCGCCCCGCCGGCGGCGAAGTTGGCCACCATCTGCGGCGTGACCTCGGCCGGGTAGGCCGACACGTCTTCGGCCGTGACGCCGTGATCGGCCGCAAACACGACCACGAGCTTGCGCCCAAGGCGCGGCACCGGCTGGCCGCTAATGCCCGCCAGGCGGATCGAGATCTCCTCTAGCCGGCCAAGCGCGCCCTGGGGCTTCGTGAGCATGTCCTGACGGGCGCGGGCCGCTGCCATGGCGGCCTCGTCCAGCGGACCGATTGAGGCGATGGTTTGGTCGAGATTCATATCGGACCCATTCTCGCATTGATGGCAGGACTAGGCGCCCTACATGATACCCTACATGGGTGAAGAAGACCAGCGTTTATCTCGACGAGGGGCACGTTTCGCGGCTCAGGGGCATTGCCGAGCGTGAAGGGCGCTCACAAGCAGACATAATCCGCGACGCAATCGATCTCTATGACCGAGAAAAACCAGACCGGGACTTCGCGCTCGCCCGCTATGGCAGGGAGCACGAGGGTGAGCGGGCTGCTGGCTACACGCCAATTTCCGAGCTCTCAGACGCCCGATGGCAAGAGCTGAACGATCGGATGTACGACGACATTTTGGACGACGCTTATGGCGGCAATCCCCCGGAGCACATGAAGCGCAAGTTGTCTTGACGCTGATCGCGGACTCGGCGCCGTTGGTCGCGCTGGGCGACCGGCGTGATCCCCGCCGTGCGCTGGTCGAGCAGGCCCTGTTTGTCGAACCTGGCCCAATCGTGGTGCCAGCGCCCGTGACTCAGGAGGTCGATTACCTGTTGCGCTCGAGGGTTGGCCGCACAGCAGCTTCCGTGTTTCTTTCGGACCTTGCCGCGGGCCGCTTTGAAGTCGCCTGCCTCGATCGCGCAGAGTACGGTCTCGTCCTGGCCTACGATCGCCAGTACGCCGACTTTGACGTGGGCCTGGCAGATCTGTCGATCGTCGTCGCCGCCCATCGCTTCCGGACTAAGCGCATCCTGACGTTCGACGAGCGCCATTTTCGGTCCTTGCGACCGCTCGAAGGCGGCGCCTTCATCCTTCTGCCGGCCGACGAAACCGCCTGAGGGCTACACCCCCGCTGGGGCTTTGGTGCGCAGGTCCTTGCGCGAGGCGACCACCTTGTTGAGGGCGTTTACGTAGGCTTGGGCGGACGCGATCAGGATGTCGGTGTCCGCGCCACGGCCGATGAACGACTCGTTCTGGCTCTCCACCCGGATGGTCACGTTGGCCACCGCGTCGATGCCCTCGGTCACGCTCTGCACGGTGTACTCGGTGAGCTTGTTGGGTACGCCCACCACCTTGTTGATGGCCTTGTAGGTGGCGTCCACGGGACCGGTGCCGATGGCCGATTCCGCCAGCTCCTGGCCCTCGGCGTTGACCAGCCGCACCGAAGCGGTGGGCATGCCGTTGGGGAAGGCGGTGTTGATGTTGACGGCCTGCAGCTTGATGGTCTCGTGGGCGATGCGCATCTCGTCCGATACGATGGCCTCGAGGTCGAGGTCGGTCACTTCCTTCTTCTTGTCCGCCACCTCGAGGAAGCGCTCCCAGGCCTTTGCCAGGTCGTCGCGGCTGAGCACGAATCCCAGCTTCTCGAGGCGATGCTGGAAGGCGTGACGCCCTGAGCGGGCGGTAAGCACGATGTTGCTCTCCACCCAACCGACCTCCTCGGGGGTCATGATCTCGTAGTTCAAGCGGTCTTTGAGCACGCCATCCTGGTGGATGCCGGACGCGTGGGCGAAGGCGTTGGCGCCGACGATGGCCTTGTTGGCCTGCACTGGCATGGACATGAGCGCGCTTACCAGGCGGCTGGTGTGCACCAGCTGCGTGGTTTCCACACTGGTGTCGAAGCCGTAGGCGTGCAGGCGCTTCTTAATGGTCATCACGATCTCTTCGAGCGAGGCGTTGCCGGCGCGCTCGCCGATGCCGTTGATGGTGCACTCGATGCGCCGCGCGCCATTGAGGACAGCCGCGATCGAGTTGGCGACGGCGTTCCCCAGGTCGTTGTGGCAGTGCACCGAGATGACGGCGTCTTTGGCGTTGGGCACGTTCTTGAACACGTTGGCGATGAGCTCGCCCCACTCGTTGGGCAGGACGTAGCCGGTGGTGTCCGGGATGTTGACCACGGTTGCACCGGCCTTGATAACTTCGTGGATGGTCTCGTACAGGTACTCGGGATCGGCCCGGCCGGCGTCCTCGGGCGAGTACTCGACGTCCTCGCAATAGCGCTTGGCGTACTGCACGGCGGCGATGCCCTGCTTCAGGACGTCGGCGCGGTTGCTGCGCAGCTTGCGATCGATGTGGATGTCCGACACCGACAGGACGATGTGGATCTGTTTCTTTTCGGCGTCCTTCACGGCCTCCCACACGGCGTCGATGTCCTTCTCGACGGCGCGGCCCAGGCCGGTGATCATCGGCCCTCGCACCTGGCGGGCGATGGTCTGCACAGCCTGGAAGTCGCCGGGGCTGGAGATGGGGAAGCCGGCCTCAATGATGTCGACGCCCAGCCGGGCAAGCTGATGGGCGATCTCGATCTTTTCGGGGAAGGTCAGTGAGCAGCCTGGCGACTGCTCCCCGTCGCGCAGTGTAGTGTCGAAGATTGCGATCTTTTCCATGGCTCAGTGCCCTCCTGGCTTAATCCACGGCATCATCGAACGAAGCTCTTTGCCGACCTTCTCCAGCTCGTGCTCGGCGTTGCGCTTGCGCAGCGCCAGGAAGCCGGGCCGCCCGACGTTGTTCTCGGTGATCCATTCCTTGGCGAACTGGCCCGTCTGGATCTCGTTCAGGATGCGCTTCATCTCCTTCTTGGTCTCTTCGGTGATGATGCGCGGCCCGCGGCTGTAGTCGCCGTACTCGGCTGTATCCGACACGGAATAGCGCATGCGCGACATGCCGCCCTCGTAGATCAGGTCCACGATCAGCTTCATCTCGTGGATGCACTCGAAGTAGGCACTCTCGGGCGCGTAGCCGGCCTCGACCAGCGTCTCGAAGCCCGCCTGCATGAGGGCCGTGACGCCGCCGCATAGGACCGTCTGCTCGCCGAACAGGTCAGTCTCGGTCTCCTCGCGGAAGGTCGTCTCCAGGACGCCGGCCCGGCCCGCGCCGAACGCCTTGCCGTAGGCCAGCGCGTTCTGCATGGCCTTGCCCGACGCGTCCTGGTGGATGGCCACCAGGCAGGGCACGCCCTTGCCGTCCACGAACTCCTCGCGGCAGCGGTGGCCGGGCGCCTTGGGGGCAATCATGGAGACGTCCACGTCCTTGGGCGGGATGACCTGGTTGAAGTGGATGGTGAAGCCGTGGGCTACCATGTACGTTTTGCCGGGCTTGAGGTGGCGCTCGACGTCCTGCTTGTAGACGCTGGCCTGCAAGTGGTCGGGCAGGAGCATCATGATGGTGTCGGCCCATTCGGCCGCCTCGTCCGTGCGAAGCACCCGCAGCCCGTCCTCTTCGGCCACCTTCCAGCTCTTTGAGCCGGGATACAGTCCGACGCCGACGTCCAGGCCGCTGTCCTTGAGGTTCAGCGCGTGGGCATGGCCCTGTGAGCCGTAGCCCAGGATGGCGATCTTCTTCCCCTTGAGGAGGTTCAGATCGGCGTCTTTGTCGTAGAAAACGCGAACGGGCATTAACCCTCTCCCCTGCCCTCTCCCAGAGGGAGAGGGAGCTTTCTAATCTTCGTCCGGCGCGCGGGTGGCGCCGGCTGCCCCGCGCAGCATGGCCACGCGGCCGGTGCGGGAAATCTCTTTGATACCGAAACGGCGCAGGAGCGAGATCAGCGAATCGATCTTGTCCTCCTCGCCGGTGCACTCGACAATCACCGAATCCAGGGCCACGTCGACG
>WNFB01023567.1_pt1 | contig 11394 bp, 14 predicted proteins | sample 5400501 | NCBI WGS metagenome assembly WNFB01 (sample SAMN13153341, study PRJNA577476) | soil metagenome | isolation source: 200 cm saprolite under Douglas fir tree site 2 hole 1 | place: USA:California | collected 2015-04-18 | reverse complement strand
TGCGCAGGTCCGGCAGCGCCTCAGCGATCTTTTCCGCGAGCCCAACCGGGTCGTTGCCGCGCAGGTAGACGACCTGCTCGGTGACGCCCAGCTCGAGGTACCGCCCGCAGAGATCCACCAGCTCCTGACGATCGACGCCATCCCAACCAAACTGAAGCGAGTGCCGGATTTCCGAAGGGTCGCGGCCGCCAGCGCTACAAGCATCGACCAGCATCGACGTCAGCTCACCGACTCGATCGGGATCGCCACCGGCGATGTTCCAGACGTCGGCGTGGCGCGCGACCAGCCGCAGCGTCGTCACGCCGGAAGCCCCGATCCAGATCGGCGGGTAAGGCCGCTGATGTGGCTTGGGGTTGGCGATGGCGTCTGTCAGCTTGTAGTAGCGGCCCTCGAAGTTGGTGCGCTCCTGCGTCCACAAGGATTTGATCACCTGCAAGGATTCGCTCAGTCGCCCGACCCGGTGCTCGAGGCCCTCGATGCCGTACATGCTGTGCTCGATCTCCGCCCACGCGGCCCCGATGCCGAACTCGAGGCGGCCGCCAGAAAGGTGGTCGACGGTGACCGCAATCTTGGCCAGGAGGACCGGGTGACGATAGGTGTTGGCGGTGACCAGGCACCCGAGCCGCACGCGCTTCGTGGCTTCGGCCATTGCCGCCTGCAGGGTCCAGCCCTCGTAGATCGGCCGATCCGGACCGCCCTCGCCGGGGGATGATTCATTGCTAGGCGCCTCCGTGAAACTTGGTCGCGCGGATGCGAATCGCGTGGCGGTAGTCAGCTGAGAAGCTCTCCGGCGTCATGCCGTAGCTCTTGATGAAGGAAGCGTATTTGCGCATGTATGCGGGCACCTTAAAGGCGGGAGGCTGCCGCTTGGGCAGCCGCGCGGTGCCCTCGAGGCGAACCACGTCCCCGCCTTCGGGAGTCGCATTGAGGTGCAGCGAAACCAGGGGGTTGCGGTCGATGTTGCGGACCTTCTGACCCGGGACCGAGTAAATGAGAAACGTGTCGTCCTCGAACAGGAACCACACCGGAACGACCAGCGGCCTGCCATCGGGGTTGGCGGTCGCCAGCCAGATCACGATCTCTTTCTTCAGGCGGCTCTGGACATGCTTGCTTGGGGCCATCACGAGTGGTGTGTCCGGGGATAAGCTCGACAAGGCGCGGCCTCGGCGGCCGGTGCCAAGGAGCCGACGAGCACGCGAGGGAGCGCATCACGTAGATGCGTGACTGAGCGCGCACAGGAGGCGACGCTGGCATCAGCGCAGCCCGGCCGACTAGGCCGATGCATTGGCGAGAGGTTTCCCGGACGCACCACTACGGTAAGAATATGTCCGTGAGCCAGAAGACGAAGAAGACCGAAGCGGAATGGAAGCGCGACCTGACCCCGATGCAGTTCCACGTCCTTCGCGAGAAGGGCACGGAGCGGCCGTTCACCGGTGAGTACTGGGACACCAAGACGCCCGGCGCTTACCTCTGCGCGGGTTGCGGTGAGAAGCTCTTCGAGTCCGAGACCAAGTTCGACGCCCACTGCGGCTGGCCGAGCTTCTACTCTCCGGCGGAAGGAGCCCCCGTCGAGGAGCATGTCGACCGCAGCCTTTTCATGACCAGGACCGAGGTCACCTGCGCCAACTGCGGCGGTCATCTGGGCCACGTCTTCGACGACGGACCAGACCCGACCGGCCTGCGCTACTGCATCAACTCGGCGTCGATCAAGCTCAACCCCGAGTCTCCAAAAACTTCCTGACGATCGGGCTCGGCTCCTTCGGCTGCCACGCCTTGTAGGCCTCGCGGAGCGGGACCGGCCACTCGATGTCGATGTCGACGCGGGTCCCGAAAGCGGTGGCGCCGGCCAGGACCCTGAGCGCCGGCTCCAGTATGCGGCGCTGCATGGATTTGTCGCCAGGCATGCCAAAAGCGTGCCCGAACGGGAACTCGACGCCGACGATGCGCGGCGCCCGCCGCTCCTCGGCGACGGCCGGCATCATCGTGACGACCACGGTCGGTGTCCCGGCCGCTTCAATCCATCGTGCCAGCACGGGCACGTTCGAGCAGCAGTCAGGTCAAGCCGGGGCGAGGATCACGCCGTCCGCCTGCTGGTGGCCAAGCCACTCGATCAGCTTTGGAAGCGTTTCCTGGCGCCATCCCTCCAGGCTCCGGTCCTGGTAGCCCATCACCGACAGGTGCTCCGAGGTCGCGCTCCCGACAACGCCTTCTGACGCGAGCTGCTCGAGCAAGCGCGCGGGCAGGACAATCTCAGGGTCGGCCCTGATGTCCTGGTCGTTGATGTGCAGGTGCGCCACCGCGATGTCGGCCGGGTCCGCGCCGGCGGGGATGGAGCGCCATGACGGATCGCCCCACTCTGGGTTGTCCTGCTCACGCGCGACATCGAAGGGAGGCTGGGACGACTTGAGGTAGAGGCCGGCAGAGGTTAGCAGCGCGATGCGCGATGCGCCCAACCGCTTTGCAAATGGCGCCCACACCGGCGACTCCTCGCCCGGGAACGGACCGCGCCCCTCGTATATGGGCCGGAAGCTGCGTGGCAGGAACCTGTAGCTGTCGACGATCAACGCTCCGCGCCAACCAACATGCCGGTAACAACCGGCATCACGGCGCCGCCAACCTCGATCTTGGTCGGAATGTCTTTGTCCGCCCCGTATTCGAGCCGGATGTGGATGGTGCTCTTGCGCCCCATCTTGGTTCCCTGTTCGCTGGTGATCGACACACTCCGCGAGTGCGGCAAGAGCCCGTACTTGACTGCGAAGGCGCCAAGGGGACCGCTGCCCGATCCGGTGGCTGGGTCCTCTTCGACTCCGAGCGCATCCGGAGCGAACATCCGGCTGTACAACCGGTTCGCACCGGCAGCAGCAAACAAGAACACCGCCAGCGGTGCGCGCCCAGCAAACGCCTCGCGAAGGCGGGCTCTGTCGGAGACCGCGGCGTCGACTGCGCGCTTGTCCGTCAGCGCGACATATAGAAAATCAAGCCCCGTACTGGCGACTTGCAGTGGAACATCAGCCACGAGGTCGGTCTGGTCGAGCCCCAGACCCGTCGCGATGCGCCGTCGATCCGTAATGAGCTCGCCGAAGACGACCGGTGGGTGGGTCATCCAGAAAGTGAGGCCGGTCGGACCCTGCTCGCCACGCACGGCCACGGGGCCAACGCCCTCCTCGAGGGTGAACTCAGCCGCTCCCCCAGGGACCAAACCCTGCGTCGCCAGCACCCATGCGGTCCCGACCGTCGGGTGTCCCGCAAAGGGCAGCTCGGTTCCCGGCGTGAAGATTCTGACGCGGGCGGCGTGTCCCGCCTGGGACGGCGGCATCACGAACGTCGTCTCGGAGAAGTTCATCTCACGCGCCACGCGCTGCATGACGTCCGGGTCGATATCGCCGGCGTCGAGCACCACCGCCAGCTGGTTGCCGGCCAGCGCTCGATCCGTGAATACGTCGACGATGTGAATCGGATAGCCCATTTGCGTTCTCGTGACTTTCACGTACTGAGCGAGGATACGAGTGCGGCCAGGCCGAGGCCGGCGATCGCCACCCCGCTCAGTGTGCTGACGACGCGAATGATGCGCGGGGTGATCCGCGCACGAAGACCCGCCGCCACCGCCGCCAGCAGCACCCACCAGGTGGCCGATCCGAGCAACACCCCTGCCACCAGCAGCGTGGGGCGCAGGTAGCCGCCGCTCAGGCCGACCCCCAACGTGGCCGCCAGCGCCGCGAACGAGAAGATGGTCGCGGGGTTGGTGATGGTCAAGCCAAACGTCGAGAGGTACGCCCAGGCCAGGCCGGCGCCATTCCCTGCTGAGCCTGCGGACGGCGCTTGCGCCGCCCTTGGTCTGTCGAAGACGATCCGCACCCCAAGCGCGACCAGGAGGGCGCCGCCGGCGAGCGCCAACCAGCGGCGCTCACCGGCGATGGCGATGGTGATCGCGCCTACGCCGAATGTGGCCACAGCTGCGTAGAAGCCGTCGGCAGTCGCGACGCCGAGACCAGAGACGAACCCGTTGAGCCAGCCTTTGACGAGGGCGCGTCTAAGGCAGAGGAAGAAGATCGGGCCAGGCGCAGCCGCGACGGCAAAGCCCAGGGCGAATCCCCTGAGCACCAGGCTGGACACCCGAACCCCTCATGGCCGGATTGTATAGAAGCTCGAATCTCCCCACCCGACCGCGCGCGCTCCGCGCGCGGAGTCGACCTCCCCGCATGGCGGGGAGGCCAGGCTGAGGTATTCTCGTTGACCGCATGGAAATTCTTCGCAACATCGCGCGGCGCAAGCTGCGCAGCGTCCTCACCATCTCGGGCATCGTCATCGGCGTCCTCGCCCTGACCACCATGGGGGCGATAGCGGAGAACTTCAACACCCTGCTCGATGGTGGCGTCAAGTATTTCAGCTCCAACGTTCAGGTTGGACCTCCCGACGGTCAATCGGCCTCGCTGCTGCCGATCTCGAAGATCGACGAGATCAAGCAGGTGCAGGGAGTGGCAACTGCATTCCCGAGCTACACGTTCTCCGCCAAGCCCGGCGCCGTCCAGGCGGTGAGCTTCGGGTTCCCCGATTTGATAATCGCGGGCGACCCGGCCGAGAACGACTGGGCCGCTTTGAAAACGAGCATCGCGCGGGGACACCAGATCGATGTCAACTCCACTGGCCAGGTCGTCCTGGGCTCCACGATCGACAAGGAGTTCAAGAAGAACGTCGGGGACACCATCGACCTCCCGGTGAGGCCCGCCGACGCGAAGCCTGATTTCATCAACCACACGTTCACGGTCGTGGGCATCCTGAACCCGACCCTCACAGCACCCGACACATTTGCGTACATCAACACCGTCGACGGCCAGATGCTGCTCAAGGACAGCCTCCCCATCGCCATCCGGGGCCAGATCGACGTTTCGCAGATCACGGAAGCGATCGACGTCTACGGCAAGCCTGGATCTTCGATCAGCGACCTGGACGCGATCGCCGATCGCATCAACGCCCTTGTGACCGGAGTCAAGGCGACCCGGCCGAGTGTCATCGTCAACAGCTTCAAGTCGGGCGGCGCGATCTTCACCGCGATCACAACCGCGGCAGCGCTCCTGGCGCTGGTGATCGGCGGCCTTTCGGTGGTCAACACCATGTTCATGGCGGTGGCGGAGCGCGTGCGAGAGATCGGCCTGAAGAAGGCGGTCGGCGCAACGACCCTCAACATCATGGGCGAGTTCCTGATCGAGGCGACATTGATCGGCTTGATAGGAGGGCTCGTCGGGTATGGCATCGGCGCCCTGATCACTATCATCGCCAACGCCACCACCGCGCCTGGCACATCGACACTGTTTCTGCTCACCGTCCGGCTGACCGTGTTCGCCCTGGGCTTCGCCGTCGCGCTGGGAGCGGTGGCCGGCATCCTGCCTGCCTTCCGGGCTGCCAGGCTCGACCCGGTCACCGCCCTGAGGAACGAATAAGTGGTCCGCACGGGAATGAGCTCGACAAGGCGCGGCCTCGGTGGCCGGTGCCAAGGAGACGACGAGCACGCGAGGGAGCGCATCGCGTAGATGCGTGACCGAGCGCGCGCAGGAGGCGACGCAGGCATCAGCGCAGCCCGGCCGACTAGGCCGATGAATTGGCGAGCGGTTTCCCGGGTGGACCACTAATGGCCAATGTGAGGCTCGACAACCTGCGCAAGCACTACAAGCGCGGCAGCGAGATCATCCGCGCCCTGGACGGTGTCACCCTCGACATCGACAAAGGCGAGTTCGTGGCCGTCGTCGGCCGGTCGGGCAGCGGCAAGACGACGATGCTCGACCTGATCGGCCTGCTGCTCCGCCCCACCTCCGGGCGGCTGATCATCGACGACGTCGACACCACGAAGCTGGGCGACGCGGACCTCGCCCACATGCGGGCCGAGAGGGTCGGCTTCGTTTTCCAGGAGTACAACCTACTGGCCGGACTCAACGTGCTCGAAAACGTGATGCTGCCGCTCCGTTACACCAAGAACAAGGTTGGCGGCCGCGAGCGTGCGCTGGAGCTTCTCGAGCGGGTGGAGCTCACAGATCGCATCAAGCACCGGCCCACGGAGCTTTCCGGCGGCCAGCAGCAGCGGGTTGCCATCGCACGCTCGATGATCAACCGGCCTTCGCTCATCCTCCTCGACGAGCCCACTGGCGCTGTCGACACCGAAACGGCCGAGCGCTGACGAACGCGTCGAGGCGGTCGCATAAGCCAGAAGGCGACCCGCCGGCTGCTCGCGTACGGAACGGTCGGCGCCGGGCTGGCGGTGGTGGCGACGGTGGCCGTGCTCGCTTACCAGTCGCTGCAAGTGCCGTTCCAGTCGCCAACGGTCAGCAGCCCGCAGCCCGCCCTCGGGTGCACGCCCGCGCCATGCGCAAACCTGCACGGCTACACCTTGTGGGTCACCAATGTCGACGTGCAGGGCTCCCTCGTCACGATGCAGGTCACGTACCGAAACTCGAGCAATTCCACCCATGCGTCCCCCGAGGACCTGACGCTGATCGATTCTCAGCGCAACCCGTCAACTCCGATCTTCGAGGCTCCCGCCTGTCCGCGTTGGACCCGCCACGAGTTCAACCACGGCGCCACTTATGGGCCGCTGACCGTCTGCTTCAGGGCGAGCACGACGGCGCCGCCTCTCGTGCTCCGCTGGTCGCCGGACTTCGGCTTCGTCTGCTGCCAGACGGACATCAAGCTTTCCTGATCCGCATCGCGATGTCGGGGCGATTTGTGATGAGGACGGCAACCCGTGGATCGCGCATGAACCGGGCAACGTCCGGCTCTTCGTCGACCGTCCACACCCATGCTGGCATGTGTGCGCGAGCGCAGTGGTCGAGCACGCGAAGTCGAGCCAGGCGCTCGTGAGCCGCGGCGAAATCCGCCTGGCAACGCCGCAGACGCACGCCAGGAAACAGCTCGCTCAGCCGCACCCGCAGGGAGCGCCAGGGCGGCGCACCGTCCAGGTCGTCCCCCAAGGTCAGGCCCACGCGTACGGTAGGGAAGCGTTCCTTGATCGCGCGAATCGAACCGTCACCCCCCGTGAAGACCACGTCGCTGTGCCCGCAGCCGGCCTGGATGATGGGGACGATCTCGGCCTCGTATCCGGCCTCCTTGACGTCGACGTGGAGCCCGCTCCTGCCGTCGACGATCTCCATGAGCTCCTCGACCGTCAGGAGGTCGTCGCCCAGCTCGTCCTTCAGCGCGGCATACGTCAGGTTTCGCAAGGCGCCGCCAGAAGGAATGCGGTGGTCGTGAAAGTTGACGTAGGCACCGTCCGCTGTCCGGCGGACGTCGATCTCGACAAAATCAACGCCCATTGCGATCGCGCGGTTGTAGCGGTCGGCTGCCGGCAGTCCTGGAACACCACATTCCCCGCGGTGTGCATCGATCAGAGGCCCCATGGCTTGCCACGCCCAGCTTGATGCATCGACACTGAGCTGATGGCAGGGCTGCACCCGATCATCGTCATCACCGGCGCGACCGGCGCGATCGGCTCTGCGACTGCGGCTCTGCTCGCCCGGCGTGGGGCGCGTCTCCTGCTGCTGAACCGGCCGTCGGATCGCCTGGACTCGATCGTGACGGCCCTGGATCGCGACAACCGCGTCTCCAGCGTGGAGGTCGACCTGGCGTCGATGGCTTCGGTGCGAGCGGCGGCGCGCCAGATTTCGCGCACCGTCGCACACGTGGACGCGCTCATCAACACTGCAGCGGTGTACACGTCCGAGTATCAGGAGACCGAGGACGGCTTCGAGCTGATGTTCGCCACCAACCACCTCGGCCCATTCCTGTTGACCAACCTGCTGCGCGATCGGCTGGCGGGCAAGGGTCGCGTGATCACCGTCGCGGCGCCATCCTCGACGCGCGTCGACATGGATCAGCTGACGTCCAGGGATCAGTTCCGCGCGCTGCGAACGTTCGGGGCCACCAAGGCCGCGAACCTCATGTTCACGTTCGAGCTGGCGCGGCGCGCCAAGAGATGGGAGGTGCGCGCCTACGCCTACCACCCAGGCCTGGTGAGGTCAGACCTGATGCGAGAGGCGTCGAGGCCGATCCGGCTGTTCTCACGGCTGGTGTCGCGGCGGCCGGATCGTGCGGCCGAGGACCTCGCCCAGCTCGCCACCTCGCCCGCTTTCGAGAGCACGAGCGGCTGGCTGTACAAGGGGGACCGGCGCATCGATGCGCCGAAATCCACGCTGGAGCCCGAAGCCCAGCGCGGCCTGTGGACGCGCTCTGCGGAGCTCGTGGAGCTCGACAACTCGGGTTTCTGACAATCTCCACGCCACGCACGTCGCCACTTCACACCTCGTTCACAACTCCCGGGAAAGATGAAAAGCATCAAACCTCTCGTGAACAAAGGAGTGACGGTAATGAGACGCGGTATCGGTTTTCTGTGGGTGACGCTGACGGGCATCCTGCTCGCGATTGTCGGCGTCATCGCATATCAGGCGGGCTGGTCGGAAGGTGCGGCGACGCACGTGTCGGATGGAGTGGCGGCGGCAGCGCCGTACTACTACTACGGTCCGCACTTCGACGGGTTCGGGATCTTTGGGTTCCTGTTCTTCCTGTTCCTGCTGTTCGTGCTGTTCCGCATCGCGCGGTTCGGCCGCGGCTGGGGATATGGCGGCTGGGGCAAAGGCGGGTACGGCGGTCACCGTTACGGAGGCGGCATCCCGCCCGCGATCGATGAGCGGATGCAGGAGTGGCACAAGCGTGCGCACGGCGAGCCTGCGCCCGCGCCACCTTCAGACACGAAGACCGTCTGACTTAAAAGGAACAAAGCGGCACCGGGGGCGGTGTGCCCTCGGTGCTGTTCCGATCCCTACGATGGAGGCGGTGCCGACCATCCTGGTCGTGGAAGACGAGCCACAAATCGTCCGGCTGGTTCGCGACTACCTCGAGCACGGTGGGTTCACCGTGCTCGTGGCTTCTGACGGTCCGACCGCCCTCCGCACCGCGCGCACGGGCCGCCCGGACCTGGTCATCCTCGACCTCGGCCTGCCCAAGCTCGACGGCCTCGACGTGACGCGCGCCCTCCGCCGCGACGGAGAGGTGCCGATCATCATGCTGACCGCTCGCACCGAGGAGTCGGACAAGCTGGTCGGCCTCGAGCTCGGCGCCGACGACTACATGACCAAGCCGTTTAGCCCCAAGGAGCTCGTCGCCCGCGTGCGCGCGGTGCTGAGGCGGGCCGAGGGTGTGCGCAAGCCGGCGGACGTGATCCGGGTCGGCTCCGACGTGGAGCTCGACGTCCCGCGCATGGAGGTGCGAATCGCCGGTCGACGGGTGGACCTCACCAAGACCGAGTTTCAGATCCTCGCCACCATGACCAGGCAGCCTGGCCGCATCTTCACCCGCGCCCAGCTGCTGGATGCCGTGAAGGGCGTGGCCTTCGAATCCTACGAGCGGGCCATCGACGCGCATATCAAGAACATCAGGCGCAAGATCGAGCCCCGGCCGGGCAGGCCGCAATTCGTGCTGACCGTGTTCGGAGTCGGTTACCGTTTCGCCGAGCCTGCCGACAGATGAAGACCGCATGGGGACCGCCTCCCCGCCGCCGGCCGCCCTGGTGGCCGGAGAACCAGCCCTGGCCGCCACCGCGCCGTTGGCGCCGTGGAGGCCTGCCTTTCTTCTGGCGGATGGGCTGCTTGATCCTGGGCGTGATTGCGCTGGTGGCCGTGGCCGGCGGGCTCGTGACGGCCCTGGTGGGGACGTTACTGAGCTTGCTGCTGGGTCCGACCGCGTTCCGCCCGGGCGCGGCCGTGGTCATCCTCGTGACGACGTTTCTGCTCATGGGCCTTGCCGCGGTCGTGGCCCAGCGTGGGATCCGGCGCTTCTCGCAGCCGATGGACAACCTGATCGACGCGGCGGGCAGGATCGAGAAGGGTGACTACTCGGCCCACGTGCCCGAAAACGGCCCGCGTGAGCTGAGCTCCGTCGCGCGTGCCTTCAATGCGATGTCCGCGCGGCTCAAGGCCAGCGACGAGCAGCGCCGCAGCTTCCTCGCCGACGTTGCGCACGAGCTGCGCACGCCGCTGTCGGTCATCCGCGGGCAGGCGGAAGCGATCGCTGACGGCGTTTACGTCGGAGACGCAGACCACGTGATGCCGATCCTCGATGCGACGCACACGCTCGAGGTTCTGGTCGAAGATCTGCGCACGCTCGTGCTCACCGAGGCGGGCAGCCTGGTGCTCAACCGAGAGCACGTGGAGCCGGGCGCGCTGGTGCAGGACGTGCTCGCGTCATTCGAGACGCAGAGCGAGGCATTCGGCGTGAGCATGGCGTCGGCGATCGACTCGACCGTCCCGATGGTCGACGTCGATCCAGCCCGCATCCGCAGCGCCCTCGCCACCAGATCGCAATCACGGTGCAGGACACCGGGGAGGGCATCTCACCAGAGATCCTGCCCCGGGTGTTTCAGCGGTTCGTCAAGGGTCCCGGGTCGACCGGTTCGGGGCTGGGACTGGCGATCACGCACGACATCGTCACGGCGCATGGAGGCACGATCGACATCCAGAGCACGCTCGGGTCGGGGACGACGGTCCGGATCACGCTACCCCCCGCAACCACGTGACCCGCCTTCTTTTGTGAGCGGCGCGCGGCCGACTGACCCCCGGCGACCCTCTCAACCGCTCGAAGGCGAGGACCTTGGAACTTCTCGCTGGGAAGACGCCCGCCACTGGATGAGCATCTATGCCGATCTCCTCGAGTTCAAGCGCGGGATTCTCGGCCGAGTCCAGCGCGACATCGCCAACCTGAAGCCTCCCGCACGGCAGGCCGCGGCCATCGACCTCGAGATCATCGAGACCCAGATGCATGGCTACCAGGACCGCCTGGATCTCTGGTACCGCCGACTTTGGGAGCTCCAGGGCTTGTGGCTGGATCCAGCAGGTCGCATGGTCCGGCACAAGGGTCGGGAGGTGGCTCTGACCAAGCGCGAGTTCCAGCTCCTTCAGTTCCTCGTCGACCATCCCCACCGGTACTTCACCACGACTCAGATCCTCGGCCAGGCTTGGGCCGACCCGGCCCTGTTCCCCGAGGAGGTTCGCAACTACGTTTGCCGATCTCGCGATCCCGGTTGACCTGGTCAACAAGCCAGGCCGGGGCTACTCGCTGGTGCTCCGCGTCGGCTGAACCGGCAACAACCAGCCGTCACATTGTTGCTGATCTTTTTATGCCGGGCCGCGTAATTGTGTTGCATGAAGAAGGTTCTGCCGAAGCGCGCGCGGCCTGATATCGCTGCTGCACGGCGCGGTGGCGATTGGAGCCAGGCCATGGATGGCGAGGGCCTTCCAAAGGACTCGACGCTCGAGCAAGCGCTCTACTGGCGGCGAATCTACATCGAGATCCTGGCCATGGAGGAGAAGGTGCTCGCCCGCATCCGCCAGCTGATGCTCACGCAATCGGACGAGG
>WNFB01011675.1_pt1 | contig 11394 bp, 11 predicted proteins | sample 5400501 | NCBI WGS metagenome assembly WNFB01 (sample SAMN13153341, study PRJNA577476) | soil metagenome | isolation source: 200 cm saprolite under Douglas fir tree site 2 hole 1 | place: USA:California | collected 2015-04-18 | reverse complement strand
CGGACCGGGTCCAGGCCCATCGTGAAAACGATGGGGATCGTCGCGGTCACTGCCTTGGCGGCCAGCACCGCGGTGTTGCCGCTCGCCATGATCGCAGTGACCCGACGACGAACCAAATCGGCGGCCAGATCCGGAAGCCGGTCGTATCGACCCTCGGCCCAGCGGTATTCGATCGCAACATTCTGCCCTTCGACATGGTCGGCCTCTTTCAGACCCTGTTTGAATGCCGCCACGAAAGGCGCGTACGGGCCGGGCGACGCAGCGCTGAGAAACCCGATCACCGGAGTCTGCGCGCGCGCGGCGAGCGGCCAGCCGACGGCCGCGCCGCCGAGAAGCGTGATGAACGCGCGGCGATTCATTCAATCACCTCGTCGGCGCGGGCGAGGACAGACGCCGGCACCTCGAGGCCGAGTGCCTTGGCGGTCTTGAGATTGATAAAAAGCTCGATTTTCGTGACCTGCTGGATCGGCAGATCGGCCGGCTTGTCGCCCTTAAGAATCCGGCCGGTGTAGATGCCGGCCTGACGGTGCGACTCCGCAACACTACCTCCGTAGCTCATCAGACCGCCGGCCGCGGCAAACTCGCGAGAGTGGAAGATCGTGACGACCGCGTGGCGGACCGTCAGTGTGGCGAGCTGTTCGCTCCGACTGATGAAGAATGGATCGGGGCTAACCACGAGCCCACCGGCGCGCAGTCGGACCAAGCTTGCGAAGACGATGTCGAATTCGCGTTCGCTGCTCGCATGCAGGACATGGAGCTGAAGGCCCAGGTTGCGGGCCGCCGCCTGCGCGTCTCTCGATACGGTCTCGGCAGTGGGGCTGGTCGGGTTGACGAGGAGCGCAATGATGTTCGCCGTGGGCGCCAACTCGTGCAGCAGTTCCAGCCGCTTCGGCCCTACCTCCACGTTCAACGATGTCACGCCCGTAATATTCCCGCCCGGCCGGTTCAGGCTGGCGACAAGTCCCGAGGCGACCGGGTCGGTCCCGGTCTCGAAGACGATCGGAATCGTCGAGGTTGCCGCCTTCGCCGCCAGCGGCGCGGCAGGGCCCGACGCGACGATCACGCTCACCTGACGACGAACCAGATCGCCCGCCAACGCCGGCAGTCGATCGCGTTGGCCCTCCGCCCAGCGATATTCCAACACCACGTTTTGGCCCTCGCGATAACCGGCTTCCTGGAGACCCTGTCGAAACGCCGCCACACGCGTAGTGTACCCCTTGGCTGATCCGGGGCTGAGATACCCTATCACCGGCATCGCTGGCTGCTGGGCGCGCGCGGCGAGCGGCCACGCCGCTGCCGCGCCGCCAACGAGTGTGATGAGCTCTCGCCGTTTCATTCGATCACCTCGTCGGCGCGACCGAGCAGCGGGAGCGGAACGGTGAGGCCGAACGCCCTGGCGGTCTTGAGATTGATGATCAGCTCGACCTTCGTGGACTGCACGACCGGCAAGTCGGCCGGCTTCTCGCCCTTGAGAATGCGGCCGGTGTAGATGCCGGCCTGACGGTACGATTCCGTCAGATTGCCTCCATAACTCATAAGCCCGCCGGCCGCGGCGAACTCGCGCGACTGGTAGATTGTGGGCACTGCGTGGCGGAGCGTCAGCGCGGCGAGCTGGTCGCTGCGGCTATTGAAGAATGCATCAGGGGAGATCAGAAGCGCGCCGGCCCGCATTTGGCCCAAGGCTGTGAAGGCTGAATCCAAGTCGCGTTCGGTGCTGGCACGTAGGACATGGAGCTGCAGCCCCAGTTTACGGGCCGCTTCCTGCGCATCTGTTGCTACGCTGTCGGCAAAAGGACTGGTCGGGTTGACGAGTAGACCAATGACGGCTGCTGTCGGAACCAACTCGTGCAACAATTCCAGTCGCTTCGGCATGACCTCCACGTTTAAGTTCGTCACGCCCGTAATGTTGCTGCCCGGTTGACTTAAGCTGGCGACAAGTCCCGCCTGGACCGGGTCGAACCCCAATTGGAAGGTGATTGGAATCGTCGTGGTCGCCGCCTTGGCCGCGAGGGCCGCTGGAGTGCCGCCGGTCGTGGCAATGACGTTCACGTGACGGCGAACGAGATCGGCCGCCAGTGCCGGCAATCGGTCGTATTGCCCGTTCGCCCAGCGATATTCGATCGCGACATTTTTGCTCTCGACATAGCCGATCACGCTCAGGCCGTCGTGGAAGGCGCGCACACGCTCCACGTAGTGCGCTTGATCTGGGGATCCGCTGTTGAGGAATCCGATCACCGGCATCGCTTGCTGCGCTCGGGCCGCGAGCGGCCACGCGACCGCGGCGCTGAGAAGCAAAGTGAAATCCCTCCGCGAAATATTCATTCGATCACCTCGTCGGCGCGGGCGTAGGTTGGGTCGAGCTCTTCACGAGACCCAACACTCGCTGCAGCAAGTTGCTCGGCCCGAAACGTTGGGTCTCGCCAACGGCTCGACCCAACCTACGAGATTGCGCGACCGCAATCACTCGATCACCTCGTCCGCGCGCGCGAGCACGGTCGGCGGCAATTCGAGGCCGAGCGCCTTCGCGGTCTTGAGATTGAGCACCGTTTCGTACTTGGTCGGCGCCTGCACCGGCAGGTCGGCCGCCTTTTCGCCCTTGAGGATGCGGTCGACGTAGCCGGCCGCGCGCCGGTACTGGTCGACGAAATCAGGCCCATAGGAGATCAGGCCGCCGGCGGCGACGAAGAAGCGTTCCCAGTAGACCGCGGGCAGCTTGTGCCGGGCCGCCAGCGTGACGATCAGATTGCGATGAAGCCTCGCCCCGGGGACCCCCGTCGCGATCAGACCGCCATTCGGAGAGCGCGCGAATGCCGCGACGGTGCGCTCGATCTCGCCGGCGTCGCGCACGTTGACCGGGATTACCTCGACCCCGAGCGACGGCGCCACGGTCTGGATCGCGCCGAACTGACCGATTCCGGTGGCTAAGGTGGAATCCCGAAGGACCGCCGCTCGCGTCACGCCGGGCGCGATCTGCTTGAGCAGCTCCAGCCATTTCCCGCCCAAGCTGTATTCGAACGCCATGAATCCGGTGGCGTTGCCGCCCGGCCGCGCCAGGCTATCGACGAAGCCGGCGCCGACCGGATCGGCGGTGGCCGCGAACACGATCGGCACGGTGGTGCGGGTCGCCTGCATTGGCCCCACGGTCGAGGCGCCATGGGCCAGGATGACGTCCGGCGCGAGCGCGGCCAATTCCGCCGCGTGTCTGCGAATGCCGTCGGCATTGGCCGTGGCCCAGCGGGTGTCGATCCGCACGTTGCGGCCGATGGTCCAGCCCAATCGCGCCAGCGCCTGCAGGAACGCCCCGACGCGGGCCTGAAATTCGGCATCGTCCGCGGCTGCGGGCAGGAGCATGCCGATGCGCCGCATCCGCTCGGGTTGCTGCGCGTGCGCGGCGAGCGGCCAGGTCGCGGCGCCCCACGTCGATCATGGGACTTCCTCCCCTTTGTGCCGTCGCTGCTGGGGGATAATAACCAGCCGCCGATGACCGCGTGCAGTCGGTTTGCCGCACCCTCACCTGCAACGAAGCGATCGGCAAGTCCTTGGGGCAGACCTGAATCGTTCTGAACCGAGGCGCGGCCGATACTCGCGGCGAGCATAGCACAGCCACCGAGGCGGCGCTCCGCGGGGCGCTACGACGGCCGGGCGTCATTCCGCGCCCGCTCGAGCCGCGCGGCTTGATCGAACTCTTGCGAGGTACCCGGGCGGGGCGCGAAATATCCTATCGGCGTAGCGCCCACCCCCTTGTCGCCGTCGCGATGAAACGCGAAGGGACGCCCACGGGCGTCCCTTCTTTTTCACGCGGTCGGTCGGATCATCGGCCGAGCAGGACACTCCCGGCGCTAGGCCGCGCGGGCATCGACGTGCCATGCCAGCGCGTCTTGCATGCCGCGTCCGCGAGCGAGCGCCGGCCTGCTGGTCGTGATGATCGTCGGCAATTCCGGCTCGATCGCCTCGACCCGATTGCGGCCGTTCGCCTTGGCCTGGTAGAGCGCCCGGTCCGCGGCGGTGAGCAGCGCGGCGACGTCGGCGCAAAGCCGGGCGCTCGCCGCCCCGACGCTGACCGTCGCGGCGAGCGGGCAGCCGGCGACCGTGGCGGCCGCCCGCTGGAACGACGTGCGCACCCGCTCGGCGGCGATCATGGCATCGGCGAGCGAGCTCGGCAGCACGGCGACGAACTCCTCGCCGCCGAAGCGCGCAACCACGTCGGAGGCACGCAGGGTGGCGGTCACCGTCGCGGCGAAGGCCCGCAACGTCTCGTCGCCGACCGGGTGTCCGAACCGGTCGTTGATCGACTTGAAGCGATCGAGATCGAACATCAGCACGCTGACCGGCTCGCCCTTCTTGACTTGGCGCGCCACCAGCTGCTGGGCGGCGGCGAAGAATCCGCGCCGGTTCAGTATTCCCGTCAGCTCGTCGGTCGAGGCTGCATCCATCTGGATGCGCACGGTGCGCTCCTGGGCGAGCACCAGCACGATGAAGGCGGTGCCGACCACGTAGAGCATGGTTTCGAGCACGAAGACCGCGATCCACCCGCTGGCGAGCGTCACCAGGCCGCGGTCGTCGGGCAGCAGGCTCGCCAGCGGGATCGGAAACAGGAACACGGCGCCGTGCAGGATCGGCACGAAAATCGCCGGCCATCGCCGCAACAGCGTCTTGCGGCGCTCGCGCCAGAGCTCGGCCGCGGTCAGGAACGTGTAGATCGAGACGACGAGCGAGCTGAGCACGATGCGCCCCCAGGGCCATTGCGCGAATTCCGGCAGCATGCAGGCGACGAGCCACACGATCGACCCCGCGGACATCGCACCCCAGAGCACCGGCCGGCCATGGAATATGCGCGCCGCGGTCCAGATCATGCCGCACGCGAAGAACAGAAGCGCGTTGGCGGCTCCGGTCGGCAGCGGCGGCGAGATCAGATTTTCGACGCTCCAGATCGCCACCGAGAAACCGCCGATGAGATAGGCGGTACCCCACCAGGCCAGCGCCCGGATGCGCTCCTGCGCCCAGGCCGACAGCAGCAGCAGGCCGAGCAGCGCAGTGATGCAGGTTGCGGTGATGAACAACGTCGTGACGTCGAGCGCAATCGGCGCATTCGCTTCGGAGACAAGCATGGTGGAGGATCCCTCGATCACTATTTTGGTTTCTTGTGAGCCGTCCCATACCATGATCCGGCGTTAATGGGTGCGAACTCTGATTCCAGGCTTTGTGGACCGTTTCGTTAATCATGCGGCTTTGTCGCAAAAAACGTCGAAAACAATATGCGAAGAAGGAATCAATTGAGGGGGTGACGATTCGCCTCTCCCCGCTTGCAACCGAACTCGGGTTTACGAGCTCGGTCACTTAATGACTGGCCGAAGTCGGATAAATCCGACTTCGGCTGAGAGGTCGCGAGCGAAACGAGCGGGTGAGGGGGACCCTCCACAGCCTGAGCGTCGCGAGAGTCCCCCTCACCCCGACCCTCTCCCCGCAGGCGGGGAGAGGGAGCACACCGAGCTTGCCGCTCGGCTGATTCCATCTCACCGGAGCGTGTTCTAGAGTCGAGACTCAATGCGCCGCGCGCCGCGCGCGGTCTGCCAGCGCCACGCGCTCCGTCCCGATCAGCGGCACGATCGAAGGGGCGTGGGCGAACGCTGCCCCGATCGCATCGGGCGGCGCCGTCGCCTCGACCCGATTTCGGCCGTTCGCCTTGGCGCGGTAGAGCGCCCGATCGGCGGTCTCGAGCAACGTGTCGACATTACCCTTGCCGTCGAAGCCGAGCGCGACGCCGACGCTCACGGTCGGGATCAAATCCCCATTCGCAAATCGCGCGGATGTCTCCGCGAAATTGCGTCGCACCCGATCGGCGACCGCATAGGCCTCGCCGAGGTCGCCGACCGGCAAAAGCGACGCGAATTCCTCGCCGCCGATGCGGCCGAACAGAACATCGGATCCGAGCGTCGTGCTGGTGGTCACCGCGAAGGTCTTCAGCACCCGGTCGCCGACCGCATGGCCCAAATGGTCGTTGATGTCCTTGAACCGGTCGAGATCGAACAGCAACATCGCCAACGGCTCGCGATCGACCGCCTGCTGCGCGAACAGCCGGCGCGCTCCGTCGAGGAACGCGCGGCGATTGGCGACGCCGCTGAGCGGATCGACCATGGCGTTGATCTTGTGCTGCAGCTCGGTGCGCTCCTTGGTCATGTTGAGCAGCAGGAACGACATCACCACGGTAAAGAGCAGCGTGCCGAAGGCGACCACCGCGAACGAGAGCCCGCCCATCAGGGAATGGCCATCGAGCAGCGGCGAGAAGTAGGTCGCCGGGATGCGCGCGAGCAGGACCGCCGCATAGGCGAGCAGCACGATCACGGTCGGCCAGCGCGACATCAGCGGCTCGTCGCTTCCGCTCCAGAGTTCCTCGGCGGTCGCCGCCGCCAGCATCGCCATCATGGCGGAGACGACGACGACGCGCAGATTGAAATCCTCTTCGAACGCCGGAATTCGGCACGCGAGCAGCCACACCAACGGCGCGAACAAAACGACGAGCGGCAGCACCTTGCGGCCATCGAAAATGCGGGCGCCCGCCCAGGTCAGCCCGTAGGCGAGCAGGATCAGGGCATTGGCAAGGTCGATCGACACGAAGTCGGGGAGCGCGCCGCGCGAGGAAACCAGCCCCAGGCCAGCCGCGCCGAGGATTTGCGCCGCGCCCCACCACACCGGAGCGCGAATGGTGCGATTCTGCAGCCCGGCAAAGACGAGGAGCGCGCCCAGCAGCGCGGTAACAAAGACCGTGACGACCGAAAGGGTCCCGACGTCGAGATGCATGGAATTGACCGCTGCCCGCCAAGCTTGCGGCTATCTAGCGAGCCAATTACTCCGCAGGGGTTACCGAACCGCGGCGGCTCCGATTAGGATTGCCGCGCAGTAAATGGAAAAGGCACAATTCGAAGCACGCTGGCAGGCGCCGCACGCCTCAGCGCTTGGAGAACTGGAAGCTGCGCCTCGCCTTGGCGCGGCCGTATTTCTTGCGCTCGACCACGCGCGAGTCGCGGGTGAGGAAGCCGCCCTTCTTGAGCGCGCCGCGCAGGTCCGGCTCGAAATTCATCAACGCCTTGGACAGGCCGTGGCGGACCGCGCCGGCCTGGCCCGACAGACCGCCGCCGGAGACGGTGCAGGTGACGTCGTACTGCCCGCCGCGGTTGGTCGCGACCAGCGGCTGCTGGATCAGCATGCGCAGCACCGGCCGCGCGAAATAGATCTCGATGTCCCGGGTGTTGATGACGATCTTGCCGGCGCCCGGCCTGATCCAAACTCGCGCCACCGCGTCCTTGCGCTTGCCGGTGGCATAGGCGCGGCCCTGCTTGTCGATCTTCTGGATGTATTTCGGGGTCTCCGGAGCCGCCGCGGGCTTGAGCGCGGAAAGCTGGTCGAGCGATTGCATGGTTTCGGCCATGGTCACGCGCTCCTCGTGTTCTTGCGGTTCATGGCGGCGACGTCGAGCCGTTCGGGGTTCTGCGCCGCGTGCGGGTGGTCGGGGCCGGCATAGACCCGCAGATTGCCGAGCTGGACGCGCCCCAGCGGCCCGCGCGGCAGCATGCGCTCGACCGCCTTCTCGACGATCCGTTGCGGAAACTTGCCTTCGAGAATCGAGCGCGCGGTGCGCTCCTTGATGCCGCCGATATAGCCGGTGTGGTGGCGGTAGATCTTGTTCTCGCGCTTCCTGCCGGTGAGCACGATCTTCTCCGCGTTCACGATGATGACGTTGTCGCCGTCATCGACGTGCGGCGTGAAGGTCGGCTTGTGCTTGCCGCGTAGCCGTATCGCCACGACGGATGCGAGCCGGCCGACGACCAGGCCGCTGGCGTCGATGAGCACCCATTTCTTCTCGATCTCGGCAGGTTTGGCCGAAAAGGTCTTCATGACACCGGATTTTCCGTTGGCGCTGCGCAAGCTCGTTGGCCCGGGCTCATACACCAGCGGGTTGCCGGCGGTCAACGCCGCCCTTCAAATAATACATCAGCTTATTCAATGCGTTAAATTTATGGTTCTATGTTACCAACGAATAACTACCGGTCTCGAACCGGAATCGAGTAGGTCGAGGTCGCATGCGCCACCGGCTCGTCCTCGCCGTCGGAGCGAATGGTCACCTCCCCGGTTGCCAGCCGCTTGCCGAGCTTGAGCAGCCGCGCCTCCGCCGTAAGGTCGCGCGGCGGAGGTTTGCGCAGGAAATTGATGTTGAGGTTGATGGTGACCGCCAGCGGCACCGGCCCGATCGCGGCGAGCACCGCGACATACATGGCGAAATCGGCAAGCGCCATCATGGTCGGCCCGGAAATCGTTCCGCCCGGCCGGATGTGGAGGTCGCGGAACCCCTGCCGCACCCGGCAGCCGCCGTCCCACACCGCTTCGATCGCAAGGCCGCTCTCGGGATGAAAGCCTTGCGGAAACTCGGCGGCAAGAAAGCGCTCGAGCTCGTCGACCGTCATTGCCACCGGCATCCGCCGCCTCCCCTGCGGCACGAGCATTAGAGCATTTTCAGGAAAAGTGGGAACCGGTTTTCCGTCCGAAAATACGACCACGCAAGAAGACTGGAACGCATTCAGTTTCCGTCGAAACTGAATGCGCTCCAGACGATCAAGAGCGATTCAAAAAGATGCGCGCGACGCTCGATCAAGCGGTGCCGGAAGTCAGGCCGGTACCTTCCCGAATTGCTTGCGCAGCTCGTCCTTCGCCCGCATCAAGGCCCGCTTGCGCGTCGCCGGCAGGTTCTTGCCGGCGCGGTTGATGTAAAAGGTCAACATCGAGAGGGCGGACCGGAACGGATCACCCTTGCGGCGCCTGCTCCGCTCGGCGGAGCGTTTCAACGACGCGGCGATCCGTTTCGGGTCGCGCCGCGTGAAGACGCCGTGCTCGAGGGTGAGCGCGTCGCTGTGCTCGGTGACCCGACGCGACCAGCGCCGTCCGCCGCGCGTCTTCGCGGTCCGCCGGGACGGAGCGCGCTTGCGGCTCCGTCCCCCGTAGCTGCCGCTTCGACGCCTGGTGGCTTTTCGCGCCATGACGTCACCTCTGCAAGCCGGTCCGCTCAAGGCCTCAACGCACTGCGGCGGCGGCCGTTCCTGAGCGCAAGCCCTTGAATCGGTCGAGCCCGGCGTTAATTGTAAAGTGTTTCGGGAACCGTCGAATGAATGCACGCTCCTCCGCCGCGGCGGTCGCCATCGAGCCGATGCTCCTGCGGGAGGACCTCGGCACCATCGCCGTGCTCACCCTCAACCGGCCGCAGGCTCGCAACACGCTGTCCGAGGCGATGCTGGCGGCGCTGCGCGACGAGCTTGCCCGGCTCGCCGCCGGCCGGCGCATCCGGGTCGTGGTGCTGGCGGCCAGCGGGCCGTCCTTCTCGGCCGGGCACGACCTCAAGGAGCTCATTGCCCATCGCGCCGACGCCGACGGCGGCCGCGGCTACACCAAGGAGATCATGGAGCGCTGCAGCGCGGTGATGCTCGCGATCCTGCGGCTGCCGCAGCCGATGATCGCGGCGGTGGAAGCGACCGCGACCGCGGCCGGCTGTCAGCTCGTGGCCACCTGCGATCTCGCGGTCGCCTCCGCGAGCGCCAAGTTCTGCACGCCCGGGGTCAATATCGGCCTGTTCTGCTCGACGCCCATGGTCGCCCTCTCGCGCAACGTCGCGCGCAAGCACGCCATGGAAATGCTGCTCACCGGCGACATCGTCTCGGCCGCGGACGCGCGCCGCATCGGCCTCGTCAACCATGTGGTCGAGCCGGGCCGTGCGCGCGAGGAGGCGTTGCGGCTCGCCGGCAAGATCGCCGAAAAGTCGTCCCACGTGATCAAGATCGGCAAGCAGGCCTTCTACCGCCAGCTCGAATTGGGCGTCGCCGATGCCTATCGTTTCGCCAGCGAGGTGATGGTCGAGAACATGATGGCGCGCGATGCCGAGGAAGGGATATCGGCGTTCATCGGCAAACGCGCTCCCAAGTGGGAAGACCGCTGATCCCGTTCGTTCGGCTCGAATCGCGACACCGATCGCACCGATTTCAGGAGCTCGTCGCCCGCAGGATCGCTTCGCAGCGGCGGCGCAGGCGGGGCACCGCAAAATCGAGGAAGGCCCGCAGCTTCGGCGGCGGATGCCGCCCACCCGGGTAGATCAGGTGAATCGGCAGCTCGTCGCCTTCGTTCGCCGGCAACAACCGACGCAACGATCCTCGCGCGATCTCGTCGGCGGCCTGGTAGCTCAGCACGCGGGTAATGCCAAAGCCGGCGCGGGCCGCATCGACCGCCGCCTGTGCCGTGCTCACGACGAGCCGGGGCTTGATGGCGACGCTCGCTTCGCCGCCCTGGTCGCGGAACAGCCAACGTTCGACTGGCGAAATGGAGGAGAACGCGATCACCACATGGGCGCCGAGATCCGCAGGAACCCGCGGCGTTCCATGTCGCGCCAGGTAGTCCGCGGACGCGACCACGACGCGGCGCACGGCGCCGACGCGGGTCGCGACCGCCGAGCTTTCCGCGAGCGCGCCGATCCGCACCGCGACATCGAGCCCCTCCTCCACCAGATCGACCGGCCGGTCGACCAATGTCAGGGAAACCGACACGTCCGCAAACCGGCCGAGGAATTCGGTCACGATCGGAAGCACGTGCAGGCGCCCGAACAAGATCGGGGCGGTGGCGCGCAGCTCTCCACGCGGCGCCGTGCCGGCGCCGGCGGCGGCCCGCTCGATCTCGTCGAGGTCGGCGAGCACACGCTTGGCTCCTCCCAGCAGTCTTTGCCCGGCCTCGGTCATCCCGACCGCGCGCGTGGTGCGGTTGAGCAACCGAACGCCGAGCCGCTGCTCCAGCTCGGCGATCGCGCGGGTGATCGCGGTGGGCGAACGGCCGAGCCGGCGGGCGGCCTCGCTGAAGCTGGCGCGATCGGCCACCTCGACGAAGACCTCGAGCGTTTCGGCGCGATTCATATTCTTTCTTCTACCGCAATAATATCTTTCACAGAAGACGCATTATCATTGCAGGTGAAATTATTATTTTGGCGTCGATTCCCCCTGTCACCCATCCGGGCCCGGCCATGAGCGACAACAGCGATATCGTCTTCACTGCGGCCGCGCGGCGCGCGCAGGCCGAGCGCGGCTCGGCGCGCAACTACGACAAGCGCGTCGCCGCCGGCTTTCCCGATCATGTGACCAGCGAGCTTGCCGCCTTCATCGCCGACCTCGATGCCGCGTTCCTCGCCACGGTCTCCGCGGAGGGCGCGCCCTACATCCAGCACCGCGGCGGCCCGAAGGGATTCATCAAGGTGCTCGACAACAAGACGCTCGGTTTTGCGGACTATGCCGGCGATCGGCAATACATCACGCTCGGCAATCTAGCCGGGAACGATCGCGCCTTCTTGTTCCTGCTCGATTTCGCGGCGCG
>WNFB01006467.1_pt1 | contig 11396 bp, 10 predicted proteins | sample 5400501 | NCBI WGS metagenome assembly WNFB01 (sample SAMN13153341, study PRJNA577476) | soil metagenome | isolation source: 200 cm saprolite under Douglas fir tree site 2 hole 1 | place: USA:California | collected 2015-04-18 | reverse complement strand
GGGGAGCGCGTCCTCCTCCCCGCCGTCCGGAAAACCGGCGAGGACACTTTGATCGTTTCCGACGGCTTCAGTTGCCGCGAACAAATCTTTCACGCCACCGGCCGTTGGCCCTTCCATCTCGCCGAATTGCTCCAACTCGCCCTCGAAAAAAAGTAGGGGCCGCTTTTTACCCCGAGCGAAACCGAGGTGCTTAGGCGAGCCGTTTTTGTAACCGGAATTTATCCCGGCCTACCCCCCTGAACTTGCCGGGCGCCGGCTCGGGTGCCCCAGGAATCAACAAAAACTTTCGCTGCGCGGCACGCCGAGTTCAGCCGCGCAAGGTCGCGCTTCATCTCAGGTTTTTCCCGCAGGTGCTTCAGCGTTTGGCGCAGGATGCGCGCCGCAACTTCGTCCTTGGGAATGGTCAGCCGATAGTGCATCCATTTCCCGTCGCGCCGGGCCGTGGCGATGCCCGCTTTTCGCAGATACGCCAGGTGACGCGAGATCTTTGGCTGGCTGGCCCGCAAAATCTCCACGAAATAGCAGACGCAAATCTCGCGCTCAGAGATCAGGTTTAGCAATCGCAGCCGCGTTCCGTCCGCCAGCGTGCGGAAAAGTAGATCCAGGGAAAGGTTTCCTCGAGTTTTCGCCATGCCGCCAGTATATATCATATTTGCCTTGACATATGTTTTGCCTCTCGCTATCCTGCATCATATTCGCAGATGCGTATGTGTTTACGGGAGGCGTCCATGGCCGACAGCAACATCAAGGAAATCGTCAAGGGCAAATACGGCGAAGCCGCGCGGCGTGTAAAAGCAGGCGGGGAAGCTGCCTCCTCCTGCGGGGCTTCTTCCGCTCCCTGTTGCGATCCCATCTCCTCAAATCTTTACGATTCGCACCAAACCAGCAGTCTTCCGCAGCAGGCCGTAGCGGCCTCGCTCGGTTGCGGCAATCCCACCGCTCTCGCGCAACTAAAGCCCGGCGAACATGTCCTCGATCTCGGCTCGGGCGGCGGCATCGACGTTCTCCTCTCGGCGAAGCGTGTCGGTCCCACGGGAAAAGCCTACGGCCTGGACATGACCGACGACATGCTGGCTCTCGCCCGTGAAAATCAGCGCAAAGCTGGCGTCGAAAACGTCGAGTTTCTCAAGGGCGAAATCGAAAATATTCCGCTTCCGGAAAATTCCGTCGACGTCGTCATCTCCAATTGCGTCATCAATCTCTCTGCCGACAAGACCCGCGTTTTGCGCGAAGCTTTCCGCGTTCTGCGGCCCGGCGGGCGCTTCGCTGTCTCCGACGTGGTTGTGCGCGGCCCCGTTCCGGCAGACATTCGCCGCAGCGTCGAGCTCTGGGTAGGCTGCGTCGCGGGCGCGCTCGACGAATCCGACTATCGCGCGAAGCTCGCCGCCGCAGGTTTTGCCGATGTTGAAATCGAGCCCACTCGCGTATACACCATCGATGATGCCCGGCAATTTCTCGTCGCTCAGGGTGTCGATGTGGACGCCATCGCGCCGCAGGTCGAAGGCAAATTTGCCAGCGCCTTCATTCGCGCGCGGAAACCTGCACTACAAAAAGTTGCGAGCTCGGCGGCGCGCTGTGCCCCAACCTGCTGCGCTTCCACTCCAGCGAAAAACTGATGCCTACCGCGCGCCCGCAGTATCGTGTGCTCTTTCTCTGCACGGGTAATTCCGCTCGTTCGATCATGGCGGAAGCCATTCTCAACCAAAAGGGTGCGCCCACTTTCGCCGCCTATAGTGCTGGCAGCCATGCTTCGGGCCGCGTCCATCCTCTCGCCGTCAAGCAGCTTGAACTTGCCCGCTTGCCAACCGCGGGCCTGCGCAGCAAGAGCTGGGACGAATTCGCCGGAGCCGGCGCGCCCAAATTCGATTTTGTCTTCACCGTTTGCGATAACGCGGCCCGCGAAACCTGTCCCGTCTGGCCCGGCCAGCCCATGACCGCTCATTGGGGCGTTCCCGATCCCGCCGCCGTCGAGGGCGTGCCCGAAAAAGTTACACGCGCCTTTCGCGATGCGTTCCTCATCCTCGACCGCCGCATCAGTCTCTTCCTCAGTCTTCCTCTCGCCAGCCTCGACAAACTCGCCATCCAAAAAGCCATCGACCACATCGGCCGCGAATAATTTTCACTCGCCTCGCTCACTCCAAGTTATCCATCCGACGAATTCCCATTCAGAACTACCAGTACCCTTTACCTTCCTTACGCGTGAATTTTTTGCGCCGTTTGGGGCGGTAAATTTTAATTGCCTCTTTTCTATGAGTAACTTACGAAAGCATCCTCTGGAACATTTGCTGCGTCCTTCCCTGATGTAGGAGGTGCACATGCATCTGACCAAACGCAGTTACCTCTTGGTGGGAGCGGCAGTGCTGCTTGCGGTAGCGCTGGGGTTTAGCGCCACTGTTTACGCGGCGCGTCCCGTTTCCATCACTATACCGGAACGCACGCCCATTCACGTCGCTTTGGACCAAACTCGAGCCAGCAACAAGAACAAGGCTGGAGACCACTTCCAGGCGACGGTTACTGAGCCGGTTGTCGTGGACGGTCAGACCGCCAAGGGCACTCACGTCGAGGGCCTCGTCGTGGACGCCCGCAAGTCCGGGCGCCTCAAGGGCAAAGGCGGATCTTCGTTTGGCCCTCCGTGATGTGCAGGTGAACGGACAAACCTATCACCTGCGCACTACCTCTGCTGCTCGAGTCGGTGCTGGCCACAAGAAGCGCAATTTCTTGTGGATCGGTGGCGGCGCTGGCGGCGGCGCTTTGATCGGGTCCTCGCGGCCGGCGGTGAAGGCGCTTTGATCGGCGGACCAGTGGGAGCAGGCGCGGGAACGGCCGTCGCCTTCTTGACCGGAAAGAGGGACGTGAAGTATCCCGCCGAGACACACCTGACGTTCCGCTTGGCGGAGCCGGTTACTCTCAACGGTAACAACGGCTAATTGTCGCACTACCCTTCCCTAGGCTGGGCCACAGGGAAGGCGGCATGGCGGGTCGGGGCACTGCCGGCTTTGAGCAACCACATCAAGCTCACCGGCGGCTCCGGCCCACTTTCCATATAGGGCCTGCCCGCCCTGACAGACCCTGCCGCACGCCACGCATAAATCGCGCTCCATCTTGGGTTTTGCATTGATCCCGGCATTCTAGTTCTCCTCGTCAGTCGCGTTGGGGCTGAGGGGCTGCCGAGGATGATCTTCACAGGTTTCCTGTTTGGATCGTTTTCGCGGTCGATGGCGTCAAGGGTGCGCAGATGCAAGCTGCTGATATAGGCCATGACGCCCGCCTGGGGCGGCGAAATGCGTCCCTGCGCAAGCAAGAGCAACAGTCGGGAGAGAAATTCATTGACCTTGTAGGAGTCGCTAAACCGGGCCAACTCGCCCGTGAGGGAAAGAGTGAGGTCTGCAGCTTCGATATGCTGATCGCGGGCGAGGAGGTGCTTGCCGCAGAGGCCGGAGCGGTGGTCAGCGGCGTTGAGGCGGCAACGACGACCTGTGAAAGTGCGATGGGGGCAACGACCGGAATCGTTGGTGTGGCAAGAGCGAGCGGATTCGTGGTTCATAATATTCCTCATTTCCATGGACGAGGGGGTAGTAAAGGCTCGCTCTCCCCGGACTAGAAGTCCGGGGCTTCCACCAAACCAGAGGCTTCCGCCAAAGCCAGGGGCCTGCACCGAAGTCTGGGGCCTGCACCAAGGCCTGGGACTTACGCTACTACCAGGGCAAAAGCCTGTCCTCGGCCAAAGGTTGTTCCGTGGCATTTAAAGACGCCACTTCCCTGACTGAAGTCCGGGGCTTTCACCAAAACTGAGGGGCTTCCAGCACCAAGGCTGAAGCTTGGCACCGCGAAGCGTTCCCGCGCAACGCGGGCCGCGGAAGGGCGACTAGGCGGCGAGGAGATGCCGCTACTTGATGATGCCCAGGGTTTTCTTGGGCAGGCGCGCGACTTCGTCCTTGGAGATGCCGAAATTGTCGGCGATCAATGACGCAGGGTTTCCAGCCAGCCACTTCGAGATGGAGATTTCTTCAAACGTCGGGCTGTTGAATAGCCCGAAGAATTTTGTCGGCTCGCTGCCGATTTGTTCGACGTAGTGGCCGAAGCCTTGCTGGATGAAGCAGATCTGTCCCGGGCCGAATTCATCGGTCTTGGCTCGCCCGTGCGCCCCGAAGACCGTGACCCGCGAGCGGCCGCTCAGGTAGTACTGCCACTCGTCGGCGTTCGGGTGCCAGTGCATCTCGCGCAGTGCGCCCGGCTCGAGATATTGCATGACCGAAGTGAGCGTGTTGTTGATCGGGAATTCCTTCGCGGTGACGATGCGTTCCCAGCCACCGGGGAAGTTGATCGGCTTCATTTTTTCGAGCCGGAACTTGTGCGGGTTCTGGCTGGTTTCGAGGTCATCGGCCAGATACGGCTCGATCAGCGGCGAAGGAATCTTGCCGGGCAAAATGTACAGCTCTTTTTTCGGCAGGCCGGCAACGCGCTCGGCAGAAAGACCCAGATTGCGCACAGCCACGTTTTGCGGTGTGTGCCCCACCCAATCGGTGATGCTGAATGTGCCAAATTCGGAGAAGTGGCCGTCGTCGAAGCCGAGAACAAAGTGGGAATCCTCGTTGCTGATGTTCTGCAGCGCGTGGCCGTGGCCTTTCGGAAAATACCAGATATCGCCAGGCTCGAAAATATCCGTCGCTGGTTGGCCGTTGGGAGAAATAACGGTGGTAAGGATTCTTCCCTTGACGACGAAGGCCCATTCCGCGGCGATGGCGTGCCAGTGCAGCTCGCGGATGCCGCCGGGTTTCAAGCGCATCGAGACGCCCGCAATGTTTTGCGAAGGAGGAAATTCCGCGATGGTCGCTTCCTTGGCGGAGCCCGCTTCCCCCACCCAGCCTCTACTGGACTCGATGTCGAACTTGAAATCCGGGATCGGCTCGTGTTTTCCGGGATCTTTGCCGACCTGGTATTCCTGCTTCTCCTGGGCGTCCAACTCTGCGGAGGAAAGCATCGCCGTGCCAAGCGTGGCCAGCGAAGCCGAGCCGATCATCTCTCTCCGCGTGAGCAAGTTTTTCTTTTTCCCGTCCACTTTCATCGCATCTCCTCGCAAAACGGACCGGTGCCCTGGCAGGCATCCGCCAGTCAAGCGGAATTGTACACTCCGCGCGAACTTCGTCCACTCGAAATATTTTTTTGCGGAAAAGTGCGCAGGCTACCGCGCAGAAATTGGCAAGAAAAACACTGGTGCCGGCGGGGGGAATCGAACCCACGGCCTAGGGATTATGAGACCCTCGCTCTTCCACTGAGCTACGCCGGCACAGCAGCAATTATTTCATGCTACGGACTAGGCCGCGAATGTGTCAAGCCGCAGTACTTGGTGGCAGTGACCTGGGGAACGAACGAGAACACGCCGTTGCGTGTTTCGTCGCGCATTACTTTTATGCTTTAATAACCCCTTCCTGGGGGATACCGATGCTTGGGGCCTTTGGACAGGACTTTCGCAGCGGAGTGCGGATGCTCCGCAAAAGTCCCGGATTTACGTTTGTCGCCGTGCTCTCGCTGGCCCTGGGCATCGGCGCCAATACGGCCATCTTTACGATTATCAATGCCATCTTCATCCACCCTCTCCCTGTCGAGGAACCCTCCCAGCTTGTCGAACTATTCACACGTGACACGAAAACGGTGGATACCAACGCGAACTTTCAGTTCACTTTCACGTCGTTCCCCAACTATGAAGACTTCCGAGATCAAAACAGAGTCTTCTCCGGACTCGCTGGAGCCGCCTATCCTGTTCCAATAATCTGGAGCGGCCGTGGCGAGCCCCAACAGGTCAACGCCATACTGGCCAGCGCCAATTATTTCGACGTCCTCGGCGTGAAAGCCTATCGCGGGCGAACATTTCTTCCAGACGAAGATAAGAAGCCCGGCGGCAACTCCGTGGTCGTACTGAGTTATTACCTGTGGCGCCGAAATTTCGGTTCCGATCCCAATGTGATCGGACGGACCATTGCGCTCAATGCCATGCCCTATACGGTGATCGGCGTTGCACCGCCGAATTTCAAAGGGACGAACTCCCTCGGACCCCCGGATATTCTCTGGCTCCCCATCAGCATGCGCGATTACGTTTTCACGGTCTTCTCGAGCGCTCTCTTGAATGACCGCCACTTTCGCTGGGTCTCCATCATCGGACGCCTGAAACCCCAAACCACGATTGAGCAGGCCGAATCCGAGCTGAAAACCGCCGCCTCCGCTCTCGAAAAAGAATATCCGCGGGAAAATCTGGGCCGGACCATCGTTCTCTTTCCCCTCAACCAATCCGCACTCGGCATCAATCAGCGCCGGCAGTACACTCTCGCCGGCGGGGTACTCATGAGCATCGTCGGCATAGTGCTGCTCATCGCCTGCTTGAACCTCGCCAATCTTCTGCTTGCGCAGGCAGCCAAGCGCGAAAAAGAGCTGACGCTTCGCGCCGCGCTGGGAGCAGGCCGCGCGCGACTGGTGCGCCAGCTTCTTACGGAGAGCGCCATGCTTTCGCTGCTCGGCGGAGCAGCGGGACTCCTGGTGGCATTTCTGGGGCGAATACTGTTGTGGTCGTTCCGGCCGCCATTTCTCGCAGATGGCTCGATGGACCTCTCCTTCGATAGTCGCGTGCTGGGATTCACCCTGGCGATTTCTCTTCTCACGGGCGTGCTCTTTGGCCTGCTTCCCGCAGTCAAAGCGTCACGCACAGAGCTGAATGAAATCCTGAAAGCGGGCGGGCGCGGCGGAACACTGGGCTGGAAGAACAACCGGATGAGGGGCTTGTTGGTGATTTCGGAAATGGCGCTGTCGCTGGTCGCACTGATCGGAGCGGGTCTTTTTCTGCGCAGCATGCAGCGTGCGCAGCGACTCGATCCGGGGTTTGACGCCAAGAATCTTTTTCAATTGCAGTTTGATCTTGCGACACTTCGCTATGACACCGATCACGGCCAACAATTCTTCCACGACCTCATCGAACGCGCTAAATCGGTCCCGGGCGTGGTAAACGCTTCCGTCTCATCGGACGGAATTTTCGCAGGCACGATTCCGAGTGCGGTTTTCCGCGAAGGCGAGCAGGCCGATCCGAACAATCGCGGCATGATCGTACAAATAGATGACGTCTTCCCGGGCCACTTCAAAACTCTACACGCGCGCTTGCTGGCGGGTCGCGACTTCACCGATTTCGATCGGGAAAAGGCTTTACCGGTGGCCATTGTCAACGAAGCAATGGCCAGACTGCTGTGGCCCGGGCAAGAAGCTGTGGGCAAGCGCTTCTCCCTGTATGCAACCCGTACAATCCTGTACCAGGTCGTCGGGGTCGTAGGGGATGCCGTCGTGTTTCAAATCGGGGAAGAGCCCCAGCCCGTCGCGTATTTCCCGATGCGCCAACAATACGCTTCCGCAGCCTCGCTGGAAGTGCGTACGGCCGGCAATCCGGAAGCGCTGATCGCCACGGTGCGAAACCAGGTGCAGCAATTGGACCCCAATCTGGCGTTCACAAACGTGCAGACGGCCACGGAAATTCTTTCCCAAGGACTGTGGGCCGCGCGGATGGAAGCCGCGCTGCTCGGGCTGTTCGGCTTGCTGGCGCTGGTGCTCGCGTCTGTGGGCATCTACGGCGTGCTCGCGTACTCCGTGACGCAACGCACCGCCGAAATCGGTATACGCATGGCGCTTGGAGCGCAATCTGGCGAAGTCCTGCGGCTCGTGCTCCGGCAAGGCATGACCCTGGTGGCCATCGGCGCCATCCTCGGCCTGGTGGCGGGCCTGCTGTTGGCGCGGACAGCCGCGAGTCTACTCTATGGCGTGAGTGCCACCGATCCGGTCATCTACGTGGGCATAACGGTGTTGCTGCTGAGCGTGGCACTGTTGGCTTGCTACATACCGGCGCGGCGCGCGACGCAAATTGATCCTGCCGTGGCATTACGGTTCGAGTAGCGAACCTGGTGCGCGATTGAGGAAGGTCATTACCCCTATTCACCTCTCGGGCGAACAGAAAGTCCTACTGGCCGTAGTACCACGGTACTGTTGACCCTGTACGCGCTGAGGATTTACCTTGGGCCTGCGGTAAGAAGGCGTCCTCTCGTGACTGGCGAAGATTTATCGAAAAGAGGGGACAAGTTGGTGTTTATAGATACGAGTCAGCCGCGTAGTCTGTTTTACTTGACAATGTCCTAATTAGGGATACAGTGTCCCCGGGTGTTTTTCTGCCTGGGAGGCACAATGTCACGTAAACTCATTGCGGTGCTGTATGCCTTGATTGTTTTAGCTGGGGCGATGGGCCTAAAGACGATGGTTACAGGGCACTCTACTGGCTCAATCTTAGTGGCCAATGGGGGAGCGCCAGTTCCCGTCAGGTAAAAGCTAAAACAGCTTCACTGTGGAGCTAAGAAACCCACGGAGGGGCGGACCAGGGCATAATTCCTAGAGAGGCGCGATGCTCGGTCCGGCAGCGTACTGCATTTGGATCCTCTGCACCCTCTTAGAAGCAGGTGTGGTGGTGTGCGCGCTTGCACGTGGTTCCTTCCGCCGATACTTTACCCTGAATCTGTACATGGCTGCTTCCGTGGCCATGAGCATCGCACGTTACTTTGTTTTGTCCCGCTATGGTTTTAATTCAGATCAATACTACTATTTTTACTACTATTCCGACGCCATCCTAACGATCTGCTTGTACTTCGCCCTAATGGGTTTGTATTCCATCGTGTTCGAGGAACTCGGCGCCACGACGCAGGTACGTGTGTTCTCCATGCTCTTGCTGGGAGGGACGGCCTTATTTTCATACGGGGTGGTACATCAGGCGGAAAGCCGGATGGTTACGCGGTATGTTGTGGAGATGTCCCAGAATCTTTATTTTGTGGGCCTCATCCTCACCTACGTCTTGTGGGGCGCCGTACTTAAGCTGCGAGAGACGCGCGCGCGGGTTGTGCAATTCGTACTTTCTTTGGGTGTTTATTTCAGCTTGTATGCCGCGATTTATGCCCTGCGCAACCTGTATCCCAATTTTGCCTCGGTTCTGGCGTACGTATCGCCGTTCACCGGAACACTTCTCCCCCTGGCCTGGAATTATGCGTACCTCCGCTTCGATGAAGACGCCCGCTTCGCGCCGGCGCGCCTGGCGGTGATCCCGCGATGATGCTGGGGCACATTTCGAGTTTGTCTCTGGCGGCGATGATGCCGGGAATTATCCTGGTTGTCTCGCTGGCGGCGCTGCTGCAATTCTTTATCTCCTATTGCCGTTCGCTGATTGCCGCTTCGGTTAAGCAGGCACTTTCCGCCGATGTGCGGGACGTGGCGGGAATTGCGCGAACCGCCTCAGGTGAAGATTTTGGGCGCATCCTTCAGCTATTGCGGCTGTGCCCGGCCCATCCCCATGACCGGAGTGAGATTCGCGCCATTGGTACCTATTTTCGACTTCTCGGGTTCCTGCGTGTGAGCGCAGGAAAACTAATGCCCTCGCTGATGAGTTGGACGGAGACTGAGCGCGGGCAATGCGCATACTTCGCCGCGGTCGCACTGGAGCGCCGCATCGCCTTCAGCCGCGACATGCTCGCGGAACAGATGCACGTCTGAGCCACCGGCAAGTCTCCCTCATCCGGCGGGCTAGTTTCCTCCCAACCTTCCTGGTCTGGCTGCTTGATTCGAAACATTGCGTCGTGAATCTGCTCTTGACTTTGCCATGTCATGTTATGCTTCGAACGTTCCCTCCTCACCGGAGTGGAAGCGTCCGCAGCGCAAAACGCACCGGTGACAAAAACATGCTCGCAGTGTGGCGCGGTACTGCCTTCTGGCGTACGCGTCTGCAACTTCTGTGATTCGTCTCTCGAGGCGGATCGCACATCCCATCAAGAATCATTGGCACACGAAATCCGGGGCAGTCTAGCGCTGGATTCCTGCGCCGACCCTGCTCAAGACGCGACCTGGCAGAAGGAACTTGCAAGCCGCCTCGCAGCGTATCGCTCGCGGCGCAAGAAGCTCGCGCCGAATGCCAGGCAATCGCGGCTTGCTTTTCATGATCACGCAGAGGCGCAGCCCGAGCGCATGAGCGTGGCAGTTAGCGAGCCCCCAGCGGAAGAAGAATTTTCGTTTACCATTGCAATCGGGCGGTGCCTACCCAAAGGCAAACCCGAAGATGCACGGATGCTGATCGATGTATCTTTGCCGCCGCGGGCAGAGTCGGTTGCTCCGCGCTCGTCGACTGCCGGAACGGATGAGGCAGAGTCGGGGATGTACCCGGTGGCATCGCTCGACGATCGCCGCCTGGCCGCGGTCATTGATTCGGCATGCCTGCTCTTTGCTTACGGGGGTTTTCTCGCTCTTTTCAGCTCGCTGGGGGGACAGTTCACTCTCAGCAAGCTCAGCGCTGCCGTCTACGTGGCCACATTCGCAATCGTCTATCTGCAATATTTTGCGCTGTTTAATGTTACGTGCTTTCTGCTGGGACACTTTTTTTGGGATTTCTGTGGTCCATGTGGGATGAAGACGAGCTAACCTGGCATGACCGCCTGTCACAGACGTATCTAAGTTCGGCAAAGATTTTGGCGGATTTGGAAACGCACGGAGCCACCCACAGTCGTTGAAGGCATGTGCCGCACGGTAGTGTCCAGAGTTTTTCGCGTATTTGTTGAGTCATTGGGCCTGGTGGTGCTCGGCTCCCCCGAGGGGGAGCCGAAAGTTTTTGCTGTGAGAAATTCGAGTTAATCCAAACGCGGAATTGCTGAGGCTATTTCTTGATCACGGCTTCGTCGGAAGCGATTTTTCCATCGCGGATGTAGATGATGCGGTGGGCATGCTGGGCAATGTCGTTTTCATGGGTGACGAGAATGATGGTATTGCCCTGGCGATGGAGATTTGCGAACAAGGCCATAATTTCTTCGCCAGTCTTTGAATCGAGATTCCCGGTGGGTTCGTCGCCAAGCACGATGGAAGGTGAATTCACCAGGGCACGCGCAATCGCCACGCGCTGCCGCTGACCGCCGGAGAGCTCGTTCGGCTTATGGGTCATCCTATCAAGCAGGTCAACGCGTTCGAGCGCTTTTTTCGCCCTTTCGATACGCTCCTCCGCCGGGGTGCCGTTGTAAATCAGGGGAAGCTCGACGTTGTGAAGCGCGGTCGCACGCGGCAGCAAATTAAACGTCTGGAACACGAAGCCAATCTCTTTGTTACGGATGTAGGCCAATTCATCGTCGTCAAGGTCGCTGACTAGCCTACCAGCCAGCCAGTATTTCCCCGCGCTCGGTGAATCGAGACAGCCAATGAGGTTCATCAAAGTGGACTTGCCGGAGCCCGAGGGCCCCATGATAGCCACGTATTCGCCCTTGTGAATCTCGACATCCACGCCCCGCAAGGCGTGCACCTGCTCGGAACCCATCTCGTACACCTTGGTGAGTCCCTCGGTCTTGATCACT
>WNFB01005406.1_pt1 | contig 11397 bp, 5 predicted proteins | sample 5400501 | NCBI WGS metagenome assembly WNFB01 (sample SAMN13153341, study PRJNA577476) | soil metagenome | isolation source: 200 cm saprolite under Douglas fir tree site 2 hole 1 | place: USA:California | collected 2015-04-18 | reverse complement strand
AGTCGCTGGAAGAAGAGCAGGGGTTCGGTAATCCGCCAGCGGGCGTAGCAGTCGACCCAGATGAAGCGCTTGTCGCGGGTCGGGACCTGGTTGGGGCGGCCGTCCCATTCGAGAAAACGCTTCTCGAAGTAGTGGGCGGTCTGGATGAACGGGTTCTTGAAGTACAGCCCAGGTGCGATGATCGGTTTGCCGACCGGTTGGCCGAACTGCGTAATGACCACCTGCTGCGCTTCGCCGACCTGGTAGAGCGCGCCGGTCACGATCGCGATGCCGAGAAGGATGGCCGCCCCGAGGACGATCGCGGCGGCCAGCCGGGCGTGGCTCACGGGTTCGTCCCCTCGAGGTTGAGGAGCGGCAGGACGCTCTTGAGCTGGTCGTCCACGATCACCTTGCGTTTCACCTTTGGCAGGATCTCGTTCATCGTCTCGAGGTAGATGCGGCGACGGGTGACGTCGGGGGCCCGGCGGTAGGCCGCGAGCAGCGAGGTGAAGAGATTGGCGTCACCCTCGGCGCGGTTGACGCGGTCGGTGGCGTATCCCTCGGCGCGCTGCACCGTCTGCTGCGCCTCGCCGCGCGCCTTCGGGATGATCCGGTTGTACTCCGACTTCGCCTCATTGATCATCTTCTCCCGCTCCTGCTGCGCCTGGTTCACCTCGTTGAACGAAGGCTTGACAGCGTCGGGCGGGTTGACGTCCTGCAGGACGATCTGCTCCACCTTGATGCCCGTCTCGTACTCGTCGCACAGCGCCTGCAGCCGCTTCTCGACTTCCGAGGCGACCTCCTGCCGGCCGACGGTGAGCACCTCGTTGACGCTGCGGTCGCCGACCACCTCGCGCATCACCGCCTCGTTCAGGTCGCGGAAAGTGTTGAGCACGTCGCGCACCTTGAACAGGAACTTGTAAGGGTCGCGGACCCGGAACTGCGCGATCCATTCCACCACCGCCACGTTCAGATCGCCGGTCAGCATGAGCGACTCCCTGGAGAAGTCACCCACCTCATAGCGCGTGCGGATCGCCGCGCTGGCTGTACGGAAACCGAACTCCTCCTTGAGCTGCCGCTGGACGGGGACTTTCTGTACGGTCTCGATGGGGAAGGGGAGCTTGTAGTTGAGTCCCGGCTGCGCCGCGCGATCGTAGCGCCCGAAACGGAGCACGATACCGACCTCCTCCGGCTCGACCGTGAACCAGGCGCTACCGAGCACGACAAGCAGGATGACGAGAAAGGCAGCCGAAACCACCTGGCGCCAGATGTCGTGGAACTTCATGGCGCGGAGACTACTCTCATCCTTACGCGCGATCAAGGTGCTGTCCTAGTTCAGCACATGTGAGACGGGGGTGTCCCTCCTGATAATTCCGTCCGCCCTTTCCTCGCATGGCTTTACGTCCTCTCACCGGCATACTCCACATTCCACCCCTGCTCTCGGCCCGGTCGACCCCCGGCGGCGCGACTCCTGAGGCGATTCTGCGCGTTTCGTCTCGCCCGGGCATCGGCTCCGCCGACGAGCGCGTTCGTTTCTGTATCACTTTCGACCCGGATGGACTTTTTAGTAGGGACACGGGGAATGAGAGATCTTGTCAGGAAACGCTCAGCGGCAACGTTGGTCGCCTCTTTTGTCGGCATTTTCTGCACCGCCTGCATCTTCTCGAAGCAATCCGGGTCTGGCTCCCTTCAATCCGGATATCATATGCCTCCGACCGCAACGATTGTGCTGAGCCAGATCCCCGATGGCGCCGGTGCCGACGGTGTCATGGCCGGCTCGGGAGAACTGGTCAAGTCCACCCTTGGGGCCGAGCTCTTGAAGCGCGGGTTCAGAGTGCTCAACTCAGGCAGTGGGGAGCTGCAAGAGCTCATCGCAGAAGCAAAGTCCAAAGAGGCATCCTTTGTGCTGATCGCGCGCATCACCATTTGGGAGGATAACGCGACATCATGGTCCATGAAGCGCGATGAAGCCGGCATCACACTTCAACTCTACGACGCAAGCACCGGTGAGCTCCGTGGGTCGGCGGAGTGATCGGCCCACGGTGTCAGGCATCCCAATCAATGTGCACCGTGGTTGGCCCAGACGGGGATCGCGTCGTTGCTAGGCGAAAGGGTTGCTGATACGGGGCCGCCGTGCTGATGCCGGTGCCTTTCCTTGCGGCCGTGCTGGTCTCGTCGCCGACCCAGGCCCGCAACCCGGTCCCCTGCCCGGTTCCCCCACCCGATGTCGAACCCGAGGCTGACGGAATAGCCCTTATCGGACCTATAATCTCAGCTTGAACTTCCTATGAGATCGCCTCCTCGGGAGGCCACGTCTCCACCCCGCGTGGCGGGGCGGGGGACGCCGTGAGACCGGACGCAGGAGCCAGGCACCACTTCATGAATGCCCCCTCGGGCCCGGGCCAGAAGAACGCCGGCACCTCCGAAAAGGCTCCCGCGCTGGAGCTCCGCCACGGCGTCGAGCGCGAGTACGCGGACCTCTTCACACCCGAAGCCAGGGCGGCGCTGGCGGCGCTGGCAAGGTTCAATCCCGAACGACGGGCCCTGATGGAGGCCCGGATGCGGCGGCGGGCGGAGCGGGCGAGGACGAGGGAGCGAATCGCCTTCCTCGACCCGGAGTCCGTGATCCCCCTGACCGGGATCAAGGTCCGCGACGCCCGGGAGGGGAGGTTCGTCGGCCCCGAGATCCCGCGGGACCTGCGACGGCAGTGGATCCAGGGCACCGGGCCCGCGGCGAGGCCGAACGCGCCTCCCGAGGCGAGCCTCCGCAACGTGGCCTACGCGCTGCTGTCGGGGGCCGACGGCTGGATGTTCGACGGCGAGGACGCGCTGGGCCAGGTCGGGACGATGTCGCTCGACAACCTGAGGAACCTCAAGCTCGCCCTCGCGCGCGGCCCCGAGTTCCTCCGGGTCGCCGGGCAGGTGGCGGAGGAGATGAACGACTGGGCGCGGGGGTTCCTCGGGCGGGCGATCGTCGAGGACTGGAGGACGCAGCTGGAGCGCACCACGCAGATGTTCCGCCCCCGCGGGATCCATCTGGACGACCGGCACGTGCGGTGCGCCGACGGCACCGGGTTCTCCGCGTCGATCGTCGATGCGGCGCTCTACGTGGTCCACGCTCACGCGGCGCTCCGGCGGGCCGGCGCGTCCATCGTCCTGTACCTGCCGAAGATCCAGACGGCCGGGGAGGCCGCCCTGTGGAACGACATCCTCGTGTCGCTGGAACAGCACCTGGGCTTGGCCGCGGGAACCATCAAGGCCTATGTTCTCGTCGAGCAGCTCGAGGCCAGCTTCCAGCTCATGGAGATCCGCGCCGCGCTGGGCCTGCACTTCGTCGGCTTCAACACGGGCCGCTGGGACTACATCAACAGCGTCGCCGACGCGATGGCGTGGGATCCGGAGTTCCTCCATCCGAATATCGGCGACGTCACGATGACCTACGGCTACATGCGGGCCTACGAGGACCGCGTCCGGCGCGCGGTGAACACGCCCGACCGGAACGGGCGCTGCGCCCTCTGGCAGGGCGGCATGGAGCCCAACATCCCCGTCGGATCCTCGGCCGGGGTCGAGAGCGGCATGCGCAGGGCGGTCGCCGGCGCCGAGCGGGAGCAGAGCGCGGGAGCGAGCGGGAAGTGGGTGGCGCACTGGAAGATGGTGCACATCGTGCGCCCGGTCTGGGAGAAGATCGGCGAGGACAACCAGCTGGGACACAAGTTCCCGGCTCTCACTTACACGGATGCCGATGCCGAAGGCCTGCTGTCGCTCGAGCCCGCCCCGCGGACGGTCCGCGGCGCCCGTGACCTGCTCAGCGTGGTGCTGCAGTACGGAAACGCGTTCGGACAGGGGTTCCAGGCGGCGGCGCTCAAGCCGGCGGATTTCTTCGGCAACGACGACGTGCTCTACCTGATGGAGGACATGGCGACGGGCGAGATCCGCCTCAGCATCCTCTGGGAATGGCTGCACAAGGGGGCCCGCCTGGCCGGGGACGGCGCCCCGGACGGCTCCCGAACGGGCGAGCCGTTCACCGCCGACCTCTTCGAACGGCTGCTCGCCGACGAATACGAGAAGCTGCGCCGGGCGGGCAACCGGGACGTTCACGACGTCTCGAAGGGCACGACCCTGCCGATCGCCCGCGCGATCGTCGACGCCTGCGTCAGGTCCGACGTCAAGCCACCGTGGTTCATCGATCTGCTCAACATCAACCTGAACAATCATGATCTGGACGAGGCCGGGAAGCGGGTCCGCCTCTATCTGGAGACGCTCTCCAGGGACGGCAAGCGGATCACCGAGAACCTGGACTTCGGCGCCCCGGCCAACGGGCAGAGCGGCAGGAGCTCCCCATGAGCGCATTCGATCAGCAGATTGAGGCGGCCAGGAAATGGTTCGACAGCCCGCGCTTCAAGGGCATCGTGCGGCTGTATTCGCCCGGCGACGTGGCCGAGCAGCAGGGGACCATCCACGGCGACTACGCCGTCGCGCGGGCGGCGGCCGAGGGATTCTACGCCCGGCTGCGGGAGCTGTTCGCGCAGCGCAGGCAGATCACGACCTTCGGCCCGTATTCGCCCGGCCAGGCGGTCACCATGAAGCGGCTCGGGATCGAGGCGATCTATCTGGGAGGGTGGGCGACCTCGGCCAAGGGCTCGGCGGAGGAGGATCCGGGGGCCGATCTGGCGAGCTATCCACTGAGCCAGGTGCCGGACGAGGCGGCCCCGCTGGTGCGGGCCCTGCTCGCCGCGGACAAGAACCAGCATTTCGCCCGCGCGCGGATGACCGAGGAGCAGCGCGCGGCCACGCCCGTGATCGACTTCCGTCCCTTCATCATCGCCGACGCCGACACGGGACACGGCGGCGACGCCCACGTCCGCAACCTGGTCCGCCGGTTCGTCGAGGCCGGGATCCCCGGCTATCACATCGAGGACCAGAAGCCCGGCGTCAAGAAGTGCGGGCACCAGGGCGGGAAGGTCCTGGTGCCCCAGGACGACCAGATCAAGCGCCTCAACGCCGCCCGCTTCCAGCTCGACATCATGGGGGTGCCGGGCCTCATCGTGGCCCGCACCGACGCGGAGTCCGCCACCTTCATCGACGGCCGCGGGGACGAGCGGGATCAGCCCTTCATCATCGGCGCCACCAACGTCGACCTGCCGACCTTCAAGGCCTGCTACATCGCCGTCCTCAGGAAGCTCCACGAGGCGGGGATCGACGCGATCCGGGGACACCTCCTGTTCGCGCTGTCAAACGAGGAGTTCGAGACCGCCGTCGCCTGGCTAAGGCGCGCCGGGGTGATGACCCTAATCGACGAGGGCGCCGGCGCCTTCAAGGCCGGGAGAGAGCCCAACGTCGACAAGGTGCTCGACACGATCGTCACGTGCTGCCTGCAGATCTGGGAGGCGGAGGCCGGGCTCAAGACCTGTGGGCAGGCCGTGGCGGACGTCATGAATTTCCGCATGGCCGAGGGAGAGCGTTTCGACGTCAGCGCCGACGAGTGGCTGGCGTTTGCCCGGAAGGCGTCGCACTACGCCGTCCGCGAGAAGGCGCGGTCCCTGGGCCTCCAGGTCGTCTGGGACTGCGAGCCGACGAAGACCCCCGAAGGCTACTACCACGTCAAGAGCGGGATCGACTACGCCATCGCCAAGTCGCTGGCGGCCGCGCCCTTCGCCGACCTGCTGTGGATGGAGACCAAGACGGCGAACCTGGACGACGCGGCGAAGTTCGCCCGGGCGATCCACGCCGAGCTTCCCGAGAAGATGCTCGCCTACAACCTGTCGCCGTCGTTCAACTGGGACACGACCGGCATGAACGATGACGAGATGCGCCGCTTCCCCGAAGAGCTTGGCAGGCTGGGGTACGTGTTCAACTTCATCACCTACGGCGGGCACCAGATCGACGGCCTCGCGGCCGAGGAGTTCGCCACCGGACTGAAGCAGGACGGCATGCTGGCCCTGGCGCGCCTGCAGCGCAAGTTCCGGCTGCTCGAATCACCCTACCGGACGCCGCAGACCCTGGTGGGCGGTCCGCGCCTCGACGGCGCCCTGATGGCCTCGACGGGCCGCACGGCGACGACCATGGCCATGGGCAGGGGCTCGACGCAGGTCCAGCACCTGGTCCAGACGGAGGTCCCCCGGAAGCTGCTCGCCTCGTGGCTCGAGATGTGGGCCAGGCACTACGCTCTCCCGATGAAGCTGCGCGTGCACCTGCGCCCCCACACGCCCGGCTCGGAGGTCCTCGAGCTCGGCCTGTTCAACGAGGGGGACGAGAGGATGGCGAACGTCATCTTCGCCAACATCCTCGACCGGAAGGCCCGCAGCATCCTGTCGATCCGCGACCAGAACACGTTCGACGAGAGGCTGCGCAAGAAGCGCCTGATGACCCTGGTGCACCTCTTCCTGATCCACCGGTACAAGGCCACATCGGTGCACTACGTCAGCCCGACCGAGGACAATCTCTACCAGGCCCAGAAAATGAAGAACCACGGGATCTACAGCGAGGTGCGCAGCGAGGTCGGCCACATCATCGTCGCGGAGGTCAACAAGGAACGCATCGCCGAGCTGCTCGAGGCCGACCGCGCCGCCCTGGCCCGCCTGATCGACAAGACCGGGCCGCCGCCGAGGTGATCGCGTCGACGTCGCGGCTCAAGAATCTCGCGTCATTTCGTGCGCGAGATTGGCGGCTGGCAATCGTGTCCCCGGCTTCCAAATCGCAAAGATGAGTCCCCCGAGCCGGTCGGCCACGCCTCGATTGAGGAGGCGATAGTACTCCGCGGTCGACTCCCTGTCCCTCCTGAAAATTCCGTCCGCTCTTTCCTTGCTTGGTTTTAGGGTCTGCGGATACTCCCTGCCTCAGTTCAGCGACCCGAACGACTCGGGTCCGATGAGTTCTGGCTCCCCAGGCGACAATCTCCTCGAACTCAAGCACCGTCGGGTTAACAGGCGGAGAGCCGTCGGGACCCTGCCGCGGCCTGATCCGACTGCACGAGGGGAGTCCCGTCCACCGTCCGGCCATTCCTCCTCGAAGCTACCGAAATCCCTAATTGGGAGACCGTCTCAGCCTCCCCTCCTCAAGGACAACTGCGCCCAGTTCGCATGGTGCCGCCGGAAGTGGTCCCGAGCGAACCCTGCCCATTAGGACAGCCGTCCTGAGCCCGAACGAGATAGAAGAAGGCAGCACCGGGAGCAGGTGACGCCGCGTCCGTCGCGGTGATGTTCGAAATGTGCGATGCGACGCAGATCGCGCTTGTCACGAAGTCTGCGGGAGTTCCGGAACGGATCAAATCGAAGAAGTCAGTCGTAGTTCCTGGGAACGCTGGAGCCATCCAGACCAGCGTAGCCCCATCCCCGAACAAAAGATCCCTGACCTCCGACGGAGTACCCCAGTCATTCGCGTCGGAGTCGTTACAGTCGTCACCGCTCACTACGTAACCGATCGGTTGGCTACACGACTGGAGCGGCCTGCTGGCATCACCATGACCGTCCCCGTCGGTATCCAGGTAATAGGTCATGAGGGGGCAGGAGGAGCAGTACCGCCCTCCGGAGTCCATACCGCCCCCACCCCAGACGATCATCTGGTCCCCTGTCCAGACGCCCGTCGGACCGCTCCGCGGCTCCGGCGCCGTCGTCAACGAGGTGGGTTGCCAGGTGTCCGTCGCCACTTCATACCGACCTCCTGAATCGAGTGACCGGTCGGAGTTTCCTCCCCAAACCACGATCGCGCTTCCGGTCCAAACGGCCGTGTGATACGCGCGAGCCTCCGGCGCTCCCGTCGCAGATGTTTGGGACCAAGTGTCTGTGGCGGGGTCGTACCGACCGCCGGTGCCGAGGACGTTGAAATAATTCTGTCCTCCCCACACGATCATCTGGCTGCCGGTCCAGACGGCCGTATGCGCGGTCCGACCCTCCGGCGCTCCCGCCGCCGACGTTTGAGACCACGTGTCTGTGACCGGGTCGTACCGGCCGCCGACGATAGGAAGAGAGCCAGGTCCCGATCCCCCCCAAACGATCATCTTGCTCCCTGTCCAGACCGCCGTTTGCCCATTTCGCGCCGTCGTAACGCCCACTGTTGAGGTTGGTCTCCACGTGTCGGTCGCCGGGTTGTAGCGTCCCCCGGTGCTCAGAAAGGCCGTCGTCCTGAATGCCGCGCCGCCCCATACCACCATCTCAGTGCCGGTCCAGACAGCTGTGTGAAGCTCCCGGCCGGTCGGTGCTCCGGTCGAGGACGTGGCCACCCAGGTGTCCCCCACCGGATCATAGCGGCCACCGGCTTGATCGTAGAAGGGGAACGAGCCTCGTACCCCGCCCCACACGATCATGACGTTGCCTGTCCAGATCGCGGTGTGATTGCGACGCTGTAGCGGCGCATTGATAGTCGAGGTCGGCAACCAGTCATCGACCACTGGATCATAGCGTCCGCCGGTGTTGAGGTCGAGCCCGTTGCTTACGATACTCCCGCCCCACACGATCATGAAATTCCCTGTCCAGACGGCTGAGTGCTCATAGCGCCCAAACGGAGCGGGATTCATCGAGGTGGGCGTCCACGTATCGGTCTGCGGATCGTAGCGGCCCCCGGTGCCGAGATCGATGGATCCTCCCCAAACCACCACGAGTGTCCCAGTCCAGACAGCGGTGTGTCCCAGGCGAACCGACGGCGCATTGGTGGTCGAGGTCGCTTGCCAGGTGTCCGCCGCGGGATCGTAGGCACTGCCCACCTCCACCCCGGTGTAATTGCTCCGTCCGCCCCACACGATCATTCGCTGGCCGGTCCAGACGTCCGTGTGCCCAGTGCGCCCGACGGGGGAGCCGATCGTGGACGTCGGCAGCCATGTATCCGCCGCCGGATCGTAACGGCCACCCGTGTTGACCGTGTCATGGCTGGCATCCGTCCCGCCCCAGACGATCATCTGCGAGCCCGTCCAGACAGCCGTGTGTCCGGTGCGCGGTGTCGGCCCGTTGGCCACGGACATCAGGGACCACGAATCCGCCGACGGATCATATCGAGCTCCGCCGCTGCAAAGCCCGTCGAAAGACGGATTGGATCCTCCCCACACGACCATGAGGCTGCCCGTCCACACCGCCGTCTGCTCGACGCACAGACCCGGAGCCCCGACTTGTGACACAGGCGACCAGGTGTCGGTCACTGGGTCGTAGCGACCACCCGTGTTATCGAGGTTGTCGATGGCGAATCCCCCCCAGACAACCATCAGGCGTCCGGTCCAGACCGCCGTGTGGCGGAATCGGGGCGAAGGTTCGGAGGTCGTCGAAACGGGTCTCCAGGCATCTGCGAAAGGGTCATACCGGCCGCCCGCATCAGGATATACGGTGGTTCCTCCTGGCGTCGTCCTCATGCCGCCCCAAATGATCATCTCGGTCCCGGTCCATACGGCCGAGTGCTGGGCTCGCGGCGCTGGAGCGCCAGCCCTCGAGACCGGCGCCCAAGTGTCGGTCGCAGGATCGTACCGTCCGCCGCTGTCGAGGCCGCCTCCGGTATCGCCGCCCCAGACGATCATCTGCGAGCCCGTCCACACTGCCGTATGATTTCCTCGTCCCTCTGGAAAGTGAGCGAGAGAGCCATTGTCCCAAACATCGTCCGTCGGACAGGAAACGGAGGACGCGACCGAGGGGATATCGGACAAGGGTCGGAGATCACCGCCGGAGGCGATGGCATGGACTGAACCCTCGTCCAGTTCATCCTCGGTTCCCTTCCACCAGTCCTCCCAGCTGGATTGGCCCGTCTCGGAGCGCGCCAGGAAGAAGCTGCGGGCCATTCGGCCTACCACAAGTGGTCTGGCCAGGCACTCCTGAATCATGAACGGATCGCTCCCGAGCGCAGTGTATAGATCGCGCAGTCGCTCGGGCATTCTGGTGTGGCGCGCCATCCTCTCCAACTCTTTTTGGAGCATGTCAGCCGTGACCGGCGTTTGCCAGAACTTTTCGAGTGCGACGCTCTCCTTGAGGTAGGTCCGAACCTTCCGCTCGAGGACGGAGCGAGGGACGGCCTGTTCGAAGGACTTCGTCGTTCCGATCTGGTGGGAGTAATAGACGCGCTCGATCGCTTCCTGCGCCTTGACCCGCTCCTCGAAGGTCAGGTCGCGGGCGACTGCCCGATCTGCATAGGTGAGCAGAACGCTAAGGAACAGAACGCCGGTTGAGGCGAGACGGCGGTACGTGGCTATCCCCTCCTTGACTCTCTGGCTGAGCCGGCCTCCGATCCACCGGCTCTCGGTACAGGTCAACGGGCGCAAGAGGTGAAGATCTTGTACGCCGTACGGCCCTTTCCGTCAAGTAACTCCGGTGGCACATTCGGTGGTCGCTAACCCGCGGCCCGCCGGGTCGAGAAGGATGAGGTCTGGCTCCCCAGGTGATCGGTTGTTCGAACTCAAAACTTGGTTCGGGTCCTACGTGGGGGCCAGATGATCAAAGGTTCGAACTGCCGTGGGGTTGCGCCCCTCCTCTCCATGTTGATGAGGTAGGCCAGAGACCGACTCTGAGAACCGCCCGGCAGAGCTATAATCCTCGCACGGCATGGCTCTCTCCCCAGGCATGAGACTCGGGCCGTACGAGATCCTGGCGGCGGCAGGCTCCGGCGGGATGGGAGAGGTCTACCGGGCCAGGGACACGCGGCTCGATCGGATCGTCGCGGTCAAGGTCCTGCTCGAGGCCGTTCTTCGCGACCCCGCTCGGCGACAAAGGTTGGAACGGGAGGCGCGCGCTGTTTCGAGCCTCTCCCACCCGAACATCTGCACCCTTCACGATGTCGGCCACCAGGACGGCGTCGACTACCTGGTGATGGAGTTCCTGGAAGGAGAGACTCTGGCCGAGCGCCTGGCGAAGGGACCCCTGCCGCCGGACCAGACGCTGCGCCATGCCGTCGAGATCGCCGGCGCGCTCGATGCGGCACACCGGCAGGGAGTCGTCCACCGCGACCTCAAGCCGGGCAACATCATGCTGACCCGAACCGGCGCCAAGCTTCTCGATTTCGGGCTGGCGCGTGCGGACCCGGAGGCGGCGCCGGGGATCTCCGGCCTCTCGGCCTCACCGACGCACACCCGCCCGCTGACCGCCGAAGGCACGCTCGTTGGGACGGTGCAGTACATGGCGCCGGAGCAGCTGGAGGGGAAGCCGGCCGACGCGCGCAGCGACCTGTTCGCTTTCGGCGCCGTGCTCTACGAGATGGCGACGGGCCGCAAGGCGTTCCAGGGGAAGAGCCAGGCGAGCCTCATCGCGGCCATCCTCGCGTCCGAGCCTCCGCCGCTCGCGACCCTGCAGCCGCTGGCGCCGCCCGACCTCGAGCGGGTGGTGAGGGGCTGCCTGGTGAAGGATCCAGAAGAGCGCCGGCAGTCGGCGCACGACCTGATGCTGGAGCTGAAGTGGATCGCCGAGGCGGGCCCGCAGGCGGGCGCCCCCGGGTCGGGCCTGGCGAGGCACCGGA
>WNFB01005405.1_pt1 | contig 11398 bp, 7 predicted proteins | sample 5400501 | NCBI WGS metagenome assembly WNFB01 (sample SAMN13153341, study PRJNA577476) | soil metagenome | isolation source: 200 cm saprolite under Douglas fir tree site 2 hole 1 | place: USA:California | collected 2015-04-18 | reverse complement strand
GTACGCTCCTTTCTTTCCGACTCAAATCACAGCCTTGACAGTTACCGTATACGCCTGGCCGCACCGAAAGAGGAGAACGCACTGCCCCTACGTCGTCTTATCCTTAGCGACGCTGATACATCGCAGATTTGCCAGGGAGTATACAACGCACTTATCAAGGACGGGGCATCTTCTCGCGGCATCGGTTCTGTAATTGCTCTCACCGCAACCGACTTGATGCAAAGAGCCGGCGATGGCGACCGCGAGGCTTTAGTACGCGCAGCGCATGGCCTGCTTTTCTCTGCCGCCGTACGCCTGGTGTTTGTGGAAACACAGGAAGTGGAAGCTCTACCTCTCTTGTTCACAGCCGCGTCATACGTGAACGCCTCCCATAAGGAACTGGCAGAACAGACACCAACGGCACAGCCAACTGGTACGCAATCTCCTGTACTGGGCGGGGGCTTGATTGCCCCAGCATTGTTGGATACAGTGCGCGAACAACTAGAGGAACGTGATCTGACCGGAGCATTCTCGACGGTCCGCCGTTATATTCAACTGGGATATGACGTTCGCTCCCTGTTCGCCATTATTGGCCTCGTCTCTGCTCAAGCGGATGCCGCTGCTGACCAGGGACATACAATGCAAATTGTACAGGCGGCAGGTGAAGAATACTCGGCCTGGCCTGCAACGCTCACAGGTATCAACATCGAGGGATTTTTGCATGTAGCATTGCGTGCCGCCGCATTTGCCAAACGCAATACGTTGGTCAGCAATTTATGAAGAAATATACTACTCGTTTTTCGCCGCTTCTATTGTGCCTGTTTGCCCTACTTCTGTCCTCTTGTGATCTATTTGGAGGCAACAACTTACCTACCAGGCCCGTGAAAGCTCCAGCCAAGCAACAGGTATTCACCGATCCCATCCTGGGCACTTCGGATATTACTACTTTCGACCCGGCACTCGCATATGATACCTCATCCATTTCAGCCGTTCAAATGGTCTTCACAGGACTCGTGCAACTCGATGACAAATTCCAGATAAAGCCACAGCTTGCACAAAACTGGCAACAAACTTCCGATGGGCTGACCTGGACATTTCACTTGAAACCTCACCTCAAGTTTAGTGACGGCAGTCAGCTGACTTCAGCAGATGTGATCTACAGTATTGATCGTGCATTACAGCCAGCCACCAAGTCCACAGTTGCCCCGATCTATCTGGATCTGATAAAAGATTCTGACAAGTTATTAGGAGGCAGAATTCAAACCCTGATCAATGATAGCTTGATGGCTCCCGACCCAAACACTGTCGTGATACAAATAAAAAAGAAGGCTGCATACTTCCTGGCCATGCTCACGTACCCATGCTCCTATGTCGTCGAGAAGAAGTTGATTGACACGTATGGAGCGAATTTCACTGATCACCTGGTACTAGGTGGAGGTGCCGGGCCTTTCAGGGTAACAAAGTATGCGCATGGCAAAGAAATCGACTTTGCACCTAATCCCAACTATTACCATCTGTTACCTCAACTACAAAGAGTGGTTTTTCCATTCTATCCGCAGGCGCAGGCAGCTTACCAGGCCTATCAAGATGGTCGGGTTGATGTAACCGGCGTACCCATTGCTAACTTGGCTACCGATAAGCAGCGTTCGGATTTCCACCAGGTTCCCCAATTTTGGATCAATTACTACACCATGAATTACCTGGTCAAGCCATTTGATAACATCCAATTCCGCGAGGCATTCGCCCTGGCTATTGATAAAACCGCCATCGCGAACAATGTCTGGCGCGGAACAGTGATACCAACAAACCATATTGTGCCCCAGGGCATGCCCGGCTATAATCCAGGTCTAACAGGCCCTGACGGAACACGATCACTGAAAGGGAACCCGGACGAGGCCAGGACTTTGCTCAATCAAGGGTTACAGGAAGAGGGCTGGTCAAATATTTCGCAGCTACCACCAATCAAATTGACCTATGCGACCGGCGTGAGCAACTTTGATCAAGAGGTCAAAGCGTTGACTGGGATGTGGCACAGTGTCCTGGGCGTAACGGTTACGCCCAATCCTGTAGACTATAACACACTCCTCGACCAGGTCACAGCGGCGACAAACAATCCACAAGGCATACAATTCTGGGGTCTGGCCTGGGTCGCCGAATATCCCGATCCACAAGATTGGCTAACGCGCCAGTTTGATAGGGGAGTGCCGAATAACAGCATGAATTATGGTGAAAACAACAGTAAGAATGCTGCACAACAGCAGGCCACACAGACGTTGTTGGAAAACGCCGACGCCAACTTTCAACCGGACGCCCGAATTCAGACATACCAGAAGGCAGAGCAGCAACTGGTTAACGACGTAGCCTGGATGCCAATTGAGCAGGTAACGAATGTTTACTTACTCAAACCTTATGTGATTGGCATGGCTAACAACCAGCTAGGGCTCAATCCTCCCGACGATTGGGCCAATATTTATGTCGTGCAACACTGACAACTGACTTCGAGGCGCTTACGTAGTCGATTGTTGTGTGAGATTCAAATATCCCCTAACGTAGTAATTACAAGCCACCGTTCGAAGCCATTTACACTTGCAGACGGTTTTCCAGTATCCATCCTAAATTGTGGCACTTTTTATGTGTGTATAAACGCAGGACATACGCCTGAAGGCAGAAGCTTGTGTATGCAAGCTTAAAGCTGACCAGACATCATGCTCTGTGAAAGGAGGGTTCATCAAGAAAAGCTGGCTAATACGATAGCTCCTTCAGCAGGAGGAAACAGAGAGGTAGTGATAACCTCATCACTTAGGACATAGGTTCCCTTCAAGCCAACCCTCCCTCACTACATTGAGGGAAATATCGTACAAACTATTTCATAGTTAGCATAAGGAGAAGTCACGCATGCGACCTGGAAAGAAGTTAATTACCAAGCTTCTGCCGACTTGCCTGGCCTTGATGGCCATGCTGCTGGTGGCCTGTGGTGGTGGTACAACGACGACGACAACAACAACCCCCAGCAAAGCTCCGGCAAGCCAGCAAGTATTGAATATGCCTTTTTATAATGGCACTTCGGACATCAAGACGTTCGATCCGGCTCTGTCGACGGACACAAATTCCATCGCTGCTATCAACCTGGTCTTTACCGGCCTGGTGGAGCTCGATGACAATCTGAAAATCCAGCCGCAGCTTGCATCGTCCTACGACCTGGCTTCTGACGGTCTGACGTGGACGTTCCATCTGAGACCTAACCTGAAGTTCAGCGATGGCACACCTTTGACCTCAGAGGACGTTGTTTACAGTATTAACCGCGCCCTGTTGCCCGCCACCAAATCTGTGGTCGGCCCGGGCTACCTAGCCCTGATCAAAGACTCCGATAAGCTGAATGCCGGCAAGATCCCGACCATCATCGGGGATAGTCTGTTGACACCTGATCCCAACACAGTCGTCATTATCGCCAACAAGAAAGCCACTTACTTCCTGGATGCCTTGTCCTACTGGACTTCCTACGTGGTTGAGAAGAGCCTGATCGATAAGTACGGTGATAATTGGACCGACCACCTGACCGAGGGCGGCGGCGATGGCCCGTTTAAGGTCCAGGCGTGGAACCGCGGCACGAATATCGTCTTTGTGCCAAATCCCTACTATTATGGACCCCACCCACAGTTGACGAAGCTGATCTACCCGTTCTACAAAGAGTCGGACACGAATTTCAAAGCATACCAGGCGGGCCAGACAGACTACTCTCAACTTATTCCTATCGCCGACCTGGACACAGCCAGGGCACTGCCGAACAACCAGTACCAACTGGTGCCGCAGTTGTCGATCAACTACCTCACTATGAATTTCCTGGTGAAGCCGTTTGACAATATCCACATTCGCCAGGCATTTGCCCTCGCAATCAACAAGGACCTGATTATTCAAAGCGTGTATAAGAACACGTACGTCCCAACGAACCATATCGTGCCGAAGGGCATGCCCGGCTACAACCCAAATCTGACTGCCCCAGATGGCGTGGCGGGCACCAGTGGCGACACGACCAAGGCCAAGGCGCTCTTGCAGCAGGGTTTGACGGAAGAAGGATGGACGAGCGTCTCACAGCTCCCCGCGATCAAGCTCACCTATTCAAGTGGCGATCCCAACTTGGATAACGCGATAGCCGCTATGCAACAGATGTGGCAGACGACGCTGGGCGTCAGTGTCAAAGCGAATCCCGAGGATTTCAATAAACTGCTCACAGATTCAGAGGCAGCCTTGAACAATCCTAATGGCCTGCAGTTCTGGGGTATTGGCTGGATTGCCGACTATCCCGATCCGCAGGACTGGACCACGCTGCAGTTCGGCAAAGGTCAGCAATACAACCAGATCAACTATGGTCAGAACAACTCTGCTGACGCGGCTCAACAACAGCAAGTCCAGCAGCAGTTGGAAGCGGCTGATGTAAATCCCGACCAGACTTCTCGCTTGCAGGCATATAATCAGGCCGAGCAGCAGTTGGTCAACGACGTCGCCTGGTTGTCATGGGCACAGGTGGCTATCAACCAGGTACTCAAACCGTATGTCAAGGGCATGGTCTTCGATGCACAGTTACAGATTCCACCTAATGACTGGGGCAACATCTACATCGCATCTCACTAATGTAGGGAAACGGCTGCTACAAATGTAGCAACGGTAACGAAAGCAGGGACAGCGATAAGAGTGATCGCTGTCCCTGCTTTCCGAACATTCAGCTTTGTATTTCCGTTTTATTGACACCCCACCATAGATTGCAGAGGCAGTTCATTTGACGTTACTATGAGCAAGGTTTTTGTGTAATGTGGATAATGAAATGAAACTCATCATTGACACGAGCCAGAAGCAAGTAGAGGGCGGGTTCATACGTGAATACAAGCCTGTTTCGCTTGACAATGGCAGAAATGTCACTTAAAATTAGTAAAAGTTCATTTATGTAACGCCTGTTATTCCCATTTATCGGTTTTTGTCTGTGAAAAGGTGCCGTTTCACGGACGCTTCTTTTATAACAGAGACGATAGATGAGCGATGAAACATTGGATTGAGATGGCTGACCAGGCTGTCTCGAAAACGTTACAACCTCTTACAAGGGAGCAAGGGGTATACTATGGTTCAATTCTTGATCAAAAGGTTCATCGGCCTCATCTTCGTTGTCATCGGTGTAACTTTCATCACCTTCGTAATGGGGTATTTTGCCCCTGGAGATCCCATCCGCACGATGATGGGGAGCCATTTTGATCCAGTGACCTATGTGCAACTGAAGCACGCGTATGGGCTGGACCAACCTTTCTTTGTGCAGTACTGGCATTTTTTAACGGGCCTGTTCAGGTTTGACTTTGGACTCTCTTTTGAATACCAGAACCGGCCGGTCTGGGACATTCTTAAAGATGGGGTACCGATCTCGGCGGAACTTGGATTCTGGGCGCTGGTTCTGGAAGTTTTGGTAGGCATCCCCATAGGCATACTCAGTGCATTGAAAGCGAATAGCTGGATTGATACAATCAATATGGGTATCGTACTGGTGATGTATTCGCTGCCGGTATTTGTCTTCGCTGTATTTTTCCAGGTCATTATTGTATGGATTGATATCCATACCGGCGCTCAATGGCCGGTAGCCAACTGGGGCAACGCATGGCAGTATACCTGGTCTGATCTGCAGTTCAAAATTGGGCCGATTGTGATACTGGCGCTGGCTGGCCTGGCATACCTGGCGCGCTTGACGCGTACAAGTATGCTCGAGGTGCTGCGCCAGGATTTCGTACGCACTGCACGTGCAAAAGGTTTGCGCGAACGAGCCGTCATCTACCGTCACACGTTACGTAATGCACTCATTCCCCTGGTCACTATCCTCGGTCTCTCACTTGGTCTGATTGTCACAGGGACATTTTTCCTCGAAGACATCTTCAACATTCCTGGCATCGGTGAGGCGACGCTCCAGGCGACGCAGTACCGAGACTATCCCGTCATCCAGGCTACGGTGGTCCTTCTGGCGGTGGCGGTTGTCCTGGGCAACTTGATATCGGATATTTTATATACGGTGGTAGACCCACGCATCAAAGCTGTATAAGAGGTTGACAAAGAGATGGATATGAGGGATAAGAACCAGGAAGTAGCTTCCGAAGGACTTATGACCCCTGATGCGGGGATGAGCCCGGCACAATTTGACCCAGACTTTGCGTTGCTCACAGACAATGACCTTGCCACCACGCTCGGCGAGAACGAACTGAAAGACCTGCAGGAAAAGAAGAAGAAGCCAGCAACACCATTCCAGGACTCGATGCGAAGGCTAAGGCGCGATAAACGCGCCATGGCAAGTGTTGGTATTATTGTCTTCTTTGTGTTACTGGCGATTTTTGGTCCGCCCATCTACCAACGCATCGGAGGTATTTATCAAAGTCCACTCGACGGACCAATAGGGCCGCAAGTATACCATACGTTCTATCACCAGGAACTCAACCGGCAGGATGAATTGCCATCCTGGGTGTACTATTTCTATTCAGATATGAGCAAAGCTGATATGCAATCCCGGCAATTACCCTCATTCCAGTATTGGTTGGGAACAGATGACCTTGGTCGTGATTTGCTGGCACGCCTGATGCAGGGAATACTGATATCGATAACTGTCGCCCTGCTGGTGGAGGTGGTAGATATCGGCATGGGTATCACCGTGGGAGTGCTCGCTGGCTTCCATGGTGGGGCAATTGACCAGTTGCTGGCGCGTTTTACCGACATCATTTTTGCCTTCCCCGGCTTGCTGTTTATCATCCTGGTGGCTGGAATCTGGGGTGGATGGGCCGATACCACCTTGAGCAACATCCCTATTATTGGGGCGAATGGCAATGCTCGCCTGTTAGTGGTCTCGCTGGCCCTTGCTTTCGTGGCATGGCCATTGATGGCCCGCTATGTGCGAGGCCAGACGCTACAGCTCAAAGAGCAACAATTTATCGAGGCTGCGCGTACGGCGGGTACCAATGATACCCGCATTATCATACGCCATATTATCCCCAACCTGTTCAGCATCGTGATAGTCGCATCAACACTGAACATTGTGGGCACCATCATTGGCGAGGCCGGTATCAGCCTGCTCGGCCTTGGCGTACAGCCCCCAGGCTCCAGTATCGGCCTGATGATTGCCCAGGCAGAGCCTCTAGTTGATTCTCATCCCTGGGAAATTCTGCTGCCCTCCTGCGTGCTGGCCATTTTTGTGCTGGCATTCTCGTTCCTGGGAGATGGCCTGCGCGATGCCTTTGACCCTCGATCAAAAGATTAGTGAGCGGAGTGACCAATATGGCAGAGAACCTGCTCGAGGTAAATAACCTCAAAACCTACTTTTTCACCCGCGGCGGCGTGGTGAAGGCCGTGGATGATGTTTCTCTGACAATCAAGCCAGGTGAGACACTTGGAGTAGTAGGAGAAAGTGGTTGTGGCAAGAGTGTAACCGCGCTTTCCGTGATGCGACTGGTAGCAAATCCCCCCGGTAAGATTGTCGGCGGCGAAATCAACTTGAACGGTGAGAATATCCTGGAGATGAGTCAGGAAGAGCTGACTGAGCTGCGTGGAAGCCAGATCTCGATGATCTTCCAGGATCCCATGACTTCGCTTAACCCGGTATTTACCGTTGGCTATCAAATAGCGGAAACTGTCCAACGGCATCGCAAAGAGGTTAACAAGGACCAGGCCTGGAAACGCGCTATCGAGATGCTTGACCTGGTACGTATTTCCGATGCCAAACGGCGTGCTAAGAACTACCCACACGAGTTCAGCGGCGGGATGCGCCAGCGCGTTATGATTGCTATAGCCCTGGCGTGCAATCCGAAACTCTTGATCGCAGATGAGCCAACTACGGCGCTGGACGTGACTATCCAGGCTCAGATTCTTGAATTGATGAAGGGCCTATCAAAAGAATTCAACACCGCGGTGATGCTCATTACTCACGACCTGGGAGTAGTGGCCGGGTCTTGTGAGCGCGTCAACGTGATGTATGCGGGGCATATAGTGGAGTCTGCTCCTGTGAAACAAGTGTTTGAGACTCCAGCACATCCCTATACCGTGGGTCTGCTGCACTCTATTCCGCGCCTGGACGACCAACGGGGCATCAAGCTGACGCCGATTGCAGGCCAACCGCCAGACTTACTAAATCCGCCTGTTGGCTGCCCCTATGCTCCACGTTGTCCCAAAGTACAAAGTCGTTGCCGGCAGGAACGCCCGGAATTGATGCCAGTGGGTCGTGGCGAACAAGTAGCGGCCTGCTTCTATCCAGACTAAAGGCGAGGAGCAAGGAATAGCATGGCACAAGAAGTACAGACGCCCGGGACAACCGGAACCACCCTGGTTGAGGTCAAAGGCTTAAAAGTCCATTTCCCGATTAAAGGGGGAATCTTAAGCCGCACACTGGCACATGTCAAGGCCGTCGATGGTGTTGATCTGTTTGTCCGTCGCGGTGAGACATTGGGCCTGGTGGGAGAAAGCGGCTGCGGCAAATCGACCACAGGTCGCGCAATTTTACAGTTGATTAATCCGACGGAGGGCAGCATTAAACTCAATGGTGTTGAGCTGACAAAACTGCCATCCGGAGAAATACGTAAAAAGCGGGCAGAAATGCAGATGGTTTTCCAGGATCCATACGGCTCGCTCAGTCCACGATTTACTGTCGGCCAGATCATAGCGGAGCCATTAGAGAACTTCAAGAAGGGCAGCCCGAAAGAAATTACGGAAGAGGTAGCCCATTTGTTGGAAGTGGTGGGCCTCAACCCGTTCTTTGTCAACCGATTTCCTCACGAGTTTAGTGGAGGCCAACGCCAGCGTATTGGTATCGCACGAGCCCTGGCACTTCGACCTTCATTCATTGTGGCTGATGAGCCTGTCTCAGCGCTCGATGTGTCGATACAAGCACAGGTACTGAACCTGATGGAAGACCTGCAGGAACGGTTCGGTCTGACCTACCTGTTTGTGGCACATAACCTCTCGGTAGTGAAACACATTAGTGACCGTGTAGCAGTGATGTACCTTGGACGGATTGTAGAACTGGCAAAAAGCGAAGAGTTGTACGAGATTCCGTTACATCCATATACCCAGGCGCTACTTTCGGCCATTCCAGTTCCTGATCCTGAGAAAGAAGAGCGACGCAGGCGTATCATCCTTGAAGGTGACGTACCAAGTCCGGTAAATCCGCCCCCCGGCTGCAATTTCCATCCACGCTGCTGGAAAGCGCAAGAGATCTGCCGCGAGGTCATCCCACCCCTGGAGGAGAAGCAGCGAAATCACTGGGCAGCCTGCCACTTTCCAGGATAGGACGGATTGCTCAGTCATACTGTATTTCAAGGTGCTTCATACGCGCCAATAACCTGACGCGTGCCATTAAATGGCGCGCATCAAATGGTTCTACTACGTAATCATCTGCGCCAGCATCGAATCCTGCAATTTTATCCTGGAGCGTTGTATGAGAGGTAAGTAGCATAATGGGGAGCTGACGAAGTGATGGGGTGATTTCCCGAGAATGGTTTAGTTGAAATTGTCTATGCATGATTCTATACTTATGCTTGCATTAAGTGAATAGGAAAAAATACTCATATGGAGGGAAGGGAAGGAAGTATGATAGATCGCGTTGGGCAACAGTTAGGTAACTATCGCCTGGTCCGTTTGCTAGGGGAGGGTGGCTTTGCTGAAGTATATCACTAAATTAGTGGATCAAATAAGCGGGTTTACACAGATCTCGCGAAAACAGAAAAGTCCAAAATTTGGACTGGTCATTGGTATCTCTCTTCTACTGCTCGCTCTGCTTGGTTGTAGTATCTTTTACACGAACGGTATTTTCCCTTTCTCTAAGAATGGTAAGGGTAGCGGTGGCGGGTCTTCAACCGCCATGCCAACCGCTGTGGTAAAAGCGCCAGCATCCCAGCAGATTTTTCGCTTTGCCCAGCCGGTTTCGGACCTTGCGACCCTCGATCCAGCGCAGTCGACCGACATCTATTCCGCCCAAGCTATTAACGTACTCTACACCGGACTGGTGGAGTTGAATGACAAGCTCGAGGTCGTGCCACAGATGGCTGCCAGCTACACGCATTCTGCTGATGGCCTGACCTGGACGTTCACCTTGAGACAGGACCTGACGTTTAGCGACGGCACGCCGATCACCTCTCACGATGTCGTTTATAGTATCGACCGCGCGCTGTCGCCCCAGGTCGCCTCGCTGAACGGTGTTTCGCTCACCTACCTGGGTCTCCTCAAAGACTCCGATCAGCGCGTCGCAGGGAAAATCAGCACCCTCATCAATGATAGCCTGCTCACCCCCGACGACAACACGGTTGTTTTCAAGCTGAAAAAGCCAGGTGCCTACTTCCTGGATGTCCTATCCCATCAAACCTCCTGGGTGGTTGAGAAGAAGCTCATCGACCAGTATGGCTTGAAATTTACCGACCACCTGGCTGATAACGGCGGGCAAGGCACCGATGGCCCCTTTGTCTTACAAAGCTGGAATCACAACAAGAACATCACCTTCGTACCTAACCCCAAGTACTATGGCCAAAAGCCCCAGTTGTCGCAACTGCAATTCGTCTTCTATAAGTCGACCAAGACACAATACGAGGTGTACCAGGCCAATCAGCTCGATGCGACGAATAATATTCCTGCCGAGAACCTCCAGCAAGCCGAACAAAGCAAAGAGTTCGTCAAGGTGCCCCAGCTTTCGATTCAATACATCGCCATGAACTACCTGGTGAAACCGTTCGACAACATCCACATTCGCCAGGCGTTCTCATTAGCACTTAACAGGGACATCATTAACACGGCCATCTTTAAGGGAGCCTATGTGCCCTCCTGCCATATCGTGCCTAACGGCATGCCTGGCTATAATCCCAACCTGGCCTGCCCTGGAGGCGCCCCCACATCAGGCGACCAGACCAAAGCCAGGCAACTATTCCAGCAGGGGATGCAGGAGGAGGGGTTAACCACTTTCCCAACCATCACCTTAACCTATGCTAACGGTGATCCAGATACAGATAATTTCATTACGGCCTCCCGACAGATGTGGCAGACAATCCTGGGCGTTGATATTAAGCCAAATGCCATCGACTACAACCAACTGGTGACAGATCTGAACACCACGATCAACGATCCCAAGGGGTTGCAGATGTGGCAAATCGGTTGGATCGCCGACTATCCCGACCCGCAGGACTGGACGACGCTTCAGTTCGACAAAGGCTCGCCCAACAACTCCACGAATTACGGTCAGAACGGTGCTACCGACGCGGCAACGCAGCAGCAGATCCAGCAGCAGTTGGAGCAGGCTGATGTCGCGACTAACCAGGCTCAGCGCTTCCAACTGTACAATCAAGCTGAGCAACAGCTGGTCAACGATGTCGCCTGGCTGCCAATTTTCCAGGAAGCTGCAACCCGCCTGGTTAAGCCCTATGTTGTT
>WNFB01005403.1_pt1 | contig 11401 bp, 9 predicted proteins | sample 5400501 | NCBI WGS metagenome assembly WNFB01 (sample SAMN13153341, study PRJNA577476) | soil metagenome | isolation source: 200 cm saprolite under Douglas fir tree site 2 hole 1 | place: USA:California | collected 2015-04-18 | reverse complement strand
ATAATGACAGGCACCATTCGGAAATGTAGCCAGTCCCCTAGTTCTCCGGTCTGACTTCGATGTTGAGGAGTTTGATTTTGCGGTGTAAATGGCTGCGCTCGACTTTGAGGTCGTCGGCGGTCTTGGAGACGTTCCAGCCGTGCTCGCGCAGCTTGCGCCCGATGTACTCGCGCTCGAACGCCGCCCGCGCTTCCCGCAACGAGACGTAGTCAAACGCGGAGGGCACTTCCGGAGAACGGATCTCGCCGGACTGGCGCACGAGCGGCGCCACGTCCGCCGCCTGGATTTCGGCGCCGCGCGCCATGATCACCACCCGCTCCACCAGGTTGCGCAGCTCCCGGACGTTCCCCGGCCAGTCGTGCCGCGCCAGCACCTCCAACGCCTCCGGCGTGAACGTGCGCGGGCGCAGCCCCTGCTCCTCCATGTTGATCTGCATGAAGTGTTCCACCAGCGCGGGAATGTCCTCCCGCCGCTCGCGCAGCGGCGGCGCGTCGATCTGCAGGACCGCCAGCCGGAAGTAGAGGTCCTCGCGGAACGTGCCCTTGCGGATTTCTTCCATCAGATTCTTGTTGGACGCCGCGATGACCCGCACGTCCACCGTGATCGGCTTGGTCCCGCCGACCCGCTGAAACCGCTGCTCCTGCAGCACCCGCAGCACCTTGGCCTGCGTGGCGAGGCTCATGTCCCCGACCTCGTCCAGAAACAGCGTTCCCCCGTCCGCCAGCTCGAACTGGCCGCGCCGCGTGGACGACGCCCCCGTGAAGGAACCCTTTTCGTGCCCGAACAGCTCGCTCTCGATCAACGTTTCGGGGATGGCGGCGCAATTGACTTCGATGAAGGGCTGCTCGGCGCGGGAGCTCTGCAGGTGAATCGCCCGGGCCACCAGCTCCTTGCCCGTCCCGTTGTCGCCGGAGATCAGCACGCGACTCGGGGCCGGGCCGGCCATCGCGATCTGGTGGCGGAGCTCGTTCATGATCACGCTGTCGCCCACCATCTTCACCCGCCGGCCGGCCTGCTCCTTGAGGGACCGGTTCTCCTGCTCCAGATTGCGCTCGTGCAGGGCGTGCTTGATGAGAATCGTGATCTTCTCGAGGGAGAGCGGCTTTTCGATGTAGTCGTAGGCCCCGAGCTTGATGGCCTTGACCGCCGATTCAATGGACCCGTGCCCGGACATCATGACGACCAACAGACGCTGGTTGGTCTCCAGCGCGCGCCGGAGGGTCTCGATGCCGTCGAGATCGGGCATCCAGATGTCGAGGAGGACCAGATCGGGGGCGGGGTCCGACCTGATGAGCTTGAGCGCCTCCTGGCCGTCCTTGGCCAGGGACACGTCGTAGCCCTCATCCTGGAGAATGCTGGAGAGTGTATCGAGAATCGCCGGCTCGTCGTCCACGATCAGAATGTGATTGGACATCGTCGCCGAGCCGGTCACACCGGCAGTTCGATCGTGAAGATCGCCCCCTTCGGGGCATGATTGGCCACGCGGATGCGGCCGTTGTGGTCCGTAATGATGCGGTGCACGATGGCCAACCCAAGGCCGGTGCCTGTCTTCCGCTTCGAGAAGTAGGGCAGAAACAGGTTCTCCTGGTCTCCGGGCTGGATGCCGACGCCCTCATCGGCCACCTCGATGACGACCTTGCCGTCCCGGACTTCATGGCGGGTGGTCACCCAGAGATATCCCTTGCCGTTCATCGCCTGGACGGCGTTGTCGAACAGGTTGACGAAGACCCGCCTGATCTGCTCGCGGTCCATCATGATCAGGGGCAGCTGCTCATCGAGGCGGGTCACGAACTCGAGGTCGCGATGCGCCCCCTTGTAGAGCACGATCACCTCGTTGAGCGCGTCATGGAGCGATTGGCGCTCCAGGACCGGCACCGGCATCCGCGCGAACTTCGAGAACTCGTCCACCATCCGCTTGAGGCCGCTCACCTCCTTGACGATCGTCTGCGTCGACTGGTCCACGATGTCGTTGAAGTCCGGCGCGCCCTCGAAGAACTTCTTGCGCAGGCGCTCGGCGGAGAGCTGGATCGGCGTCAGCGGGTTCTTGATCTCGTGCGCGATCCGCTGCGCCACTTCCTGCCAGGCGGCGGCTTTCTGCGCCTTGATGAGAGCCGAGAGATCTTCGAAGACCACCACGGCGCCGAGGCTCTGTCCCCTGTCGTCCCGCAGTCTCGACCCGTTCAAGCCCAGCACCAGCGCGCTCCCGCCCACCTCAGCCTGCCCCTCCCACGCGAGGGCTTCGCGCTCACCGTTGCGGATCCGCTCGACCAGGTCCATAAACATCTCCAGCCCCAGCGGCTTGAAGACATCATTCAGGAGCAGGCCGCGGATCTCTTCTCCCTTCAGTCCGAGAATGCGCTCGGCCGCATGGTTGAACGTCGTGACGCGTCCCACCGCATCCACGGAAACCACGCCGCTGCCGATGTTATCCAGAACCGTTTCCGTGTAGGCCCGCCGGCGCTCCAGTTCAAGGTTGGACTGCTGGAGCGACGTATTGGCCTGTTCCAGTTGGAGCTTGCTGACCTGGAGGTCCTGGGTCATCCGGTTGAAGGAGTCCACCAGCACGCCGATTTCATCGTTCGCCTTGACGGTGATCCGGAAATTCAGGTCTCCCGTCGCGACGGCCTTGGTGCCCTCCGCCAGCCGCTGGATCGGCACGGTAATCCCCTTGGCGATCTGGAAGCCGAACCACGTCCCCGACAGGATGATTACCAGCGCGATCCCCAACACCAGCGAGATATATTGCGCCTTGATGGGGCCTCTGAAGACCATCGCCTCTTTGAAGTTCTTGTAGGATTGGGTGACCCGGTCCATTTTCTTCACCAGGGCCTCCGGCAGGTACGTGTCCACGACGACGACGCCGGCCACCTGGGACGGGTCCGAGGCCGACGGGATCGTGACCGCGGCGCGGATCAGATCGCCGGTCTCGATGAACTGAAAGGTCTTGACCTCCCCTTGGGTCAAGGCGTTCTCCACCAGCCGGTCTTCGGGAGCGTTCAGGACCGAGAGGGGAATCTGCGGGTCCACGGACCGGGTCAGGAGCTGCTTCGTGGCCGCATAGACCTCGACACCGCTGACCCCATACTCCATACGCTTGCGCTGCATGGCCACTGCCAGGGTCTCCTGAAGCTCGGCCGCCAGCAATTCGTCGGCATAGATTTCCCGGCTGATCGCCCGCGCGGAATTCACCGTCACCGCCTCGTGGCCCCGCCGGTGGGCCTGCGCCACATCCTGCGAGTCCTTGAGCGCGTGCTCCACCTCCTGCCCGAACCAGTTGTCGATGCTCTTGGACAGCAGCCCGCTGGCCAACCCCACGAGCAAGAGCGACGGGATCAGGGTAAAGCCCACGAAGGCGGCGATGAGCTTGGTGCGGAAGCCCGAGCCCAGCACGCGCTGGCGGCGCTCGAAGTAGGCTTTGACCAGGTTGCGGGACAGCAGCAAGATCAAGACCACCAGCAGAATGACGTCCACGTTCAGCAGCGCCAGCACCAGGATATTGCTGGGGACAAAGGGCGTGGGCTCGGATTCACCAGAGTAGTAGAGGGTCAGCAGGACCATTGGGATCAGGAAGGCGAGGACGATCAGGACGGGGCGCAGGTGATGAGTAGGACGGTCGGCGTCCGTCTTGGGACGCGCGGCCGGCGCGCGAACCGGCTTGGCGGGAGATGGACTCACAGCAGACATCTTAACCGCCGGCCCTTCGGGAATCAACGACGCTGCGCATCCAGGCCGCCTGGAAGTCGGCATAGGGCATGCCCACCGCCTCCTGGAACGCCGCGGCGAAGTCCCTCGATTTTCCCAATCGCGCCAGCAGCGCGCGGACCGACGAGGCCCCGTGGCGGCTCACCAAATAGTCGACCGCCGCCGCGCTCTCAGCGTAGGCGAGTTGGATTTGAACGGACGGCAGGCTCAGAAAAGACCCGTGCAGTTCGTCGAGGGGAATCAGCCGGTCGGCCGCCCGCGCCCGGTTCCATTCACGCTCCGTGCCGCGGCCTTCATTGGCGACGGCCAGTCCCTCGCTGAGCCAGGTTGGCACATGGCCGTGCGTCAGGGCGTGAACGAGCGCGTGCGTGTACTCGTGCCGGAGGGTTTTGTCCAGGCTCTCTTCGTGCAACGCCGGCCATGAGACCGCCAGCCTGATCTGTCCGTCGAACAGCCCCTGGGCCCATTGCGGGACCGACGCATGCACCGGAAATTCTCCATCCGTGTACAGCATGACCGGCACCCGGCTCGCGGGAAACGTCCCAAGCTTCCGTCCGACATCGCGATAGGCGGATTCCAACCGCTCAAGGAGCGCCCACACGAGGGCCGGATCTTCCCGCCCTTCAAACCGCACGGTGAAATGACGACTCTCAAATTTCCGGAACTGCAGGGCTGGATCGGCGCCGTCGGCCGTCGCCGCGACCGCAAGCAGGACCGCCAGGAGGATCAAAGGGCGTCGTCTAGCCACCCGGTCTCCCTTCAGGATTTTGCGGCGCTGGCTTTCTCGACGAACTTGATGCGGAGGGTGTAGAGCATCTCTTCGAGCAGGGCCGTTTCATCCGTCGTGAGATTGCCTTTGGTCTTGGTCTCCAGCATCGTCAGGATGTCGATGATTTCCTGGGCGTGGGTGAGATTGGGCGGCTGGCCGGCGGCGCCCTCGCCGATTGGCTCCCCGAGAAGTATCAGGGCGGACGTTCCCATCGAATAGACAAAGGACAGAAAGTTGACGGGCGGAGCGGGCTGTCCGGGAGCCTGCTGCGCGCGTTCGGTCTGCTTGGGCTGTTCGGGCGGTTTCGGCGCCGCCTCCGCCTTGGCTTCCGGCTCGGCTCCGGCGCCTCGACGATCCCGAATCGTAAAGCCTTTCTCTTCCTCCGCCATTGGCTCCCTCCGTAAGTCTCTCTATATACCACACCAGGACGGATGAGAGCAATTTTGCCCGTCGGCAGGGCGACCATCCTTACTTGATCGCTTTTTTGAAGACGATGTCGCCGTAGTAGGCCATGGCCGATTCGCCGGTGTTGTCCGTGTCGGTCATGATGGCGACGCCGGAGATCAGCGACGGCTCTTCGCCGAATGCCTTCTTGTAGTCCTCGTAGACGTTGCGCTCCTCGCTCACCCACTGATTGAGGTCTGCGGTTCCGCTCTCCACCACGATCATCTTGACCTGGTCCGTATAGGGATTGGGCACCACCGTGCCCTTCGGCGCCTTGCTTTCCCAGATGTAATTGATGGCGCCGAGCGGCGGATACTGCCCGTAGAGCAAGCGGACCGCTTCGTACTGCGCTTTCTTGAAGAAGCTCACTTTGGACGCGTCATACTCGAACGTGATGTAGAGCCGGGCGGGGTAGTCGTCGCCCTCCTTTTTCGTGACATCGCCCTTCTTGAGCACGTTGGCGACCTTCCACCGCCATTGGACGATCGGATACTCCTTGAGGTTGATTGTGATCTCCCGCGTGAGGCCGGATGCCGACGCCTCGCTGACCGCCTTGATGGCGGTGGTGTCCCCGTCTTTCACGACCGTGTAGGTGGTGTGCCTCTCGATCTTCTTGAAGGTCAGCGGCTTCCAGCCGTCCGGCGGAGCGCCGCCTTCCGCGGCCGCAGAGAACTTTCCGACTTCGAGGACGGACGGCGCGTCGGCATGACCGGCCGAAGCGACCGCGAGGATAAAAAGGGCGAGCAGGCCCGCCCGGTTCATACCGGTTTGCGGGCGAATTTCTTGTAGAGGACGGGGACGACAGCGAGCAGGGCCAGCAGAAAGAAAGCGCCCAGGACGCGCACCGAAACGATCTCGCCCAACGAATTGATCGTGCCGAGCTGTCGGCCGGCGTTCGCATAGACGAAGGTGCCCGGAATGATGCCGATGGCCGTGGCCAGAACATAGGTGCCGAGCCGGATGCGGGTCACTCCCGCCACCAGATTGATCAGAAAGAAGGGAAAGATGGGGATCAGGCGGAGCGTCATCAGATAGCTGAAGGCGTTCTTGGCAAACCCCTCCTGAATGGGACCCAGCCGGTTGCCGAATTTCCGCTCGACCCAATCATGCAAGAGATAGCGAGAGGCGAGAAACGCCAGGGTGGCTCCTGCCGTCGCCGCGATGTTCGCGTAGAGCGTGCCCAGCACGCTCCCAAACAGAAAGCCCGCGGCCAGGGTGAACGCCCATGCGCCCGGCAGCGAGAATGCCGTCTGGAGGCAGTAGAGCGCGATAAAGACCAGGACCGACTCGACGGAGTTGGCCGCGGTGTACGCCAGCAAACGGTCACGATTGGCCTTGAGGGCTTCCAGCGAGAAGTACTGATTGAGATCGAAATAGAAGAACGCGCCGATCGCCAGCGCGAAGAGCGCAACGAGGACGATCTTGCCGACCGGCAACGACGCGGATTGGACTGTCTGCGCCTGAGGATTCAAGGGGGTCATCGCCGGCCGATAGACAGCCACTTTTCCATCACGGTCTTCACGAACGGCGTCAGCCTGGTCCGATTATAAGCATCGCCCAGCCGCTTGACCACTTCTGCCTGCGTCGGATACGGATGAATCGTCTTGGCGATCGCGCGCATCCCCAGTTTGTTCGTCATTGCGAGTGTGATCTCGTTGATCGCGTCGCCGGCATGCGCGGCCACGATCGTGGCGCCGAGAATCGTATCCGTGCCCTTGCGCACGTGCACTCGCCCGAACCCCGCGTCCTCGCCGTCCAGGATCGCCCGGTCCACCTCATCAAGCCTCCACGTGAAGGTCTGAACCTGGATGCCCTGGGCCTTGGCCTCCTCCTCGCGCAGTCCGACATGCGCCAGCTCCGGATCGGTGAAGGTGCACCAGGGAATCGTCAGCGCGCTGGCCTTCTGCCGTCCCCGAAAGAGGGCGTTGGCGATCAGCACCCGCGCCAGAGCATCGGCGGCGTGGGTGAACTTGTACCGCGAGCAGATGTCTCCGGCGGCATAGATACGTGGGTTGGTCGTCTGGAGCCGGTCATTCACCTTCACGCCGGCCTTGTCGTATTCGACCCCGGCTGTTTCCAATCCGAGCCCGTCCACGTTCGGCGTGCGGCCGACACCGACCAAGATTTCATCGACCGTGACGTCGTACTGTTGGCCGTGCGAATCAACCGTCAGCCGCTTGCCGTCGGCCGTTTTACTGACTTTCAAGTCCTTGCCGCAACAGAGCAGCTTGACGCCGTCGCGGAGCATGGATGCGTGGACGATTTCCGCCGCGTCTCGGTCTTCGTTCGGCATGATGCCGTGCATCGCCTCGATGAGGTACACTTGGCTGCCGAAACGGGCAAACGCTTGCGCCAGCTCGCATCCGATCGGACCCGCCCCGATCACCGCCAGACGCCGCGGCAACTCGGTGAGCGAAAAAATCGTTTCGTTCGTGAGATAGCCGGCCTCCTGTAATCCAGGAGTGGGTGGAGCAGAGGCCCGAGCGCCGGAACAGATCGCCGCTTTCGCGAACCGCAAGGTCTTGCCGCCGACCGCAATGGTCTCCGGCCCCGTGAAGCGACCTTCGCCGATGAAGACATCCACGCCCAGCTTGGCGAAGCGATGGGCGGAATCGTTGTGGCTGATGCGCGCCCGCAGCTTCCGCATGCGCGCCATGGCGGCTCTGAAGTCATACTGCATACCGTCCGGAACCCGCACCCCGAACTGCGCCGCATCGCGAACCTGCGCGCAGGCGCGGGCGGCTCGAATCAGGGCCTTTGAAGGCACGCAGCCGACATTGAGGCAATCGCCGCCCATCAGATATTTCTCGATCAGCGCGACGCGGGCGCCCAGGCCCGCCGCGCCGGCGGCCGTCACCAGGCCCGCCGTGCCGGCGCCGATCACGACCAGGTTGTACGTGCCGGCCGGCTCCGGGTTCACCCAGCCGGGCGGGTGGACATTGCGGACCAGCGCACGGTTATACTCATCGTCCGGAGTGACGGTGACCGGTTCCGCGAGGCCGTGTGGTGGGTGCATGCGGCTCATTTTCCAGGATGCCGGTGAAATAAGCAAGACAGGCCGAAGGCGCCCTCAGCGGTCGATAAACAACCCGCCGGCCTGGTCGAGAAGGACTTGCCCGTTGGCGCGACTGTTCGGACCAGTTTGAGGAATCATCACGTACTCGTCCTCTCCGCCCAGATCGAAGAACCCGCTCATGCTGCTGTTGGACGCCATCCCCATACCGCTCGGAACGAGATACCGGTCCCGTCCCCCTTCGTCGATAAACAGACTCCAGGAGCGATAATCGGCAATGCCAAGTCCGCTCGAACGCCGGAGATCGTAGATATCATGGCCTTGGCCGGCGTCAATGCTCATCATGACGCTGAGATCCCACGCCGCCCCGCCGTTATAGAACGGGCCTGTGGAGGTGTAGCGGTCGTCGCCGTCGTAATCGATGAACAGTCCGACGCCAAAGTGAGCGCCCGCGGCATGACCGAAACGGGCGGCGCCGTGCTCGTCGTTCCCCCCCATATCCAGCTTGACCCCTACGCCGAAGAAGTAGCCGCAACCCTGCGAGAAGTTGGAACTGCGGTACCGGTCGTCGCCGGCAAGGTCGATGAGCATCCCCCACCCGCCCGCCAGCCCGTACGATTGTTGCTCAGGTTCCGCGGTGAAAACACGTTCGCCTGACCCGGTCCCAAGTCCGAAGCACTCGTACTGGAAGAGAGGATCACCGGGTTTGCCGTCCGGCGCATCTATGGCGTTATAATTGCTGGGATACTTCTCGCCGCACTGGTAGCTGTCGTTACCGGCTACATCGAGGACGACACCCATGCCCAATGGTCCGCCGAAGCCGATGGCGTACCCGAAGCTCGTGTAGGTATCGTTGCCGGCGAGGTCCAGCAACAACCCCAGGCCGCCAACCGCCGCCCCCTGCGTAAACCGGGTACCGATGTACTGATCGTTGCCCGCCACATCGTAGAGGATTCCCAACCCGGCGAAGCCGGTACCGCCGGAACCCTGTGACAGGTGATACACATCGTCACCTCCGCGGTCGATGAGAAGTCCGACCCCCAACCGGCCGGTCGCCAGGCCCAGCGGGGAAGGGCGATACGTGTCGTTGCCGGACAGGTCGATGACGACGCTGACCGCCTGTTCGACATCAGCAGGAGCCGCGATCATGCCGCGATACGTATCGTCGCCACCCACATCAATGACGAGAGCAAATCGCTGATCGAGGTCATAGGTATTGGGGCCCGGTCCGCCGATCACGATCAGACCATACGGTGTCTCTCGCAGCACGAGCACCTCACCCGTAATCCCGGGCGGCGGCGAGGCTTGGGGTTGCGCACCTTGAAACACCTCGCCCAGCCGTTGCAGCCACCTTTCGTCGGCCAGGCGCGCCAACACCTGCGCCGCCGCTATCAACGCGGAATAGTCCAGTTGCTCATTGATCAGTTGGCAAAAACGCTGATCCGCCTTGGCTTGTGCCGTCGTGTGCTCGTCCAGCCCCTCGACCTGCGGGATGAAGTGTTCAACAAGCGACGCCGCGTGATCGAAGAGAAACCGCCGATCATCCTGACTGAGCTTGCGCAATGCCTTCTCGCGCAACGAATGCGCCTGTTTGAGCGTCGCTATGAGATAAGCGATGTGATCCTCCGGATTGCTCGACGTCGGGATGGGAAGCGGCGCGAACAATTCAGGGGTGCGGTCCATTCCTGCTTCTAACGCGGAGATGAGAACCGGAAGACCCTCATCGTTGGATTGGGCGGCTTCCGCAATCCGAAGCCCATGACGTTCGAGGGCTGTGAGACCTCCCCATGGATTGGTCAGCGCGTGAAGGGCTATCCGTTGCTTGAAATCGGCCGGATAGGCTTCGGCACGGGACAGCGCTTTGATGACCGCCGCCTGTTCTACGCCTACATACCGCTCGAGTTCTCCCTGAATCTGCTCCTGGAGCCTGGCCACCACCGGTCGCGGCAGGCTTGTCGCGGACGAAACCTTCCTCCAGGAATCGGCAGGTCTGAGTGGCTCCAGACTGCAACCGGAAACGTTGAAAAGGAGCACTCCACCGGCAATAATGACGATGCTTTTTGATCGAGAGTCGGTTATGCTGATTCGTATGTTCATTCTGGGTATGGCGATAGCGCTGAGCTTCATTCAGTCTATCACGACGCTTGCCGCCGGCTCTCCGGACGAGGCAAGCGGCGACGTGATCTACATCGCCACCGACTATGCATTCAAAGGGCCCGACCGGCTCACGGCGGGCTGGAAGACCGTCACCATGGTCAACCGTGGGGAGGACCTGCATCAGATCCAATTCATCAAGTTGCCGGAGGGCAAGACCGCCACGGACTTTCGGGCGGAGATTGCGGTCGATCCCACTCGCTTGCCGCGGGGGAGCCAGCGACGGAGCGGCCCGAACAGCGTCATTCCCGGCGAGCAGGCGCTCGCCATCGTGTACCTTGAACCCGGCGAATACGTGCTGCTCTGCGGAATCCCGGACAAGCTCGGCATCCCGCACGTTGCGCACGGCATGCTGAAGCCTGTGCACATCGCGGCGGCTCCCCCACGTTCGGCCGAGACGCCGCCCGTCGACCAGACCATCACGCTCGCGGATTTCAGTTTCGAACTCTCCCAACCGATCAAAGCCGGCGCACGAACGATCCACGTGGTCAATAAGGGAGGCCAGGCGCATGAAGTCGTGCTCGTCAAGCTGGCGCCCGACGCATCGGTCGCGGATTTTCTCGACGCCTTCCGGCCCGGCGTGGCGTTCTCGCCGGCGGGCAAGCCGATCGGGGGCCTGGTCGGTCTCGACCCCGGACGCGAGGGGTTTTTCCGCGCCGAGTTCTCGCCCGGCCGTTACGGGTTGATCTGCTTTTTGCCCGATCTCATCACGCGCGGGCCCCACTTTACACGGGGCATGATGCTGGATTTCGAGGTGAAGTAGTGTGCGGGATGCGCGTGCGTCTGGCTCACTAAAAGACGCAACGCAACTCCACGGCGTCCGCAAGTCGATTCAGGTAATCCTCACGCGAAATCTCTACCGCACCGAGTTGGCGTGTGATCGGTGTGACCATCTGGATATCAAACAACGTGAACTCTCGCTGGAGCAGATGATGGACGAGATGATGCAACGCCACCTTGGAGGCATCGCTGACGGAGTAGAACATCGATTCGCCCGCAAACAACCCGCCCACGGTCACGCCGTAGATGCCACCGACTAATTCCCCGTTCTGCCAGCATTCGACGCTGTGGGCATGTCCGGCTTCGTGCAATCGCATGTACGCCTCGATAAATTCCGGCCCGATCCAGGTGCCCGACCGATCTCGTTTGGCGCATCCATTCATGACTTGGCGAAACGATTTGTCGCGCGTCACCTCAAAGACATTTTTGCGCAGCGTCCGCGCCAGGCTCCGCGGCGTATGAAAGTGTGTCATCTCAATAATCCCGCGCGGATCAGGCGACCACCAGGTAATGGGATCAACGCTCCACGGAAAGATGCC
>WNFB01005402.1_pt1 | contig 11401 bp, 9 predicted proteins | sample 5400501 | NCBI WGS metagenome assembly WNFB01 (sample SAMN13153341, study PRJNA577476) | soil metagenome | isolation source: 200 cm saprolite under Douglas fir tree site 2 hole 1 | place: USA:California | collected 2015-04-18 | reverse complement strand
TCGGCCAGGTCCACCAAGTGCGTCTCGACGTCAGGCAGCTCGGCGGCGCCGCTCAGCGCCAGCTCCACGAGCGCGCGCGTGCGGTGGCTCTTGGCGGCGCTGCCGGCGACGCCCAGGAGGAGCATGCCCGACATTATCCCTCTCCCACCGCGGTGGGAGAGGTTAGGTGAGGGAACCCAGAACGCCACCTACCGGCGGCGACACCCTCACCCTAGCCCTCTCCCGCAAGCGGGGAGAGGGGATTAAACTGCTATCCGATCGGCTACGGAGCGCTCGGGTAGCTCCTCGGCCTTGAATCCAAAGAAGCGGCTGGCGTTCTCGCCGAGCACCTTGGCACGCTTCGCCGGGCTCAGGCCGGCGATGCGGCTCAGCTTGCGGACGGAATCGGGGAACTCGCAGTCCCAATGGGCATAGTCAGACGCGTACATCACCTGCGTCTCGCCGACGTGTTCCAGCACCTCCGGCAGGGTGGCCTCTTCCGGCTCGCAGGTGAAGGCCACCTGGTCGCTGGCGATGATCTCGGATGGCCTGCGCTGCAGGTCCGGCCATTGCGGGCGCAGCTTCCCCTGGTGCTCGTCTAACCGCTCCGCCCAGAATGGGATCCAGCCGGCGCCACCCTCCATGTAGGCCACCTTGAGCCGTGGGAAGCGATCGAACACGCCCTCGCCGATCATGTGCATCAGCGAGATCATTAGCTCGAACGGGAAGGCCGTCATGTGGACGTAGCTGTATTTCTCCATCCGCTCTGTGCCCGCGCCCATCACGCCCCACACGCCGTACTGGCCATCGTGCCCCGTCTGCGGGTGGACGGACAGCGGCAGCCCGACGTCCTGGGCCGCGGCGTAGATGGGATCGAAGCGGCGGTCGCCCATGTTGATGCCGTAGACGTTGGTAGGCAGCATGGCGCTGACGATGCCATCCTTGCGGTGCTGAGCCAGATACTCCAGCTCCTTCACCGCGGCGGGCGCGTCCTGACAGGGGATCAGGCCCACGCCCTTGAGGCGCCTGCAATCCGCCGCCAGGTACTCCTCTACCAGCCAGCGATTGACGGCGTGGCTGATGGCGGCGGCCAGCCCCTTATCCTGCAGGCCATTGACGGTCAGCGCCAACGGCGTGCCGAAGACGATTGCCACGTCGATGCCCTCTTCGTCCATGTCCGGCAGCCGCTTGTGGGGGTCCGACATGCCATCGCGGCTGGGCACGATGTGCGGCGCGAACGGCCCGTGAACGGACGAGCCTAGTCCGCCAGACTTCGCCGCCAGGCGCTCGTCGATGATCGTGTGGCGGCGTCCCGAGGGATCGGTGACCGTGATCGGGCAGCGATGGGCGTAATCCGCCGGCAGCCACTTGACGAGATCGTCAACCGGTTCGGCGCAGTGTCCGTCGGCGTCGATAACCAGCTCTAATGCCATGTCGTTACTCCTAGTCTGTGGTGGTGCAGTATAGTGCTCCAAACATTTCGGGAGGCCGCACATGAATAAGCATCTCGTCCAGGCCCCGGCTGCAGCGGCGCTGCTATTCCTGGCAGCCTGCGGCGGCTCTAGTGGCGCGGGCGTCTCGCCCGCGAGCGGGCAGGATGCCCGCGCCGCGAGCGCCGCGCCGGCTTCGGCCTCAGCGGCTGCTTCGGCGCAAGCCAAGCCAGCTGCCAGCGAGCCGCTCAAGCTGACTATGGCTACGGCCTCGCTCTCGGCGTCGTTCTCAATTCCCTGGATCGCCGACGCGACGGGCGCCTTCGCCAAGCGCGGCCTCAGCGTGAGCATGCCGTTCATGGAACAGACGCCGGCCGCGTTCGCGGCGATGGTGGCTGGCGAGGTGAATGCCATGGAGGTCAGCGCCGCGCCGGTGATCACGGCCAACGTGAACGGCAAGCTGGACCTGGTCTACGTGGCCTCGATCATGAATCACCCGCAGTTTGCACTGTACGTCGGGCCCTCGATCAAGACGGCGGAGGACCTCAAGGGCAAGGTGCTGGCCACCGACCAGCCCTATTTCCCGAACGATTACGGCATGCAGATCGCGTTGTCCAAGCTGAAGCTGAAAGCCAGCGACGTGCAGCTGCGGCGCATCGGCAGCACCGACAAGGAGTGGGCGGCGCTGAGCTCGAAGCAGGTGGACGGCGCGATCCTGTCGCCGCCCTTCGCCTTCACCGCCGAGAAGGCCGGCTACCACGTCATCGCGGATACGTTCGACGTGCCCTACCAGAATGTCGGTATCGTCATGCCGCGCAGCCGCATCGACTCGCTCACGCCGGCGCTGATGCCGATGCTCCTCGCCATCCGCGAGGCCATCCAGACGTACAACACCCAGGCCGACGCGGCCATGAAGATCATCTCCGAGCGGACTAAGGAGACTGACCCCGAGATCCTGAAGAAGACGTACGAGTTTTACAAGACGCAGGCGCCGTGGGAGCCGTCGCTGCAGCCTACGCTGCCTGGCATCCAGGGCATGATGGACTTCCTGGCCGGCGGCACGCCGGAGATCAAGAACACTAAACCCGAGCAGTACGTGGACCTGCGGTTGCTGCAGAAGCTAGGGTAAAGGGTTCGCCACGACCTCTTCGAGCGAGCTGACCCGGTGCCACTGCTCGGGCGGGCGGCTTTTGCCGTCCCAACCGATCTGGTCCATGTAGGCGTAGAGTTCGATGCCGTAGCCGTCCGGATCGAGGAACTCGACGCCAGGGTTGCTGCCAGGGCCCTTGCGGCCTTCGAACGTGATCTTCACGCCCTTCTTCTTGAGGAAGTCGCGGATGTGAAACAGCTCGTCCATACTGCCGACTTCGAAGGCCAGGTGGCTCAGCCCAGCACGGTCGCGACCCGGCAGCGGCCCCTTTTCCTTCGCCTCGGCCAAACCGATGGTGTGATGGTCACCGCCATAGCGTAGGAACACCATGCCCTGCTCGTTCCTGTCGGACACCTTGAAGCCCATGATCTCGGTCCAGAACCTGGTGGTGCGCTCGATGTCGTTGACCACCAGCACAGCATGGCCCAGCTTGCGGACCTTGATGGGCATGGTCTCCACGTTCTCGCTTGATGCAGCTTGCTGAGACGGCTTCACGTCGATCATGCGGCAACTATACGTCGGTGCCCCTTTTGTCATGCCGAACAACGTGAGGCATCCGTTGCCCTGAGCCCGGATTCCTCGCTTCGCTCGGAATGACAAAGGGACCAGTCGAGTACCATTGCAGGCGCTTTGGAACGCACCCGTCCGCACCACGCCGAGCCCGTCACGACCCGGTCCAAGCTCGTGTTGGAGGTGGCCTCCGAGCTGGTGGCTCTGAGGGACAAGCCCTGGCGGCAGGCCATCCTGTACCTACGCCAGCAGGGCGGCGAGCACGACTGGAGCGCCCGGCTGTTTGCCAGCGACACACCTTCAGGGATCGACGCCGTTGCCAGGGGCGAGGCTGATCTGGCGATCATCAATCCCTCTGGCCCGCTCACTGTTGCCTATCGCGGCGCCGGCCCCTACAAAGAGCCGCAGCCGGTGCGCGTCATCACCGTCATTCCGTCGTATGACCAGTACATGTTCGCGGTAGCGCCGGACACACGCCTGACCTGCTTCGAGGAGATCGGCGAGAAGCGCGTGCCGCTGCGCATCTCGGTGCGCGGCCAATCCGACCATTCCGTCCATTCCATGCTGGACCACATCGCGGAGGCGGCCGGCTTCTCGATCGACGAGCTGAAATCGTGGGGCGGCCAGCTTCACTTCCAATACGGTATGCCCGGCAGTAGCTTGCGCGTGGACAGCGCCCGGACGGGCGAGGTCAACGCCATCTTCGACGAGGCGGTGGGCTCGGGCGTGCCGGCCGCGCTGGGCCTTGGTTTCCGTATCCTGCCGCTGCGCGAGGCGACCGTCCAGAAGCTGGAGGCGCTGGGCTACCGGCGGGGCGTCATCGAGGCCAACGATTACCCCGGCCTTCCAGCCGATGTGCTGACCATCGACTTCAGCGGCTGGCCGGTGTTCTGCCACGAGCACACGCCTGATGACCTGGTGACAGCCATCTGCGCCGCGCTGGAAGCCCGGCGCGACCGGATTCCCTGGCAAGGCGAGGGACCGCTGCCGTTGGAGCGCATGTGCTACGACACGCCCGAGGGCCCGCTGGACGTGCCGCTGCACCCTGCCGCCGAGCGCTTCTGGCGTGACCGCGGCTACCTGCGCTAGCCGTGCCGCACCTAGATATAGTCCCCGACCGCTGCGCGCTCATCATCAACGACATCGAGCAGCGCATGGTCGAACCGTCGTCACCCTTCTTCGCTCCCGAAGCCCTGGATTCGCTCGATAGACTCGTGCCGCTGGTCGACTTCTGCCGGTCCCATGAGATTCCGACGGTATTCGCACTGATCGGCTCTGAGAACATTCGTGAGAAGGCGGTGGTTCGCCAGGAGCTGGCGCCGGACGCTGAGATTGATCCCAGCCTGTGCCACATGGCCGACCGCTTCGGCGAGCACCCCAACGACTTCGTGTTCGTGAAGCGCTGGATGTCGGGCTGTATCAGCGGCACGCCGGTGGTCGAATACATCCGCAGCCGCGGGCGCGACACGCTGCTGGTGGCCGGAACCACGCTCCAGTTCGGCTGCGACACGACCATTCGCGAGGCAGCCAACCTGGGCTTCAAAGTCGTGGCCCTGAGCGACTGCTGCGCGGCCCGACCGATGGTCGATCAGGGCTGGGGAGCCGTCGACGAAGACGAGGTGCGCAAGGCGTTCTTCAGCGCCTGGCAGAAGGCTTTCGCCCGCGTCATCACGGCTGCCGAAGCGCTTGCGGAGCTGGAGAGGGCCGCATGATCCAGGACTTGCGCGAGTTCCTTGCCGGGTGCCGTGAGATCGGTGAGGTCAAGGACATCGACGGCGCGGACTGGGACCAGGAGATCGGCGCGCTGACGGAGGCCACAGCCGAGCTCATCGAACAGCCGCCGGCGCTGCTGTTCGATCGCATCCAGGGCTACCCGGCGGGCTACCGCGTGTTTGGCTTGCCGGTGGCCTCATACCGGCGCATCGCCGTCGCGCTGGGCATCGATCCGGAGAAGCCAAAGATGGAAGTGCTGCGCCTCGCGTCGCGGCGCATGAATGAGGCGCAGGCCAAGCCGCTGCCGCCGCGGGAAGTAGCTAGCGGACCGGTCATGCAGAACGTTCTGAAGGGCGGCGACATCGACCTGCTGCGTTTCCCGGTGCCGCGCTACCACGCGTCCGACGGCGGCCGCTACATGGGGACTGGCGACTCGCTCATCAACCGCGACCCGGAGAGCGGCTTCATCAACATGGGCACGTACCGGCAGCAGGTCCACGGCCCGGATTTGCTGGGCCTGTGGATGAGCCCTGGCCAGCACGGCCGGCAGATTTGCCAGCGCCACTGGGACCGCGGCGAGGCCTGCCCCGTGGTGGCTACGTACGGCACCGAGCCGGCCATCTTCTTCCCCTCGCACACCGCGCTGACGTGGGGCGTCTGCGAGCTCGACATCGCTGGTGGCCTGCGAGGCGCGCCGGTGGAGGTTATCCCCGGCCCGATCACGGGGTTGCCCATCCCGGCGCATGCGGAGATCGCCATTGAGGGCGAGGTGCCGCCGCCCAACGTTGAGGCCGCCGACGAGGGGCCGTTCGGCGAATGGCCCGGCTACTACTCAGGCGGGACGCGTGGCACTGGCGAGCCTCAGCCGGTCATCCGCGTAAAGGCGCTCTACCACCGCGACGAACCGATCATCATGAGCCAGCCGCCACTGTGGCCCGGCGCGCCGGAGATGGGCCTCGACTTCAAGGCGGCGCTGCTGTGGGACCAGCTGGAAAGCGCCGGCATCCAGGACGTGGCCGGCGTGTGGGTCCACAGCCGCTACCTCATCGTGGTGGCCATCAAGCAGCGCTACGCCGGCCACGCCAAGCAGACCGGCATGGCCATCCTGGGCCTGAACGCCATCGCCCGCAACGGCCGGCTGGTAGTCATCGTGGATGAGGACATCGACCCCAGCGACCTGAAGGAAGTGGTGTGGGCCATGGAGACGCGTGTCGATCCGGCCCGCGACATCGAAATCGTGGATAACTGCTGGAGCACCCCGCTCGACCCTCGCATGTCGCCGGAGCGGCGCGCGGCCAAAGATCACACCAACAGCCGAGCCATCTTCTACGCCATCCGGCCGTTCACCTGGAAGGACCGGTTCCCACAGGTCAGCCGCAGCCCGCGCGAGCTGCGCCGCCAGGTGCTTGACAAGTTTGGTGATGTCATCCTGAGGCCGTAGGCCGAAGGACCTTCCGCCGCGGCGGGGAATCGGGCAGATCTTCGCCAGCGGCTCAGAATGACAGCGCTAACTCTGATCTAGCTTCCGATCGGCCGCGCTCTGGACCAGCGAGCGGTCCACCACCTTGCTCAAGTCCACCTCTTTGAGCTTGGGATTTTCCTTGGCCAGCTCATCGATCGCGGACGAAAACAGCTCCGCATTTGGGTACGGCAAGCTGGGCGTGTTGGGCAGGTAGTAGTCGTAGACGATGCTCATGACCTTGTAGTCATCGTTCTTGAAGTACTTCTTGAGCACGCTGACCGAATAGGGCTTGTCCTTCTTGAGCCGCGCGATGCCTTCCACGATGCCATCGATGAAGCCCTGGATGACCTCACGGTGCTGCCTCAGATAAGCGGTCTGGACGATCAGCGAGGCGTTGACCGACGGCAGCTTCATGGGCGTGAGATCGGCCACCGCGTGGAAGCCCTTGTCCTCCAGCACCAGCGACCCGGGCGGCTCTTGCAGCGTTCCCTGGACCGAGCCGCCGATGAGCGCGGCCGTTCGGCTAGCGTTGTCACCGGTGGCCACCAGCGCAACGTCCTTCTGCCAATTGAGGCCGAGGCGGCTCAGCGCCAGCTTGGTGGCTACAGCGTCGGTGCCCGTGAGGCTGCTCACGGCCAGCTTCTTGCCCTTGAGGTCGTCCGGCGTCTTAATCTCCGGTGCTGCCATGAGCAGGTAGCTGTAGGCAGGATGGATCGTGGTCACAACCGTCACGTCGCCACCACCCGCGCGGGCATTCACGGCGCTGGTACCGTCGGTCCAGGCGACCTGTATCTGGCCCGACACGAGGGCCGCCACCGTTGCGGCGCTGCTGGTGGTGAGCGTGTCCGAGCTCACGTCCAGGCCGTGCTTGCGGAAGTAGCCGCCCTCGACGCTAATCCACAGTGGCAGCACGCCGCCGCTGACTCCGATGTTGGACGTCTTGACGGGCACGAGCGGCGCGGCCGAGCTGGCGTCCGGCAAGGCAGCCGGCTGCGTCCCGCCACAGGCCCCCAGCAGGACCAGCATCAGCATGGACAGCGGCCGGAACCTCATAGCCGGTGCGATCGTACCCTGCCGCCGATTGTCTGCTAAAATCCGCGTCGTGCTCGAGCGGAACGCAAGCCAGTCATGGTGGTGGCCGCCCAGGTAGGCGGCCAGCGCGTCGTTCGCACGTATCTCGAGTAATCGACGGAGCCGCCTCGGATGGGGCGGCTCTGATGTTTTGCGGAGCGCCTCTCGAGCGGCTCTTCTGATGGAGGAGCCTTGATGGAAGAGAGCCTGTACCACACCGAGGGCGGGGTGACGGTGCATCGCGCCATCGACCGGCAGCCGCACCAGGGCGCCATCGAGCCGCTGCTGGACGCGCTGGACAGCCGGCAAGGCGCGGTGCTGACCTCGAGCTACGAGTACCCGGGCCGCTACACGCGCTGGGACATGGGCTTCGTCGATCCGCCACTGCGGCTCACTTTTCGAGGACTGGCCTTCGAGCTGGCCGCGCTGAACGAGCGGGGCCAGGTGCTGCTGCCGGGCATCCGGGAGGTGCTGGCGCGGCTGGCAGCAGTGCGGGATCTCTCCCTCTGTCATCCTGAGCGAAGCGAAGGACCTTCTCGTTCCCGCGACGGGGAAGGTTCTTCGCCTACGGCTCAGAATGACATGTTCATGGTGGGCCGGATCGAGCCCGGCCACGAGCGCTTTTTCGAAGAGGAGCGCAGCAAACAGCCGTCGGCGTTTACCGTCGTGCGGGCGTTGGTCGAGCTGTTCGCCAGCGAGACCGATCCGCACCTGGGCCTGTATGGCGCTTTCGGCTACGACCTCGCCTTCCAGTTCGAGCCCATCCGCAAGCGGCTGCCGCGCCCGCCCGAGCAGCGCGACCTGGTGCTGTACCTACCGGACGAGCTGCTGATCGTGGACCATCAGCGGCAGGTTGCCGAGCGGCGCCGCTACGACTTCGAACTCGGCGGCCAGTCGACCATTGGCCTGGCGCGTGGCGGACCGTCGAGTCTCTACCAGCCGGCGGAACACGGCGAGCCATCGGTGGACCATGCGCCAGGCGAGTACGCGGCCGGCGTGGCGCTGGCCAAGGAGGCCTTCCGTCGCGGCGATCTATTCGAGGTCGTGCCGGGCCAGACGTTCTCCGAGCCCTGCCGACCCTCGCCGGCCGAGCTGTTCCGCCGCCTGCGCCGCCGCAACCCGGCGCCCTACGGCTTCCTCATGAACCTGGGCGAGGCCGAGTACCTGGTGGGCGCCTCGCCGGAGATGTACGTGCGGGTCGAAGGCCGGCGGGTGGAGACATGCCCCATCTCGGGCACCATCGCCCGCGGCGCCGATGCTATCGAGGACGCCGAGAACATCCGTGAGCTGCTGAACTCCGCCAAGGACGAGTCTGAGCTGACGATGTGCACCGACGTCGACCGCAATGACAAGTCCCGCATCTGCGAGCCCGGCAGCGTGCGCGTCATCGGCCGGCGCCAAATCGAGATGTACTCACGCCTGATCCACACCGTGGACCACGTCGAAGGCGAGCTGCGGCCCGAGTTCGATGCGCTCGACGCCTTCCTGGCCCACACCTGGGCGGTCACGGTTACTGGCGCCCCCAAGGCCTGGGCCATGCAGTTCCTGGAGGACCATGAGAAATCGGCCCGTTGCTGGTATGGCGGGGCCGTGGGCGTGGTCGGCTTCAACGGCAACCTGAACACCGGCCTCACGCTGCGTACCATCCACGTGAGGGACGGCGTCGCGCGGGTCCGCGTGGGCGCCACGCTGCTGTACGACTCCGATCCCGAGGCCGAGGAAGCCGAGACGCGGCTGAAGGCTTCGGCCTTCCTGGACGTGATTCGCCGGCCGGATGCCACGAGGGACGATGCCCGGCTGCACCACGCCCGACCCGGCGAGGGCAGGCGCATCCTGCTGGTGGACCACCAGGACTCCTTCGTCCACACGCTGGCCAACTACCTGCGCCAGACCGGCGCCGAGGTAGTGACGCTGCGCGCCGGGGAGGCGGTCCTCGCCGAGCTGGCGAGCCACCGGCCAGACCTGGTGCTGCTCTCACCTGGCCCCGGCCGCCCCTCGGACTTCGACCTCTCGGGCACGATTGGCGCCATCCTGGAGCGGGACGTCCCCTTGTTTGGGGTATGCCTTGGGCTGCAGGGTATCGTGGAGCACTTCGGCGGTCAGCTCGACCTGCTGCCGCGGCCGGTGCACGGCAAGCCATCGCGCATCCGCGTGCTCGGCAGCCCGCTGTTCGAGGGCCTGCCAGAAGAACTCGTGGCCGGCCGCTACCACTCCCTCTATGCTCGGCGCGAGACCCTGCCGAGTGAGCTGCGCGAGACCGCGGTCAGCGATGACGGCGTGATCATGGCCATCGAACATGTGGGGAGGCCAATCGCCGCGGTGCAGTTCCACCCTGAGTCGATACTGACGCTAGGCGGCGAGGCCGGGCTGCGCATCATCCATAACGTGGTGGCGCAGCTGGCGAACCGGCGTACAGGGGCTTTGTCATCCTGAGCGAAGCGAAGGATCCGGACCCAGGTGACGGATTCTTCGCCTGCGGCTCAGAATGACACTACTCCAGTTCTTCGCGGTAGACGTCGAGCGCCTGGATCGCCGGGCGGTCCGTCATCGAGAATAGGACGCTCTCGCCAGATGAGGTGTTCTCGTGCTTGTGCCAGGTCCAGGGCGGGACGACGAAGATGTCGCCCTGCTGCCACTCGAAGCGCTGATCCTCTATCTGCGTCACGCCCTCGCCGCGGAAGGCGTGGTAGATGGTCGTGCAGGTGTGGCGGTGAGCGCGCAAGCCGCGGCGGGGGCGCAGCAGCTGGACGTCGCAGGCGAACGTCGGCAGCGTCGGCCCGCCGTCAACCGGATGGCTGTAGGTCAGGTAGATCCCGTCGCACGGGTCCTCGGCCTCAGCGGCTTTGAGCGCATCGATCGTCGCCTGCGTATCGGACCAGGCGTAGCGGAACGGCGGCGTGCGGTGCTCGCTCTTGAGGAACGGCGGCCGCACGTGTCCCAGCGTCTGACCGGAGAAGCCAACCGGCTTCTGCACGGCCTGGCGGTCTTCGGAGAACGGCTCCTGGAACATCTTAGCCAGGCTGACCAGACGGATATCCAGCCCGTCGAGCCAGATCACGGGCTCGTCGCCCTCGTTGTAGTGGTCGTGCCAGGTCCAGTTGGGGGTGGTGATCAGATCGCCATCGAGCATCGGGATGGGCTCGCCTTCGACGACGGTAAAAGCGCCCTCCACGCCCTTGACCACAAAGCGAATCGCGGCCGCGTTGTGGCGGTGGGCGGTGGCCAGCTCGCCGGGCATGACGCATTGGACCGAGATGTGGATGGTGTTCGTCATGCGGTCGCCCAGGTTGGGATTCTTGAGCTGGATCGTGCGCCGGGGCGTGTCGCTCATGGGCACCACCTCGGTGGCCTTCATCAGTCCGGCGTAGATGTCCTCCCAGCGCCACAAACAGGGCTGCGGATCGATCGGCCGGGCCATGTGCTTCCAGTGACCCTGCATGTGCCGTTCGGCGAGCCAGCTATCGAGCTCAGCCGCGGTCTTGACGTCGTCCATTGCTTGCCTCCTAGACCGCCGGCGCCGGCCCTCGCGCGGCGGGGTGGAACAGCTCCTCGATCGGGATCTGACGTTTGGTCAGCCCCTGCTCGTAGGCGTACAGCGTGACTGCCTCGAGTGGCCTGCGGTTGCTCTCGACGTCGTAGGGCCACGCGTCGGCGCCGAAGATCTCCCGCTCCTGTTCCTGCTGCGCGCCATACCAAGCCAGGTTGGAATGGCCGGGGTGCTTGGTGTACTCGTACGACTCGTGCTTGGCTTGCTGCCAGGCCTTCCACAAGCTGGCGACAATCCACTCGCGCTCCTCTAACGCCGAGCCGCGGATGACGATGGCATGGCTGACCGGGAAGATGCCTGTGCGCCGGAAGTAGTCCATCTCGACCTCCTGGTACTTGGGGAACAGGCGATCGATCTTGGGGTGGCCCTGGCGATAGGGGGCGATGATGGTCGGCACGGCCAGGGCGTCGATCTCGCCTGTCACCAGCAGATCCGCCAGCGGCGCCTTGCGTGAGGGCTGCTCGATACGGATGCCGGCGGGCGGCTGCCAGCCCTCCACTTCTGGCGCGGAGGCGGTCACCCAGGTGAGCTCGCGCAGG
>WNFB01027009.1_pt1 | contig 11402 bp, 11 predicted proteins | sample 5400501 | NCBI WGS metagenome assembly WNFB01 (sample SAMN13153341, study PRJNA577476) | soil metagenome | isolation source: 200 cm saprolite under Douglas fir tree site 2 hole 1 | place: USA:California | collected 2015-04-18 | reverse complement strand
AGGGTCCGCGCATGGAGCGCCGGGTCCCATCCGCTCGGCATGGTCCTGCCGGAAACTCACGAAGTGATGCGCGAGAAGGGAATCAATCTCGACGGGCACAGCTCGAAGGGGCTAAAAGACGTTCCGGTTGCCAGGATGGACGTTGTCGTGGGGATGGGGTGCGAGGTTGAGTGTCCTTTGCCTCTAAATTTCAAGGGCCAAGTCATTGAGTGGAATATACCGGATCCCTATGGCCACGATCTCGAATATTTCCGCAAAGTCCGTGACTTGATTGCACGCCAGGTTGCCGACCTGTTGAGGGGTCTTGAGAAGCAGGGGGAGAAGGCGTCCGGCGGAGGGACCAGCCCGCCGCGCGCATCGCCTTGACCGCGTGAGATTTAGTCGAGGCGAATGGGGATATTTTAGTGGCGAAGCACTAATCCCGCGTTTCCGTTTTCAAATTCCACAGTTAACCGGATGCTGACCGCATACGTCAGTATTCATGCGGGTTTCAGCGTCAAGACCGCCTTCGGGGAGCTAGAAACCCAGTGGGTGAGAGACAAATCCAGCCGTTTCAGCTCTCGTTCAATGCTTCCTTGAAGGTGGATTTCCAGGAATCGCGAGTCACCTCTAGAGTCTGTGTGATAACCGGTTTTTGTAGCGCCGGACTTTAGCCTGGCACATTGATTTTCTTTTACTTGCCGACTTAAAGGTCGGCGCTACAAGTGCGAATCACCGGCTATCACAGAAACTCCTTTGACGGTGGCCTTATTTTGGTGCGCGAGTTGGACGAACGCCTGGGCTTCTGTGGTAGCCACGGCAAGAGCTCTCCTTGCCGTGGGTTCTTTGATGGCCAAACAATAATAGCCCACGGCACGAAGGCGGTGCCGTGGCTACCCACTTCACCGACTCTCGGGGGAAGAACACACAGTTGCCGCTTGCTGATCCCGCAGGGCGGGACGGCAGTCGGTGTCTGAGGAAGGGGTTGGAAAGGCGTCAGTTTTGGTTTTTGGCCCCGCTCTGCGGGATCGCGGCCGCCCTGCGGGCCAGAGCCCCCGACGGACCTCAGAGCCCTCTGGGCGCCGTGGCCTACGGGCGGCGGGCCGCCGAAAAGGCTTAGCACTCGAAACCTGGCTGGAGCGTTGCCTACTGATGCTGTCAGGTGTGAATTATCGGTTGGCCACGAAGTCAAAACTGAAATTCCGCCACAGACGTGAGAAGGTCTGCGCCAGCCCGCGAATCCGATTTTAGAAAAACTACTGCAAACCGAAAGGCGGTGCATACATATAACGAGAGGATGTTATCATACCTAGTTGGGGTTGACTGTAGGAGCCGGGCGGGGTAGGGCGCCTCTGGAGCGCTTGGGAAGGAGAATGAAGCTATGACCGGAATTCAGTTCGTAACCGACGTTAAAGGGCGCAAGGTCGCCGTCCAGATTGACCTGAGAAAGCACGGGGCGCTCTGGGAGGATTTTTGGGATGTCCTCGTGTCCGAGTCGCGCCGCAAGGAAAAGGGCATTCGGTACGACGAATACCGGGCCAGCCGATTGAAGGGCCACCATCAGCGTGGCTAGATACTCTCTCGAAATAAAGCCATCTGCCGGGAAGGAACTGGATACGCTCAATGATGCGCTGTTTGCCCGAATAGACCGCAAGATTATGGCACTTGCCGAGAATCCTCGTCCGCCAGGCTGCAAGAAGCTCAAAGCGTACAAAGACCAGTGGCGGGTCCGCGTGGGCGATTACCGCGTCGTCTACACCGTCGACGACCAAAAGCTTCTGGTGGAGGTGACGCGAATCCGCCACCGTAGGGACGTCTACGAGCAACGAAGGCTCGCCGAATTTGGCCTCCTCTAGAAATCGCAGACCTACCGCTCTCGGCCAGCCGCACGTGTGCGGGACCTGGGGCGGCCGCGTCGAGACGCTCAGACTTGAGTTGGTCTGCAGCTTCTTCCCTCCGATGCGGATGTTCTCATCGGCCGGCAGTCCCGCCAGGCGGGATCAATGTCCAGCCCTGTCTGCGGCCTGCCTGCGGCAGGCGGGCAGGCAGGCCGCATCGCCTCTCTGGTTCGTTTGCGCGCAGCCCTCTTCAGTGACAAGCGACGGGTGACAAGTGACGAGCAAAGCCGGGGCGGCTTGTGCATAGTCACGGACGCTCGACCATTTCCATTCCTCCGCAAGCTTCACCAGGCCACGCCGCACGGGATTCGTGAGGATATATTCTACCGTAGTCAAAACGGAAATTCCGGTTAAGGCGTTCCTCGGAGTCATCTGGCCCGGCGGTTTCACCGAAAGTTGCCAGGGTTGGGTTCAGGTCGCCCACCGCAAACTCTTTCTGGCCACAAGGCTTTTTCTGAAGCGGTCCGTTCGGATGGATGAGATGCGCGGCTTTGTGGTCCCCGTAGAGTGCTTTGAGGTTGCCGACTCGGAGATAACACATCCAATTGTTCTTTGTTCGGTCGATGCTGGTCTGATAGCAATGAACTTCTGCTTCGTCGCGCGACCCGTTCTCCCATCCAACCCAGTGGATTTGGTGGAGTCTCCCTGAGTCCACTAACCGATAGCGAGCTAAGTGTTCACTCCTTCTCGGGCTTGCCGCGCAGCTCCTGCAGGCGCGCTCGCTGCTCTGGCGTCAGCTTGTTTTTGATGCGCACCATAAGCCCGATCTGAGCGCGTTTGATTTCCCGCTCATAATTCAACGCCTTGTCGAGCTGAGTGAGGGCTTGCTGTTCGTCCACCGTATCCTTTTTCAAGAGCGAAACCAAGTTTTCCATGGCGTCCTGGAGTTGCCACTGGAGTTCCGTGAACCGGCCTTGCGCCTTGAGGAGCTCCGCGCGGATAAAGGTCTTTTGAGCGTCCTCGAGTCCGATGGCTTGCTGGTGGGACATCACGAGTTCGGGCGGGAAAAGGTTTTCGCCTAAAAGGTCCCGTCCCGGCGTTTGCTGGGCCAATACAGGAGCACAGGCCAGAAGCAGCCCCCACGCCAGATTCAAAACTTTAATTCGCATTTTCTCCTCCCTTTTCACGCTTGGATTCGCCCCCGGTGGGCCTCATTTCAAAAAACAACTCACCCAGTCTTGGAACGGTTCTAAACAAAGGGTCGGCCGGCGACCGGAGCAACGCGTCCGTTGGTGAGCTCCATTGGGAGAGACCGCCGGCAGTGGACGAGAATGCTCGAGCCCTTTCTCTCGCCACGCGAGTCCCGCGAACGCCGTGGATCAATAAAACAATGGCAGCGACGAAGACCAAGGCGAGCAGCGCGACTCTCCAGTGTTCGGCCCAACCAGCGCCAGCGGGCGCAGACCTGATCTTCGCCAGCACGCGCGAACCAAAATACGGCGAAGGTTCGGAAGCCAGCAACTGCCGAACGCCGGCGTCGAGGTGTTCAGCCCGGGCACGCCAGTCGGCAAGCGCCTTGCCGCAGGCGGCGCAACTCCCGAGGTGAGATTCGAGCTCGGCGCTTGCGGGGAACCCGAGAGCATGGTCCAAGAGCCGGTCCCGCCAGTCGAAGCACGCGTTCACGTCGAGAACCTCCTTAGTAATTGTTTCCGTGCCAGGTGGAGCCGCGAGCGCACCGTGCCCTCCGGGATTTCCAAAATGGCCGAGACGGCGTGCGTATCCAAGCCATCAACGGCGCTGAGGAGGAGCACGGCGCGCAGCTTTTCCGGCAGACGATCAATCTCCTCCCTCAGCCGCGCGTGAAATTCCCGGCGCGATGCCAGGGTTTCGGCGCCCGGAGGAGACGGCATCGCGCTCTCAAACCAGGCAGTGTCGCGGCGAAGGGCGCGGGCAGAAGCGCGCTGCCGGTTGATCGCCAGCCGCCAGCTCATGCGCGCCACCCAGGCACGAAATTTTCCCGGCTCGCGCAAACTGGAAAGTTTGCGATAGGCGCGGAGGAAGACATCCTGGGTTATTTCTTCTGCATCGGCAGCATTCGAGAGCACGCCGAACGCGATCTGGTAGACGAGACGTTGACTCTCGCGCAGCCGCTCTTCGAAGTCTGCGAGGCGATGCGCAGGGCTAACCGTGGCGGTCAAAGACACCATTCGAACTCGAGTCAACTCGGACATGCCCCAAATGACTAGACACCGCCCCGAACCGCTTTGTTCAGTGAAAAGGGAACCGAGGCAAGATTCTCAAGACGGCCTCCCCAGCCTCGGCGAAGCCTACTCCTGTGCCTCGAACTAGGTCAAACGGAGCCGAGGTCCGAACCGTTGGGCGCTGGACTGGCGTGCTGTCTCAGAAGTTCGTTTCAGAACTCGTTAGGGCATGGCTTCAGCCATGCCGCCGCGATGGCCAACTCGGACGGCCTTTAGGCCTTGAGGGGACGCGAACCTCTCGATGAAAGATGAGTCTAGACTTGCTGTCTCAGGTTTGGGGCCCAGTCCAATACACATCACACATCTAGAGGCAGAGCATAAGAGCGACCGAGAATGGCGGCGAATGTACCCAGAGGAAAATCGTGAGCGGAAGCGAGAATGGCAGTGCGTGAAACTAATGCTAAGGCATATCGGAAGAGGGGGTGGATATAGTTTGATCGAAGCTAATTGGATTCTTGGTGTCATCAAAAAGCGATAAATCGCTTGGGTAGGATCGCAGGGAGTAGCCCCGGAGTACGGTCAAATAAGCCCCTGGGGTCCTCGTGTGGCGCTTTCTAGGGATTAGGGAAGGGGATGGCACGGCGGGTGCGCAGGTCTGTGGGAGTACTTTAGTATCGTTGCCAACCACCCCTGTTTCCCCTCCTTAGCAAGGAGGGGACTTCCGCAGCGAATTCCCCTCCTCTCCGAGGAGGGGACTAAGGGGTGGTCGCCGCTTTTTTCCTTGAACAGCACGTTGTAGGTGGCGCGGTTCGACTTTCGCTCATGGCTCGACTTCGCCCCTCGACTTACCGCTCGGGGCCCTGAACGAAGCCGAAGGGCTCGCCATCCTGGGCTTGTCGAAGGACCGCCCCGAGCGAAGGCCGAGGCGCTGGAGTTGAAGGGCGGCCTGCCTGCGCAGGCAGGGTCAAGGTAGATCAGGTCTACGCTCCCGTCCTCCTTGAGGGCTTCCGTCCGAAAAAACAGTTGGCAGGTAGCGCACAGTTGTCGTCTAACTGTGCGGCTTTTCCAGTCCGCCAAGAGCCGCAGTCCCGCTCTGCGGGACTGCGCTGCCCGAGTCACCTGAGGACAGAGGCTGGAAACCTGTTGACAAGGTGGAGCAAGAGTGCTAGGCTAGCACTGTGGTCTTCCGCAGACTTGGCGAAGATAGGACGAGGCATGGCGGCTACGGGGTCCCGCGAGCAGACGCGCGGCCAGGGTTCAGCAGCTCGGGTCCCGAGTGATTCGGTCAAGAGTTTCTCCGGCTAGGCCGGCACCGGAGGTAGAAAGCAGTAAAAAAGATGTTATTTGAACGAACGAAGCCAATAAGTTATTGAAAACAATCACTCGGCCCTTAAAAACGAACCCAAAACGAACCCAAAAAAGAGCCAATTCGTGATGTACGTTCCAGTGGGGTTCCCGCTAGACATATTTGTTCCGTGTGTCGATCGACCCTTATCCCATCGCCGTTGCCAGCCTGAGCGTATCGTTCGAGCTTGTTCGGGCCCGCACTTTAGACGACACCCCGTGGGTGCGGCCTTTCCGGGCGCAACAGGTTCGCCGCTCTCCCTGGCGAATTCCTTGATAAGAAATGGCTTGCCTGCCTTGACGGAAGGGGTATAATGCGCCCAAGCAGAGGTTCTCGAGCTCGCGTTGATTTTCAAGTTCTGACTCGCCGGGTTGCCCACCGCAAAGCGTCAGGCGGATCGAGGGCGTCAGTTCCTTCCGGGGGTGGACCGTGGTCATCTATTGCAAACATTGTGGGACGGCGTTGCGGGTGGACGAGGCGCGCATGCCTGCCACCACGTTCCGAGTGAAGTGTCACCAGTGTCACAACCTGCTGGTGATCGAGCCACCCAGGCCGGCGACGCAGGCCGCGACGCCCGGAGCTCCGGCGGGCTCGGCGGTGTTACCGGCGCCGGTGACCCCCGCGGCTCCCACGCCTCCCGCAACGCCGGTGACGCGAGCGGCCCCGCCGGGCGGCCCTCCCGGCGCGGGCCATCGAAAAGTTTGCGGTTGCGACCGCGGCGCAGGAACCCGAGCCGGAGACCAAGTCCGTTCCCGGCCGGACGCACTACCTCCAGAAAATCAAACTTTTCAGCGCGCTCTCCTATGACGAGTGCCTGATGGTGGAAAGCCGGCTGAAACCCCGAGAGTTCGCTCCCTTCCAGACCGTCGTCAAGGAAGGCGGTCCCGGCGACTCGATGTTTTTCGTGCACGGCGGAGCGGTGGAAGTCCGCAAGAAAGACCCCAACACAGGGATCGACTTTTTGCTCGCAGAACTCCGGGCGGGATCCTGCTTCGGAGAGATGGCCCTGCTGACCGGGAAGGCACGCGCCGCCACGGTCTTCGCCACGGAGCCGACGATGTGTGGCGTGCTCGAACAGCAGGAGCTCGAGGACCTGCTCCTCCAGAGTCCCAAAATCGGCCTGGCGCTCAGCCGCGTCCTCGCCGAGCGCCTGGAAGAGTCCAACCAGCAGACCGGAATCGAGTACATCAACCTCAGCAAATTCCAGTTCGACGCGCGCGTGCTGAAGCTCCTGCCCCAGCAAATGCTGGCTCAGCACAAGCTTCTGCCGATCGCGTTCATCAACAACCGGCTGACGCTGGCCATGGTCAACCCCAACAACCTCATCGCGCTGGACGACGTGCGGCGCATCCTCAAAGGGGTCCTCATTGAGCCGGTCGTGACCTCCGAGGAAGACTTCAAGCGCTTCATGGCGACCACCTACACCGACCTCGTCAGGAAAGAAGATGAGAAGAAGCTCGCCGCGCGCGAGCAGGCGATGGCCTTGATGCAGAGTGTGGCGGGAGAAAAAGCGGCGGCCGAAATCGAAAGAATGATTACCAAGGCCGACACGACGGAAAACCTCCTGGAATCCCTCCAGAGCGACGCCCTGAAATCCCTCGAGATCGAAGATACGACGCAGCCGGTCGAGACCATCACCGACCTCTCGAGGTCCGCCGAAGACGCTCCCATCATCCGCCTGGCGAACAATATCCTCGCCCTGGCAATCAAGAAAGGCGCGAGCGACATCCACATCGAGCCGCAGGAAAAGGAAGTGGCGGTGCGCTTCCGCATCGATGGCAAGCTGCAGTACGTCGAATGGGTGCCGAAGAAAATCCAGATGGGGTTGATTTCGCGCTTCAAGATCATTTCCAAGCTCGACATCGCCGAAAAGCGGCTGCCGCAGGACGGCCGCATCAGCGTCCGCATGGAAGACCGCCCCATTGACTTTCGCGTGTCCACCATCCCGTCGAAGTGGGGCGAAAAGATCTGCATGCGCATCCTGGACAAGTCGAACACGCTCTTGGGTCTCGATAAACTGATCCTCCATCAAGAACCGCTGGGCCTTGTCCGCGACATGATCGCGCAGCCGTACGGCATCATCTACGTCACCGGGCCCACGGGCTCCGGCAAGACCACGACCCTGTACAGCGCCCTCGTCGAGCTCAACGATCCGGACGTAAACGTCTCCACAGCCGAAGACCCCATCGAGTACGACTTGCCGCGGGTCAACCAGGTCCAGACGCATAAGGAAATTGGCCTCGACTTTGCCCGAGTTCTCCGCGCTTTCCTGCGGCAGGACCCGGACATCATCCTGGTGGGCGAAACGCGAGACACCGAGACCGCCAAGATTGCCGTCGAAGCCGCGCTGACCGGCCACCTGGTCCTGACCACCCTGCACACCAACGACGCCGCCGGGGCCTTCACTCACCTGGGCGATATGGGTATCGAGCCGTTCCTGATGTCGAGCTCGACCATCGGCGTCATCGCCCAGCGGCTGACGCGGCGGCTCTGCCAGGAATGCAAAGAGCCCTATACGCCGGACGACATCACGCTCAAGTACATGAGCCTGCAGCCCGACCCGACGATCACGTTTTATCGCCACAAAGGCTGCGAGCGGTGCTCCTTTACAGGTTATCGGGGACGCGTGGGCGTCTATGAAGTCCTGCGCATGAACGCGCAGGTGCGACGACTGGTGGCCCAGGGCGCCGCTTCCGAAGCTGTCGCGGAAGCGGCAGTCCAGACGGCCGGCATGAAGACCCTGAAGGATTACTCGCTCTGGCTCCTTAAAAACGGCTGGACGACGATGGACGAAATCCTCCAGGTCGTGTCGGTCCGCGAATGAAGGGCGATAGCTCGGCGTCTTGACCCCGGACTCGGATTCGGTGGAGCGGACATGGCCCGTCCCAGTAACTGGGGACGGGCGTTTTTGTCTATGGCGTATTTTCTGGGTATTGACGGCGGCGGGATGAGGACGACGGCTTGGCTTGCGGACGAGCGCCGCGTGCTCGCCCGGGCGGTCGCGGGCCCTTCGAATCCTCTCAAAGTCGGGTTCAAAGCTTCGCAGAAGGAACTCGGTCGAGCCGCGCGGACGGCCTTAAGGAAGGCGGGGCTGTCGCACGAGAAATTAGACGCCGTCTGCGTCGGCTTGGCTGGCGTGGACAGGCCTCCGGTCCACCGCCGTCTGCTCCGCTGGCTCCGCCGCGCGATCCCAAGTGGCACCCACCTGCTCACCTCCGACGCCGCCATCGCGCTGCACGCGGCTGTGGGCGACACGCCGGCGGCGATCGTCGTTTCCGGGACGGGCTCGATTGCTTACGGGAGGGACGAGCGAGGTCGCGCCTTGCGCTCCGGCGGCTGGGGCACTCTGTTTGACGACGCAGGTTCGGGCTACGACATCGGCCGGAAAGCGATTGCAGCCGCCCTCCGTGACTTCGACGGGCGCGGCCCGCGCACCCGATTGCGCCGGAAGATCTGCCGCGCGCTGGGGCTCGAAAATATCACTCAAGTGGTCCTGCGTCCTTTGACGCCACAGGAGATCGCGGGCCTTTTTCCTCTGGTGCTCGAAGCGGCACGAAAGGAAGATCACGTCGCCCGCAAACTGTGCGAAGAAGCCGGGCGTGACCTGGCGGAACTGGCCACGGCGCTGATCAAGCGGCTTGCGCTACGTCGACGGAGAATTTGCGTCGTCTGCACGGGAGGGGTATTCCGCGCGAGCCTCCTGGTTCGGCGAAGTTTCGCGCGTCACCTCCGCCGGTCCTTTTCGGGCGCGCGCGTCAACCTGCTCCGCCGGCACCCTGTCGAAGGAGCGGTCGCCCTCGCGCGAGACCTCGCGAGAGCTTAACGGCGATTCGAGTCGCCCGCGTACCGCTTGCCGGCGGTGGGCGCGTCGCCCTCACCCCCGACCCTCTCCCCGAGTGAGAGGGTGGTCCCGCAGGGCGGGACCGGGCGCGCGCGTGAGGCCAGGAGAAGGAGCGTTGCGAGATGGGCGCTCCTTGCATAAGATTCAACTGCTCCTAATGCGGCGACGAGAAAAATCTTCATAGGGATTACATGGCATCGCTGATGCTGGATGAAATCCTGGAGCAACCTCAGGCGCTCCGGCGGACGTTTGAAGCCGAGCGGGCCCACGCCGTAAGGTTCAAGCAGTTTGCCGGAAGACAAAACTTCCGGCTGATTGTGCTCGTGGCTCGAGGGACGTCCGACAATGCGGCGCTGTTCGGCCGCTACTTGCTGGAACTTACCACCGGCATCCCCGTGTCGCTCTGCGCTCCCTCGATCCACACTCTCTACCGCGCGCCGCTCGACCTCCGACAAGCCCTGGTAACAGGAATATCGCAATCGGGCGAAGGGGCGGACATCAACATCGTCCTCAAAGCCGCGAAAAAGCTCGGCGCCTTTACGGTGGGGATCACCAACGAGCCGCGCTCCGCCATGGCGCGACTCGCGGACGAAGTGTTTCTGGTGCGAGCGGGCAAGCAGCGCTCGGTCGCCGCGACGAAGACATACACGGGCCAGCTCATGCTCCTCTACCTGCTGGCCTTCGCCTTGGGGACGCATATCGAGCTTTCGGACCTGAGCGAAATCCCGGAGCGCGTGGCGGAAACGCTCAAGCTCGCTCCTGAAATCGAAGAGCTCGCCGAACGCTATCGCTACATGCGGCAATGTGTCGTCGTGGCGCGGGGCATCAATTACGCCAACGCCTTCGAGCTGGCCTTGAAACTGATGGAAACCTGCTACGTCGTTGCCGAGCGTTTTTCTTCCGCCGACTTTCTCCACGGGCCCATCGCGCTGATCGAACGCGACTTCCCGGTGCTGATCTTCATGCCGCCCGGAAAGACTGTTCCTGAACTCAAGAAACTGGAAGAGCGTCTGCGCCGGCTCCGCGCGGAGACCGTGGTGATTTCTTCCGAGGGCGTCAGGCTGCGGCCGCCAACGCGCGTGATCCGCGTTCCCGGAACGATCCCTGAAATCTATACGCCGATCCCGTACATTATCCCGGGCCAGCTCTTCACCGCACTTTTGGCCGAGGTGAAAGGCCTCGACCCGGACAAGCCGCGGTCGCTCCAGATTTTGACCAGGACGGTCTGAAGCGAGTTGCAGCACCCCGGTTGCTGTGACCAGGACCGAGGCGCCGCGGTTATCCGATGGACCGCCTGCGGGCAAGAGACGGCGGCCGCGTTAACAGTATGGTGCGCGCCATTTTCGGCGAAATTAAATTCTCGGGCAGGCTGCCGGTGACGGTTGGGAATTACCCGGCGGGGTACCGCTTGAAGAGTTGAGCGCGGTCTTTCACCTGCTTCTCTCTTTCGCTCGAGGCGGCTAAATCTCCTTCGAGGTCAATTCAGTGAAGTCATCCCGTGTGGCCATCGCATTGCTTTCGTTGTTCCTGGCCGTTCAAATGCCGAAGGGAAGGGGCGAAGAAAAACCTGCGGCCCCGGAATCTTTTTTCCCCGTGGCCGTCTGGTACGGGGGCGGCAAGGCGCGAGCCCCCATGCTCGAGCCTGTTGACGCTGCGAGCGCAGAGCGTTGGGGCAAAGACCTCGACCCGATCAAGTCGGTGGGTTTCAGCACCGTCAAGTGCTGGGTGGACTGGGCCACCGCCGAACCGACACCCGGCGATTTCAAATTCGAGAACCTAGATTTATTGATGCGCCTGGCGGAGGCTCGAGGGCTGCGCGTCATCCGCGCGAAGGGACAATTACGTTATTGAGGAATTTCGACTTCAATGCCGCGCCGTTCCGCTGAAAGATAAGCGCTATAAAGTGTAGCAATGGTATCACGCGCAAGCTGCGCCCCGGAAATGGGTTCTCGACCATAGGCAATGCTTTCCATAAAGTCCTGGAACTCGCGCGGATAACCGTGCTGCCAGTCCTCGTCGGGCGCTGGATTACTCCAGCCCTGCTTGGTTCCGATCTTCTCCGTCACATAGACATCTTTCAGGAGTTCTTCCCGGGGACTGTAGGTCTCAAGCGCGTTGACGGGGTTTAGATTGCAGCGAGTCCTGTGATTATTGGCGAAAACTTCCAGCCAGTTGTGGACGCCGCCCATCACCAGTTC
>WNFB01005399.1_pt1 | contig 11404 bp, 7 predicted proteins | sample 5400501 | NCBI WGS metagenome assembly WNFB01 (sample SAMN13153341, study PRJNA577476) | soil metagenome | isolation source: 200 cm saprolite under Douglas fir tree site 2 hole 1 | place: USA:California | collected 2015-04-18 | reverse complement strand
GAGAGGACCTGGGTGCGCGGCCGCGCGATGCCCATGCCGACGACCTCGTCGCCCTTCTGGAGGCGGATCCCGGTGACGCCCTGGGTCGGCCGTCCCATCGGCCGGGCGTCGGAGGCCTTGAACGAGATGCCCTTGCCCTTGCGCGTGGCGAGGATCACGCGGTCGTCCTTCGCGCAGGCGGCGACCCATGCGAGCTCGTCGGCCTTGCGGAGCGCGATCGCGATGAGCCCGGCGCGCCGAACGGTCGCGTACTCCGACAGCGCGGTCTTCTTCACGAAGCCCTTTCGCGTCGCCATCATCAGGAACTCGGCCGACGTCGTGTCGCGCAGCGCCACGAGCGCCGAGACGCGCTCACCCTGCTGCATCGCCTCGAGGATGTTCTGGATCGGCGTGCCCTTTGCCGTGCGGCTGGCGTCCGGCAGCTCGTAGACCTTGAGCGCGAACACACGGCCCCGGTCGGTGAACACGTAGAGCTTGTCGTGATTGCGTGCGATGACGAGGTGCTGGACGTCGTCCTCGTCGCGCGTCTGCATCCCGATGACGCCGCGGCCGCCGCGGTGCTGCGCGCGGTACGTGGAGAGCGGCATCCGCTTGGCGTAATTGCGGCTCGATAGGGTGATGACGACGTCCTCGTCGGCGACGAGCTGCTCGTCGGTGAACTGGCGCGGGAGGTCGTCGGCGATGAGCGTCCTCCGCTCGTCGCCGTACTTCGTCAGCAGGTCATCGAGGTCGGCCTTGATCAACGCAAGGATCCGCCGCGGGCTACCAAGAATGGATTCAAGCTCGGCGATCAGCTTGATCGTCTCCTGGTACTCCTCGTCGATCTTCTGACGCTCGAGGCCGGTGAGGCGGCGGAGCTGCATCTCCAGGATCGCCCGTGCCTGCGCCTCGCTGAGGCCGAACTTCTCCCGCAGGCTCGCGAGCGCAGTGTCAGGAGTCTTGCTCGCACGGATGGCCTTGACCACCTCGTCGATGTGGTCGAGCGCGATCTTGAAGCCCTCGAGGATGTGCGCGCGCTCCTTCGCCTTGGCGAGATCGTGCTCGGTGCGTCGGCGGATGACGGTCTTCCGGTAGTCGATGTGGTGCTGGAGGATCTCCTTGAGCGACAGCGTCCGTGGCTCCTGATCGACGAGCGCGAGCATGTTCAGGTTGAACGCGGACTGCATCGCCGTGTGTTTGAACAGGTTGTTGAGCACGCGCTCGGCGCTGTCGTCGCGCTTGATCTCGATGACGACTCGCATTCCCTCGCGATCACTCTCGTCGCGGATGTCGCTAATGCCGGCCAGCTTCTTGTTCTGGACCAGGTCCGCGATCTTCTCGATGAGTGACGCCTTGTTGACCGCGTAAGGCAGCTCGCTGACGATGATGGCCTGGCGGCCTCCGCGCATGTCCTCGACGTGCGCCTTCGCGCGCATGAGGATGCGGCCCCGACCGTTGGCGTATGCGCGCCGGATCGCGTCGATGCGCTCGGCCTTGCCGGTCTCGACGTTCTTCTCTTCCTCGAAGCGGTAGATGAGACCCCCGCCGGGGAAATCGGGGCCCAGGACCGTTTCGCACAGGTCGTCGGTCGTGAGCTCCGGATCGTCGATGAGGCGCTTGGTCGCGGTCGCGATCTCGGTCAGGTTGTGGGGCGGGATGTTCGTGGCCATGCCGACGGCGATGCCCGCGGAGCCGTTCACCAGCAGGTTCGGGATCCGAGCCGGCATCACGACCGGCTGCATGTGCCGGCTGTCGTAGTTCGGGACCCAGTCGACGGTGTCCTTGTCGATATCCGCGAGCATCTCGTTCGCGATCGCCGCCGGCCGCGCTTCGGTGTAGCGCATGTGGGCAGGCGGGTCGTCGTCGATGGAGTTGTGGACGAAGATCCCGGCGGCGAGCGCGAAGTTCTGTGTGACGTCGACCGTGAGGTCGTAGACGTCCGCGCGGCCCGCGGGCTCGACCTTGGCGACCTTCTGAGCGAGGCTCGCCGGGATCGGGAACGCGCCGGTTCGGTGGAGGCGCTCGGGGATCGACGAGCGCGCGAACGGCATGAGCTGGTCCTTCGGCTTCAGCTGCTGCGCCTCGCGGTATGTCCCGTCGCGAAGCATGAAGCGGTGGTCGGGCGTGCACACGATCTCTGCGCCGGATTCGAGCGTGACCTTCACGACCGGGTCAGCGCGGCGGACCAGACGCGGGGCGCGCATCGGCTTGATGCGCACGTTGCGATGCGCGTCGACCGTGAAGACATCGACGCGCGCGCCACGGTGCGCCATCTCCACCAGCTCCGCCAGCGTCTTCTGCTCGCCGTTGTACAGCTCGACCTTCGTGTCGCCGGAGAAGCATCCGAAGTTGCCTTGCCCCTGGATGAGCGGATAGCGGGCCGCGAAGTCCTGCGCGAGGCGTACGAGTGCGTCGTAGATGGGAACGTCGCCGTGCGGGTGGTACTTCCCCATCACGTCGCCGACGATCGCCGCCGACTTGCGGAACGGGCGATCGTTCCGGAGGCCCATCTCGTGCATCGTGTAGAGGATCCGGCGCTGCACCGGCTTGAGCCCGTCGCGGACGTCGGGCAGAGCGCGCGCGACGATGACGCTCATCGAGTAGTCGAGATACGCCTGGCGCATCTCCTGCTCGAGCTCGATCCCGATCACGCGATCGTTCTTCGGTTCGTCTATCACGTTCGTCCGTGCTCCATGGCTTCTTCTGCCGCCACGGCCGCGCGCACGCGTGCGAAGGTCTCGTCGGTGCGCGAGTAGCGGCGCTCGAGTTCACGGCGGCGCTCATCGGGCATCAGCAGGAAGGTCGCTTCCGCCTCCGCCATGAGCGCGCCGTCGCTCGCGCGCGTCACCGTTCCGTGCGTCTCGATAGACCGGCTCCGCTCGCGCACGACCTCGCCGACGACGCGAAGCTCGTCACCAACGGGCACGGGAAGCCGGAACGTGACAGTGAGCCGCGCGGTGACGCCCCAGATGCCCTGGTGGAAGATCGCCCACCCCATCGTCTCGTCGAGCAGCGCGCTCACGATGCCACCGTGCACCGTCCCGTCGTATCCCTGATGCCGGCGCTCCGGTGTGCAGCGCGTCTCAGCGCGCCCGCGCGACACGTCGAAATCGAGGTGCAGCCCGCTGTCGTTGAGACGGCCGCAGGCGAAGCACCAGTGCTCGAAGTCGACGCCGAGCTCGGAGAGCTTCGCCATCAGATATCGAGGGCCGCCTTCTTCGCGTTGGCCATGATCCACTTCTTGCGGCCCTCGACCTCGCTACCCATGAGCTCTTCGAAGGCGAGGTCCGCCTGCTCAGCGTCTTCGAGCGTGACCTGTTTCAGCGTGCGCGTCGCCGGGTTCAGGGTCGTGTCCCAGAGCTGCTCGGCGTTCATCTCGCCAAGGCCCTTGTAGCGCGCGATCGCGGGCTCGCGTCCGCCCTTCCCGTCGTCGATACCCTCGTCGCTTGCGACTGGAGCGTCGGCCTCGGCGTCGACGGCGGCCTCCGCGGCGCGGCGCCGGGCGCGAGAGGTGGCCCTGTCGCCACCGTCGGCGTCCGCCTTGTCGGCCGCGACCTTCTTGCGGTCGTCGCGCTTTGTCTTCGCAAGCTGCTTCATCTCTTTGACCAGCTTGTCGCGCTCGTGGTCGGAGTACGCCCAGCGGACCTCCTTGCCGAGCTGGAGGCGATACAGAGGCGGCTGGCCGATGTAGATGCGCCTTTCCTCGATGAGCGGCTTGAAGTGTCGATATAGGAGGGTGAGCAGGAGCGTTCGGATGTGCGAACCGTCGACGTCGGCGTCACACAGCAAGATGGTCTTGCCGTAGCGGAGCTTCTTCATGTCGAAGTAGTCGCCAATACCGGTGCCGAGCGCGGTGATGAGCGCCTTGATCTCGTCGTTGCCGAGCATCTTGTCGGCGCGCGCTTTCTCCACGTTCAGGATCTTGCCCTTGAGCGGCAGGATCGCCTGGGTCCGTCGGTCACGACCGCCCTTCGCGCTTCCGCCGGCGGACGGGCCCTCGACGATGAACAGCTCGCACTTCTCCGGGTCGCGCTCCGAGCAGTCCGCGAGCTTGCCCGGCAGCGAGAAGCCATCGAGCGCGCCCTTTCGGAAGACATCCCGCGCTTTCCGAGCGGCTTCGCGCGCGCGGAAGGCGGTGAGGCACTTCTCCACGATCCGCTTCGCGTCGGTCGGGTTCTCCTCTAGGTGTTGCCCCAGCGCGTCGTTCACCGCGGTCGCGACCTGGCCCGCGACCTCGGCGTTTCCGAGCCGTGTCTTCGTCTGTCCCTCGAACTGCGGCTCCTTGATCTTCACGCTGATGACCGCGGTGAGACCTTCACGCACGTCTTCCGACGTGAGGTTCACGTCCGACTCTTTCAGTTGTCCGCTCTTGCGGGCGTAGGCGTTGATGGATCGCGTGAGCGCGTTGCGGAAACCGGTGAGATGGGCGCCGCCGTCGATCGTGTTGATGTTGTTCGCGAATGTGTAGACCTTCTCGACGAAGCTGTCGTTGTACTGGAGCGCGACCTCGACGACCGTGTCGTTCTCGAACGTCTTCTCGACGTAGACAGGTTTCGCGTGCAGAGCGATGTGCGACCGATTCAGGTGGCGCACGAACGAGACCACGCCGCCGTCGAAGTAGTAGTTCGCCTCGATGTCGTTCCGCTCGTCGTGCAGCGACAGGAAGAGCCGCTTGTTGAGATAGGCGGTCTCCCGGAGCCATTGCTCGATGACCTGCGCGTCCCACTCGATGATCGGGAAGACCTGCGGATCCGCACTGAAACGGGTCACAGTTCCGGTGATCTTCTGAGGCTCGGTCCATGGAAGAGGCTGCGGTGCGGGCAGCTGCGGCTTCGTCGTCGTGCGCACCGCACCCGTTGGCTTCCCGCGTTCGAAGCTCTGGGTGTAGACCTTGCTGTCGCGGTGGACCTCCACGAGCGTCGACGCCGAGAGCGCATTCACGACGGAAACGCCAACGCCATGCAGTCCTCCGGACACCTTGTAGCCCGCGCCCCCGAACTTCCCACCGGCGTGCAAGATCGTCATGACGACCTCGAGCGCGTCCATCGGCTTGCCCCGCGAATCGCGCTGGGTCGGGTGCGGCCCGATGGGGATGCCACGGCCGTCGTCGGCGACGGTGATGTCGTTGTTCTTGTGGATCCACACATCGATCCGATCGCACGTGCCGTTCATCGCTTCGTCGATCGAGTTGTCGAGGATCTCGCGCACCAGGTGATGGAGTCCGCGGATATCGGTCGTGCCGATGTACATGCCGGGACGGCGACGGACGGCCTCGAGGCCCTCGAGGACCTGGATGTCCTTCGCGCTATAGGACCGTCGCTTGTCGGCGTCGTCCGGCGGCAGATTGCGTACGGCCACGTGCTCTCCCTATGCCTTGCCGGCGCGGATCAGCAGCTCGTAGAGCCGCTCGAAGTCCTCGTCGGAGTAGAACTCGATCGCGATGCGGCCGCCGCGACGGCCGCGGAGGATCTCCACCTTCGTGCCGAGCGCGGAACGGAGCTCGCCCGCGAGCTGCGCGAGATCGGGATCGCCACCGCGCAGCCGCGCGCGTCCCCGGTTGCGGCGCGGCGGGTGGACCATCTTGCGCACGAGCGCTTCCGCGTCGCGTACCGAGAGGCTCTTCGCGATCACGGTCGCGAGCGCCTGGATCGCATCCGAAAGTGGTAGCGGAAGGAGCGCCCGCAGATGTCCTTCCGAGATCTTCCCGTCCATGACGGCGTCCTGCAATGCCTGCGGCGCGGTGAGCGTGCGGAGCATGTTGGCCACGTGCGAGCGGGACTTCCCCACCCGATCGGCGAGCTGCTCCTGGGTGAGGTCGTAGGTCTCCATCAGGAGCTTGTAGGCGCGCGCCGTCTCGATCGCGTTCAGGTCGGCGCGCTGGAGGTTCTCGACCAGGGCCAGCTCGAGCCGGTCGCGCACGTCCTCGCGCACCACCGCCGGGATCGTGGTCTTGCCGGCGGCCCGCGCCGCCAGGACACGGCGGTGACCGGCGACGAGCTGGTACTCATCGCCATCCCTCGATACCACAATAGGTTGCAGAATGCCGTGACGCCGGATTGAGCCCGCGAGCTCGGCGATGCCGTCCGCGTCGAACGACGCGCGCGGCTGCTGCGGGTTGGGGCGGATCCTCTCCAGCGCGATCTCGGTCGACGGTGCGACCGGTGCCGCCGCGACCGCGCCCGGCGCGGGCTGACCGAGCAGCACGTCGAGGCCCCGACCCAATCCGGTCCGTGCCATCAGGCGATCGCTCCCGCGAGCGCGATCGGCTCGCGTCCCTTCATTCGCACCAATAGCTCGCGCGCCAGATCCGCGTAGGCCTTGGCCGCCTTCGAGTGCGGGTCGTAGACGCTGATCGGCCGGCCATGGCTCGGGGCCTCGGCGAGGCGGACCGTGCGCGGGATACGCGAACGGGCGACGAGCTTTGGGAAGTGCTTGCGGACCTCGTCGATGACCTGGAGCGAGAGCCGGTTCCGGCGGTCCTCCATCGTCAGAACGATCGCGAGCACCTCAAGGCGCTCGTTCAAACGCTGATGCACGGCCTCGATCGTCTCGAGCAGCTGGGCCAGACCTTCAAGCGCGTAGTACTCGCACTGGACCGGGACGATGACGCCGTCCCCGGCTGCGAGCGCATTCACCGTCAGCAAGCCAAGAGAGGGTGGGCAATCCACCAAGATCGTGTCGTACAGGGCCGCTCCGCGAAGAGCGCGGCGCAGGCGGAACTCCCGTGCCATCACCGGAACCAGCTCCACCTCAGCGCCGGCCATCTCAGGTCCTGACGGAACCAGGTCGAGGCCATTAACGTCCGTTGGGACGATCGACTCGTTGATAGGGCGCTCCTTCAATAGTGCGCTGTAGATCGTGTTCGACTCGCCCTTGCTGATTCCAAGGCCGGATGTGGCGTTTGCCTGGGGATCGAGATCGACGATGAGGACGTGCTGACCGCGCTCAGCGAGGGCTGCGGCGAGGCTGATCGTGGTGGTCGTTTTCCCCACCCCGCCCTTCTGATTGCTCACCACCAACACGGTCATCCGGACCCCTTGTCACACGTGAAACATGGTCTACGGAAACTAGGAAAAACTGGGAGTGGAAACCCGCCGTTTCGTGCCCCTGATTGTAGTCGAAAACGGTCTGGGATGCCTAATCCGGTCTAACTGCTCAGACTGCTTTACCATACTCTACATGCAATAACTGCGCTACTGTGTCGGGACTTGCGACCGCTTGTGCCCGGATGGGTGAACAAGCGAACGCACCGGCGAGCGATAATCGCGGTGGGATGGGAGCTCGCTGGAGCGGCAACACAAAACGCGCCGTTCTACTGCTGTTTTTCGTGCTGGCCGTGTTCCTGGTGTGGAGCGCCGGGGACATCGTCAAGCCATTCATCTGGGGCGCGATCCTCGCGTACATCCTGCTACCAGTTGTGGGTGCGATCGAACGGCGCTTCTCAGCGCCACGGACGCTCGCCGCCTTCGCGGTCTTCCTCGCTCTTCTCGCCCTCATTTTCGGTGGCGGCCGCCTTCTGGTGCCGCGCGTCCTCGACAACGTGAGCGATCTCCAGCGCAACTGGCCGTCGCTCATTCACAACGCGCAGCAGACGGTCTCGGACGCGTTCGACCAGGTCGGCCTGGGTGATCTCGACGACGTGCTCATCGGGCCGAATCTCGCCGACGTCGAGCGTCAGCTCGGCGCGATGGCGGCGCGCATGGCCGTGCCGTTCGTCGTCGGCTTCGGCCACTTCCTCCTGGAGTTCCTCGTCTTCCTGATCGCGACGTTCATGATGTTGCGCGACGCGCCGCGTCTGTACGGCTTCGTGCGCCGCAATCTCCCGCAGCAACACCGCAGCGAGATCCTGCACATCTTCGCGGACACGAACGTCATGCTCGGCCGATACATCCGCGGTCAGATGTTCCTGGTGCTGCTCATGTCGACCGTCACGACCGTCGGTCTGACGATCCTCGGCGTTCCGTACAGCGTGCTGCTCGGTGTTATGACCGGACTCCTCGAGACGATCCCGTTCGTCGGGCCGATCACGGCGGGAGCGATCGCGTGTCTCGTCGCCCTCGGCCACCCGAATCCATTCGCCTGGCCGCAGCTTGTGTACGTCGGAGTCGTCGCGATCATGTACACGGTCCTTCGTCACGCCGAGGACTACGCGGTGATCCCGACGGTCATCGGCCGCGCGGTCCGTCTGCACCCCGCCGTCGTCATCTTCTCGCTCCTCACCGGCGGTGCGGTCTTCGGTCTGCTCGGCATCTTCCTCGCGGTACCGGTCGCGGCGACGCTTCGCCTGGTGCTTATCTACGTCGGCGCGAAGCTGCGCGACCAGGATCCGTTCCCACAGCTCGAGGAGGAGCTGGCGGAAGCGACCGAGGGCGCGTCCGAACCGGTCGAGTCACCCCGCGTCGTCGGTGGCCGCGCGCACCCCTAACCTCGCGCATACCGTCCTGACGGCGTCCGCGTTCCGCTAGCAAGAGGAGGCGTTCGTGCGCGTGGCCCTCGCCCTGGCCGTGCCGATCACCGCGGCGCTGCTCCAGGGTTCGGTCGTTCCGTTCCTGGTGATCGCCGGCGCGCGCCCGAACCTGCCGCTCCTTGTCGCAGCATCCTGGTCGGTCGCGGCGGGCTCGCGGGAGGGCGTTTGGTGGGCATTTGTGGGCGGTTTGATGGCTGATCTGCTCTCCGGCGGGCCGCTCGGCGCGCTCGCGCTGGCGGCCCTCGGGCCGGTGGCGGCGGCCGGGCTGGGGGAGCAGAGCGTCGCGCGGCCCCGAACGGTGCTGATCGGCGCGCTCCTGGTCGGCGCGGCGACCGCCGTCGCCAACGTGCTCTACCTCGGCCTCGTCGCCGCGGTCGGCCAGCCGCTCAGCGACCCCGCCCTGCGCCTCGGCGCCGCGCTGGCGGGCGGCGCCTACACCGGCGTCCTCGCGATCGCTACCTATCCGACGCTACGAGTGGTGCGCCGGGCGACCGAGAAGCAGGCATCCTTCGGATGGTGAGCACGGTCTCGCGCGCGTTCGTCCGGACGAATCGCTTCATCGCGATGGCGATGGTGGTCGTCGTGATCTTCGGCGCGCTCACCGTTCGCCTGTGGGACTTGCAGGTCGTGCACGGTCACGTGTACCGCGACCTCTCGGAGCAGAACCGCGTCCTTCGGCTGCCGGTCGAAGCGGAGCGGGGGAGCATCGTCGACCGCAATCGCCTCACCCTCGCGCGCAATACGCCCGGCTTCGCCGTCACCGTGATCCCGATCGATCTGCCGCGCGCGCGCGCCGCCGATCTCGCGGCGCGTCTCGCGCCGCTGGTCGGTCGCGACCGCGACGCGGTGCTGCAGTCGATCGATCAACAGCGCGCGCGCAATCCGTTCGAGCCGGTGAAGATCTCGAATAAGCCAGTCGCGCGCGAGGTCGCCCTGCTGCTCACCGAGCGCGCCGAAATGTTCCCGGGCGTGCGCGTCGAAGCCGAGTCGATCCGCCTGTACGAGACCGCGCAGCTCTACGCGCCGCTGCTCGGGTACGTCGGCCCGATCACCGAGGACGAGCTCACCGACGCGCGGCGTGCCGCCGGGTACCTCACGACCGACAGCATCGGACGTACCGGCATCGAGCGCGTCTACGAGAAGTACCTGCGCGGCGTCTACGGATGGCGCGAGATCGAGCGCGACGCGGCACAGCGCGAGATCAAGACGCTGTCCTTCTCACCCCCCTCGACCGGCAACAGCGTCGTGCTCACGATCGACGATCGGCTGCAGAAGCTCCTCGAGGCCGAACTCAAAAAAGGTGTCGACGAGGACCGCTTCACCCAGGCGGTCGGGATCGCGATGAATCCGCAGAACGGGGAGATCCTGGCGATGGTCTCGATCCCGGGCTACGACAACAACTGGTTCGTGCAGGGCATCACGCCGCAGCAGATGTCGGCGCTCAACGCCGACGACCGCCGGCCTCTGGTGAACAAGGCCATCGGCGACATCTATCCGCCCGGGTCGACTTTCAAGTTGGTCACCGGCCTGTCGGCGCTGAACGAGGGCGTCGCGTCGCGCGGCACCATCGTGAACGTCACCTCGAACGTCCTGAGCGTCGGGGGCTGGAACTTCTACGACTGGCGCGCGCACGGGACGCTCGACTTCGTCAATGGGTTCGCGCATTCCAGCGACATCTACTTCTACACGCTCGGCGGCGGCAACCCGAACACCGGACAGCGCGGCGTCGGTCCCGAGGCGATCGCGAAGTACGGGCGCGAGCTGGGCTTCGGCGCCCCGACCGGCATCGACGTCCCGGGCGAGGCGTCGGGCATCATGCCCGACCCCGACTGGAAGATGCAGCAGTTCGAGGAGCCGTGGACGATCGGCAACACCTACCACGAGTCGATCGGTCAGGGCTTCGTCGCGGTGACGCCACTGCAGCTCCTCAACGCGTACTCGATCGTGGCGAACGGCGGCACTTTTTACCGTCCCCACCTGCTGAAGGAGGTCGTCGATTCCAAGGGCAACGTCGTCTACACGCAGCCGCCCGACGTGGTCCGAAAGGTGAGCATCACGTCCGACAACCTCCGGCTGCTGCGGGAATCGGCGCGACGCGTGGTCACGATCGGGCACGCCTACATGCCGAACGCGAAGCTGCCGATCGCCGGAAAGACCGGCACCGCGGAGTTCGGATCGTCGGCCGGCAAGGACAGCGCCGGCCGGAACAAGCTCGGATTCCACAACTGGTTCGTGTCGTTCGTGCCGAAGGAGGACAACACCGACCCGTCCGCGCAGATCGCGATGGTCGTGTTCACGTTCGACTCGAGCCGCTCGCTCTGCGACTTCTGCCAGAACCCGGCGATCCCGGTCAGCCAGCGCGTCCTCGAGACCTACCTGTTGGGCAAGCCGTGACCGCTCGAGCGCTCGAGCTGCGGCGGGCGACGTCGCCGCTGCACGACCGACCGCGCGAGCGCCGCATCGACCACGTCGACCCGTACCTGCTTATCGCGACGCTCCTGCTCATCGGCTATGGCCTGGTGATGACCTATTCGGTCACCGCCGAGTCACGGACGTTCACCGGCGACCCGATGCAGTTCGTGATCCGCGGGGCGGTCTGGGCGCTCATCGGGATCGCGGTGATGACCGCGGTCGCGATGTTCGATTACGCGTGGCTCGGCACGTTCGCGCCGCTCATGTACCTCGTGATGCTCGGCCTGCTCGGCGTCGTGCTGGTGATCGGCACGTCGTCGCTGGGCGCGCAGCGCGCCGTGACCGTGGCCGGCATGTCGTTCCAGTTCAGCGAGGTCGCCAAGGTGATGGCGATCGTCGTGCTGGCGAAGGTCTTCTCCGACCGCACGGATCGCATCGGCTCGCCGCTCACCGTCGGTCTGGCGCTTGTGCTCCTCGGCCCCGCGGTCTTCCTGGTCTACCGGCAGCCGGATCTCGGCACGAGCCTGGTCTTCGTCGCGATCTTCT
>WNFB01010423.1_pt1 | contig 11406 bp, 10 predicted proteins | sample 5400501 | NCBI WGS metagenome assembly WNFB01 (sample SAMN13153341, study PRJNA577476) | soil metagenome | isolation source: 200 cm saprolite under Douglas fir tree site 2 hole 1 | place: USA:California | collected 2015-04-18 | reverse complement strand
GAGGACGCACGTCCCTCTCATCGATTCGCAGCACGTCAAACAGAAAAAGACCCTCGTGCGCCACGTACTCCCCGTCGAGTATCATCCTGTGAGGGGCGTGCAGGAACTCTGGCACCTTCGCGAAGACTTTGGGATTTCCCTTTGGCGTGTATATGCCCCCGTGCTTGCTCGAGAGGACGAGCTCGTCTCCGCTCTTGAAGAGGAAGACCCTGATCCCGTCGAGCTTTGGCTCGCAGACGGACGGAAGCGGGTTCAGAGCCAGCCAAGTCGAGAGGTCGGTCTTCACGGCTTTTGAGTAATTTTCAAGAACGTAATTCGGGAGTAGATCACTCACGCTGTCCCACCATCAATGGAGATCGTCGGCGGGTTTCCCGAAGTCGACCTCAAAATTACTTTGAGATTGTGACCTTCGGCTTCTTCTTGGCCATGGGTACGGGCGGAAACCTTTCAGCTTGTTCTTGCTCCTCGAGCGCCCAGGCGTCGTCAAGTTTCAGGATCCCTTCGCTCAGCCCCATCAGCAGCCACAGTCTGCCGTCCTTTCTTTCGTAAGGATGGATCACACTCGTGTAAAACTGGTAGCCTCTCCCCCAAGAGAAGAATGACACGAGCGCAGTCTGCTTTTCCAGCAGATATCGCGCGAGCTGTTTCACCCTCGAGGCCGTTTCCTTGACCTTGGGGTCCGTGTCGGGTGCGAGCTGGTATACCTCTTTGAACTTATACTCGGATATCCTTTCGAGAGGCACGAAGCCGTCTGGCTCCACCTGGATCCTCGTTGTTCTGTCGAACGGCTCGATCTCCTCTCCGTCCTGCTTGTCCACGACTTGGCTCGCGGGAACTTCGATCCACTGACCCGAAAACTCCAGCTCGTACTTCAGAAAGAACCTCTTTTCGTTTCGGATGGAGATCAGAAGCTCTCCCTCGTACCTGACTTTGTTCTTTACCTCATCCTGAGAGATTTCCTGCATATCGAGTCGCTCCCCGCTAGGGCCCTGCGTGTAGCGGTACATCTTCGGCACCTCGCGGCTGACGACCTCCTTCCCCGTCTCTTTGTCTATCTTGACAAACTTGACCGGCTCGAGGTCCCCGTGCGCTTTTGCGGCTCGAAGGTGGTACTCTACCGCCCCCAGACCGAGAGTGGGGATGTCCAGGCTGAGCACTCCGCGCCAGGAAGCCCTGGCTGTGGCCACGCTCTGGGCTTGCTTTTCTACCTCGGAGAAGATGTCCTTTGGCATCGCTCGAGGAAAGGGATTTTTCTCTTGGGGGTATTTAAGCTGGTTACAGGTGAAATCGGCTCGAATTCGACGAGATAGTTTGCACCGTAGGTTAGGCCGCCCGGCAAGATCTCCCTGAGAATGGGCAGCCTAAGGGTGCCCGACAAGGCTTCCTGTTTGAAGAGGCTCGCTGCGTCATATGAAGTAGTCTACCAGACCATGGTCATCGGCTCTTGCCCGAACAACCGGGAACCACCGACCGCTGGTCAGTCCTCACGCCACTTGAAGAACCTGACCGCTAGCCCGAAGATTATCGCCGAGAGGACGAGGAGCACGCCCAGGTCGGTAAGCGCCGCCCCATAATTTCCGTAGGTCATGACGTTGTTCAGTCCGTCTATGACGTAGAAGAGTGGAAGCACGTGGGCGAAGCTCTGGAGGTAGGCCGGCATCGTGCTCACCGGAAAGAAGGTCCCCGAGAGGAACATCATCGGGAAGGTTACGAGGTTCCCGACTACCGCCGACGACTCGACGCTCTTGGAGCCCGTGCCCACGAGCATCCCGAGAGACACGAAGAGGAGGGGGCCTACCACGAGGAAGGGTATGATCCAGGGAGTCAGGCTGATGTGCGCCCCAAAGGCGAAGACGCCCACGAGGGTCATGAGGAGGAATGAAATGATCGTAAGCACGATGTAAAAGAATATCTTGGATACTAGCCATTCGGACTTTGTGAGCGGAGTGAGGGACAGCTGCTTGAAGATCTTGTCTCTCTTGTACTGAGAGCTGATGTTGACTAGGGCGAACATCGGGCTGGTGAGCACCGAGAAGCCGACGAGCCCAGGCACGAGGAAGTCGATGTACTTGAGAGACTGCGACTTCACATTCTGCGGCTCCACCCCGATGACTGATGACCCGCCCGCGCGCTTGAGGTTGAACTGATTCACGACGCCGCGCGTGATTCCCGACACGATCGCGCTCGTCGTAGATGCCGGGTTCCCGTAGACTGTCACGTTGATCGGCTTCCCCGAGACGAAGGCGGACGAGAATCCAGACGGGATTACGATGCCGTCCGACGCCGAGTGCGAGAGGAGATAGCTGGTGAAATTCTGAGAGGTGTCGACGGCGTGGAGGCGGATTGTGTTCGTGCTGTTCAGCGCGCTAACGAAACTATTGCTGACCTGCGAACCATCCTGGTTCTGAACGTAGGCGCTGACCGGCCCCGAGCTGCCCCCCGAAAAAATCGCGCCGAATATGAGAATGAGGATTACGGGAAAGACGAGCGCGAAGAACGCCCCGATCCGGCTGCGGATGTACCCCCTGCTGAAGACGCCGAAGTCCGCCACCACCCTCCTCGCGTTCATCGCTTACGCCTTCGCCTCCAGCTCTTCCATCGGTTCCCCCACGAGCTTCACGAAGATGTCCTCGAGACTATCTCTTTTCGTTCGCAGGTCATCCCACTCCAGACCGGACTGCTGTATTGCTGCGACCGCGGCCATCACGTCCTCCTTCCGATGCAGGGACAGGCTGATCAGGTCTTTTCCGTCGAACTCAACCGGGAGCTTCGCGCTCTCCTCCAGATACTTCGCGAGTCGCTCGCTCCCGTGCACAAGGAGACGCTCACCGGAAGAATGGTTGGTGATTATCTCAGCGGGCGTCCCCGAGGTGATTATCTTCCCCTTGTTCATGATTGCAACCCTATCCGCGAGCTCCTCCGCCTCCTCTAGGTAGTGTGTCGTGAGCAGCACGGTCCTCCCCTCCTTCTTCAGCCCTCTGATCACTTCCCATACCGCCCGTCGCGCCTGCGGGTCCAGACCGGTGGTGGGCTCGTCGAGGAAGAGGAGTTGCGGGTCGTTCACCAGCGAGAGTGCGAGCCCTACCTTCTGTTTCTGACCGCCGGAGAGCCTCGTGAAGTACACCTCAGCCGAATCTTGGAGCAGGACTTTGGCGAGGATCCCTTCGACGTCGGCCTTGACGCCGAACAACGCGGCGTAGTACTTGACGGCCTCCCTCGGAGTGGGATATTCGAAGAACTTGAATCCCTGAGGGATGACCCCGATCTTCTTGTGAAGAGCATAACCATCCGTCCAAGGGTCCATTCCGAGCACTCGCACGGTTCCATCATCCTGTTTCCTCAGGCCCTCGAGAATCTCGATGGTGGTCGTCTTCCCCGCACCATTAGGTCCTAGAAGTGAGAAGACCTCCCCCTCTCTTACCGCGAAGGAGATTCCGTCGACTGCCTGCAATGTCCCGTACGCCTTCTTGAGCGAAGCGACTTCGATCGCGACTTCCGTCAATCTGCTCCCGTCCGACTCCCTCACGTGGAGGTTTTAAGCCCGGTCAAGGCGTTCACTTCGTCGGTAGCCTCGCCGAAGCGTTGGGCTTTTGTGCCCTCTCGCTATTCCCTCGCCTAAGAAGAGCGATGTGCCTACCGTCTTTTTTTTGACTTCCGTCTTCGTCCCGCCCGACGCGCGGGTTTCATCTGTTCCCAGAGAGCTATCACGTTGCCCTCAGGGTCGGCGCCGATGAAGGACCACCCCTGCCCGGGTACTTCCTGCTTCCCCACCACCTCGGTCCCGCCTGCCTTCTTGAAGGTCTCGATTGCCGAATCGACCTCTTCGACCTCTATGAAGTTCCTCGCCCCGTCGTTCGGACCCATCTTCTTGTACATCCCTCCCCCCACGCTCTTGCCTCTAGGGCCGGTAGAGATCAGCCAGTAGTCGAATCCAGGCATCTTGACCTTCTCGAACTTCCATCCGAAGACTGTCCTATAGAAGCCGCTCAGCCTCTCGACCTCGTTTGCCGGAATCTCGAAGTGCACTATCGTCTTGATGACCATGAGCAGTGCGCTCCCCCGCTACCTATTTAATCTGAGCGCGGACGGACGTAGCCTTGCCAAAGGCCTTTCCTACGAAGCGCGGGTGACCTTCCTGACCCACTGTTTCGTACCCTTCCTTGAGCCCGCAAGCACCATAGAATCAGGCCCTACGGGTTGGCTACTTGCTGCCCGGCTTGCTACCTATCTCGACGAGTTGGAGATTGGCCTGATAGCGCTTTCCGTGAATCTCCAGCTTCGTTGAAGCGTAGAATCCGCGAGAGCCAGTTGAGAAGGTTTTCTCGCTGAGGCCAATTTCGCCCAGCTTATTCGTACCATCGTAGATTTCAGCGCGCATGATTCCTTGGGTCGAGCCCGCCATATTTAAGCTGGGAAGTGTCGCCGTCGCCGACCTACATCATCCCCGCTTCAAGGGCCGTCTGGTCGGGAGACTTGGCTGGCTTGAGGGGTGGACGGCCTTCTGTCTTTCCCCTTAATCAGGAGACCCGCCACGAAGACAGCGACGCTCGCTCCCTGCAAGACAAGAAATAGAATCAGAATGGATTGTGAGAACGCTTCCCTCAGGGGTGGAATGAAAGCTGCAAGGGAAGGGTTTGCTGCCAGCAGCCTGGCTAGCGCTGCAGGGGAGGCTAGAATCTGCCCGACGAGATTAGGATCGCTCAGCACCGCCCTACCGTTAGGCGGGATGCCGACAAGCAAGCTTGAGAGTTGAGCGGTGAACCTGTTCGCTTGAATCGCTCCGAGACTAGCTACGCCAATGGCTCCACCCAAGTTCAAAGTGAAAGCCGCAAGAGCGGAAGCGACGCCGATCTCATTCCTCTGCACCGAGTTCTGGAATGCGACTATCGTAGCTGGAATCATTAAGCCGCTTCCCACACCTATCGGGACAGAGAGCTCCATCAGCCGAATGAGGGAGGAAGAGGAGTTGATTGATTGCAAAGCGACTAGTCCTCCCACAAGGATTCCGGCCCCAACGAGTACTGTGTTCCTGTAACCCAGCCTCGACAGAGCCAAGCCACCCAAGAGAATCCCTAGAGTCGTTGGAAGTGCAAATGCGTACACGACGTTCCTTACGTCCGAGACACTCCCACCTAGCACCGCTTGCGCATAGAGCGGAATGTAGGCGATTAGTCCAAAGAGAACCATCGCTCGCAGTATGTTGACTGCGGTCGCGGCTGAAACTGTCCTTTTCCTGAATAGACGGAGAGGGAGTACCGGCTCTCTCGCCCGCCTTTCGACCGCAACGAAAGTCAGGAGAACGGCACCGCCGCCGGCGAATAATGCCGCCTCTTCCCAGGAGACCCAGTCGAACGTCGAGCCTCCCAGGAACAGACCCATCATGAACAGAGCAAGAAACCCGCCGAGGGCCGAAGCTCCCACCCAATCGCTAAAGGCGCTGGCTCCCGCGTTTCGCGACTCCCGTAACGTCAGGTATATCATAAGGAAAGCTATGACGCCCAACGGGAGATTTATGTAAAATATCCACCGCCAATTAATCGTCTCCGTCAGGTATGAGCCTGCGGCGGGGGCCACTGCGAATGCGATTCCATTGACGGAGAAGAGGAGTCCTTGAACCCTCCCCCGCTTCTCAGGAGGGAAGAGGTCTCCCGCAATGGCAATCGTGGCCGGAACGAATGCGCCAAACCCGATGCCCTGGACCGCTCTGAAGACGATGAGTTCGTAGATGTTTTGCGAGGCGCCGGAGAGAGTCGAACCTATCATGAATACAACGAGCCCCACCAAGAAGAATCTCTTTCGCCCGTACAGGTCGGAGAGCTTCCCGAAAATCGGAATGACGATTGTCTGCACTATCACGAAGGAACTGAATACCCACGCGTAGAGACTCAGGCCGCCCAGTTCGGAGATGATGGTCGGGCCTGCGGTAGCCACGATTGTCACATCCATGAAACCCAACAGCAATCCAGTGAGCAGCCCCCCCAGAATTAGGGCAACCGTTCTCCTCCGCAGCACGGGCCCTGCCTGTGGTCCCATCTGAGAACCCAATCCAGACATTCCGGTCGGTCGATTTACCTCAGACAAATTTCGCGATTGCCTCCGTCGGACGGTCCTCCTCCTGAAGATAGCCGCGAGCTGGTTCTGGAGTCGCGACATGGAATCGTGGTCCTCTTCGGTGTTCAGCAAACGAAGAGCTGGGCGCAACCTCTACTCTCCCTCCCATCCGGATTCGTTGTTCTTGCTCACGCGGCGGCCATAATTTGCACCGCGTATAAACAGGTAAGGAGTGGGGGCATACTTTGCAAAAAGCTACAAGCGATAGTTCGATTGACAGGATTGTCCAGCGCGTAAGGTTCATTGCATCTCCACAGGAGGCCACTAGACTGTGCTGTCCTGAATTCTCGATCCCTGAAGCTTCAAGAATGCTAGCTGAAGGTCAGCTGGCGAGGACGACTCTACCCGTGCCGAAAAGATGTGCCTGGGCCAGAGACCCGCTGATGGTCGAGTATCACGACAGAGAATGGGGGGTTCCCCTGCACGATGACAAGAGGTTGTTCGAGCTGCTGACGCTGGAGGGGGCCCAGGCCGGGCTATCCTGGTCAACCATCCTGGGAAGGAGGGAGAACTATCGGAGGGCGTTCGATGGTTTCGACCCCGAGAAGATAGCGAAGTACACCGAGGGTGATGTCAGGCGCTTGATGGGAGACGAAGGGATTGTCAGGAACAGGCTGAAAATTCTCTCGGTCATCAATAACGCGAAGCGATTCCTGGAGGTGAAGAAGGAATTCGGTTCTTTCGATGAATACGTTTGGAGATTCGTGGACTACACGCCGATAGTGAACAGATTCAGGGAGCTGCGAAGCATACCCTCGAGCACTCCTGTCTCCGACAGAATGAGTAGGGACATGAAAAAGAGAGGCTTCAGTTTCATCGGCTCAACCATCTGTTACGCGTTCATGCAGGCGGCTGGGCTGGTCGATGACCACACAGTTGATTGCTTCAGGTATGGAATGAGCCGGAGGAAGAAGAGTAGCTGAGGGTTGTGCCCGGCGGATTGCTTATCTAAGATGCATTCAAAAATGCGGCGTTCATCTTGACGCCCAAGCAGACGCTGTACTTGGCTCTGCCGCTGGTCGCCCTCGTCGTGCTGGTGTTGACATACTTCCGGTTGTTCTCATCACCCGTCGTGATCGCGATCCTGGTGGTGCTATACGTGGCGGTCAGCCTAAGGAACCGCAGGAAGTTCGCCAGGCAAGGGAAATGAGGGGGACGAGAGAGACTTTCGCTGAAATGACGTGAGAACCACAGAACCGTTCGTTCCCATCCCGGAGGACGTCATACCTCAGATGCTTTCGCTGGCCTCCTTGAAGCCGAACGAGAGAGTCGTCGACCTGGGATCGGGAGACGGGAGGATTGTGATTGCGGCGGCGAAGTCGTTCGGGGCTAGCGCTCTGGGTGTGGATGTCCGCGGGGCCCTGGTAAAGGAGTGCCGGAGAAGGGTGCGTGAGATGGGCCTCTCGGGGCGGGTGAGGGTTCTGCGCCGCAATTTCAGAGACGTCAGCCTCCGGAAGGCCGACGTGGTAGCCCTCTATCTTTCGAGCTACACCCTCGGGCTGCTCGCGCCGAAGTTCACGAGGGAGCTCAGGAGGGGGAGCAGGGTAGTGACCTTCGATTTCCCGATCTTTGGGTGGAAGTCTGCCCGTGAGCTGTCCTTCATCCCGAAGGGCTGGAAGAAGGCGCACCCGATCTACCTGTATCTAGTTTAGAGCTTCGGTGGCCTCTCGCCTCAGGTGCTTGGGATCACCCGTTAAGGATTCCAGGGCGTCGAAGAAGGAGGTGCGGCTGTTGCAACGTTCACCTACAGAAGTCTCTATTTCGTAAGAGCCGTAGCAAGCCTATCAGCCGCTTCGCGAAGCGTCTGGTCCTTCTTCGAGAAGTGAAACCTGACGCTCTTCTTCCCCATTTCGGGATGAGCGTAGAAGCTCGACGCCGGTACTGACGCCACACTCGCTTCTTCCACGAGATACCGCGCGAACTCCACATCATCCTTCTTGCTCAGCGCGCTGAAGTTCGCAAGGACGTAGTAGGCACCCTCCGGCTCCACGGGGGCGAACCCGATGTCCCTCAGAGATTTCACGATGAAATCGCGCCTCTTCTGGTAGTTCTTGGCGAGACTGGCGTAGTACGACTGCGGTAGTTTGAATGCCTCGACAGCCGCCCTCTGCAGCGGAGTGGGCGCGCTTGTGATATCCTTTGCGGCGATCGCGTAGCCCAAGCGCCAGCCCGTCACGCTGTACGTCTTCGAAAGACCCGATATCGTCACCGTCCTGTCGTGCATGTCTCCTATCGTCGCTATGCTGATATGCCTCCGCCCGTCGTAAACGATGTACTCGTAGATCTCATCCGTGATGGCTAGAGCATCGTAGTCCGCACAAAGGTCGGCGATGACACGCAGCTCCTCTTCGGCGAAGACCTTCCCGGCCGGGTTGTTCGGCGTGTTCAGTATGATTGCTTTGGTGCGCGAGTTGAAAGACTTCTTGAGCTCTTCCTCGTTGAACCGAAAGTCGGGCGCCTGGAGTGCGACGTGGCGTGGTCTCGCCCCCGCGATTATCGTCGCTGGAACGTAGTTCTCATAGAAGGGCTCGGGTATTATTACCTCGTCCCCAGGGTCCGTGACGGCGATGATAGAGCCCGTCATGGCCTCGGTCGAGCCGCACGTTACGGTTATGTCTGTCTCCGGGTTCGCTTCGATCCCGTTGAAGCGCCTGGCTTTGTCCACGATGGCGTCACGGAGTTCAACGGAGCCCCAAGTGATCTCATACTGGTTAAGGTCCTCACGAATTGCCTTGATGGCGGCCGACTTGATTCTTGGAGGTGCCTCGAAGTCGGGCATTCCCTGAGCGAGGTTAATCGCCCCGTACTGCTTAGCGAGCCTAGTCATCTGCCGGATGACTGACTCCGTGAAATACTGGGCCTTCTTTGAGACTCGCGCGCGAACCGCTTTGGCTTGCAACAGTGCTGACCTGCCCCTCCAACTGAAGGCGACGTAATTAACTTACGCCCGGCGGCGCGCTACCGCCGTCGTTCTTCGCACTGTTCGGCTCCCTCGGTATCGACTTCCTTCCGCTACCGACGGGAGGAAACCGGAAAGAGGGCACCCCAGAGGCTCAGATTGAGCTCCAGATCGCCGAAGGCAGAGAGGACAAAATCGGGTCTAAGATAAAAGCTGCAAGCCCAAAGGGATCGTGCGATGAATCGCGCTCACCCGACCGCACACCGCGGAATCAGCAGAGCCTTCGCGGTCACGGTCCTCGTGATCATCGTCTTGGCTGGCCTGGCCTTCGCCCTGATACGGTCGGGCGTAGCGCCCGGACTCTCCCTTACTTCTCAGACCTCTGTGACCCAGGCGAATACATCGACCCTGACAACGCAGAGCAAGATGGCGGGGACTGCCACGCTGAACGACCTCATCGCGGGCAAATTTCCCACCGCGTTAGACAAGGCGGGTACCGGGGGCGCAACGGTAACGGTTACCAACTTGCAAGTAATTTACGTCCGAACGGAGAGCGACGGTGACTGGCATGTTGCAGTGACAGACGGGGTGATCCCGGTCTTCATCACGGAGATAACACCCTCGTATCAGGCAAAGCTGGGGCAGCCCCAACCGGGGTCGATCATCCAGGAGACGGGAATCGCGTACTGCGATACCGTTCACGAAACGGAGAGCTGGCACGGCAACACTTGTTGGGAGATCCATCCTGTCACTTCGTGGAACGTTGTTGGGACAAGCGCCATGACAGTGACCACCAAGGTCAACGGAGGCCTGCAGGCCAGCATTTCTTACGCCCAAGACCCAATCCCACGCGGCTCGGCTCAGGCGATCACAATCCGGGCGCAAGATTCGGATGGGCCCGTGGTCGGCGCAGCCGTCTCAGTTGAAGTTGACTACGCCTCCGGTTCCACCTCACACACCTTCTCCTGCACGACGTCTGCCTCCGGTTCTTGTTCCGTCACGTGGACGATCGGCAGCACGTCGACGCCGGGAACCTTCCAGGTCATCGTTCAAATAGCCGGAGCAGGGTTTCCTTCAAACTTCACTGTAACGGCTTGAGAGATCGATGCGAACGGTCATCCTCCTCCGCGCTTTCTGCTGCCTGACTTCCGTTCGCCCTCCCGCGCTGCGATGCAATTGAGAAATCAAGTTGAGCAAGAGTTAAGACCAGTGAGCATTCGATTTCTCATGATGCCAGTGCGGGCCAAGCTCGGAAGAGTACGCGACCTTTGGCGCTATCCTGTGATGGGCCTTCAGGGTGAGAGACTGCAGACTGCTGAGATCCGCGAGGCAGGAGTCGTTGGCGACCACCGTTATGTCTTCCAAGATTCTGGAGCTGGCCGCGTGATTGACCCTGTGACATACGCGCACCGCTGGGGGGAAACGTTGGCTTTCCCGAGCATGCTGGACCTGAAGGCTCGCTTCGCTCCGGGGGATTCTACGCGGCTCGACATTGTCACTCCCAACGGGCGGGTCTTGTCATCCGGCGACCCAGACTTTCAGGCGCGAATAGGGGAATCGCTGGGGGTTCCCATCAAGCTTATGGAGTTCCCACAGATCGCGGAAACCAGACAAAGATCGGGTCGGGCGCTTCATCTGATAACGACCGCCTCGCTCGATAGCATGAAAAATCTCTATCCCGAAGGTGACTTCGACCCGAGGAGGTTCCGCCCAAACATCGTCGTGAGTTCGCCGCCGGAGAGGAATGGCTTCGCCGAGGAGTCCTGGGTAGGCGAGTCGATACGGATCGGTCCCGAGGTCGTGCTCAGAGTCGAGAAGGCAAACAGAAGATGCAAGGTCACTACGATGAAACAGGACGACCTACCCTACGACGAGGGGATTCTGGAGACGATCTCGCAAAAGAATAGCAGCGTCCTCGGCGTCATGTGCAGCGTAGTGAAGGGTGGCATCGTCGCCGTCGGTGACGAACTCGATCGTCTCTCGCCGAGATTGATGAGCTTCAGCAACCACTCGGCACCCCCAGGCCCTCTCTCAAGGAGCGTCGGCGGTTGAGACTAGGTTCAGCCAAGTGGGACGTCTGGCTGGGTGGAAACCGGTGTCGCGAAAAAGAGACTCGCGATTTCTCCTCGACAAGGGAGATGATTGATCAGTCTCTTCAGGACAGCCTGCGTTACTTCTCACGGAAAAGAGTTCGAGACTAGATTTGACGAAGGGCAGGGCGTAGCGACCATCAGTGAGGTGTTCCCCGCAACGACAAGCAGGTCTCCTCCTCCCACTTCATCTCGCTGCCTCTTCAGTTCTCTCTCCAGCTCACTCGACGCCTGCTGGCATACGCTGCAAACGCCATCCAAGAGTACCAGCTCTTTGTGCTCCTCCAGGTGGTACTGAGCGGCGGG
>WNFB01005397.1_pt1 | contig 11408 bp, 9 predicted proteins | sample 5400501 | NCBI WGS metagenome assembly WNFB01 (sample SAMN13153341, study PRJNA577476) | soil metagenome | isolation source: 200 cm saprolite under Douglas fir tree site 2 hole 1 | place: USA:California | collected 2015-04-18 | reverse complement strand
AGCAAGCCGCCGGGATTGCCGCGCATGTCGAGAATCAGGCCATCGAGGGACGGCGCGTTGAGTTGCTTCAAGGCGTCGGCGATTTCGCGGTCGGTGGTTTCGTTGAAGCCGGAAAGGCGAACGTAGCCGATGCCAGGCTTTAGTAGAAAGGCGATGTCTACGGAATGACGGGGAATTTCGTCGCGGGTGACGGTGAAGACGAGCGGCTCATTATAGCCCTCGCGGGAGATAGTAATCTTTACGACGGTGCCTTTGGCGCCCTTGAGCATGTCGGCGACATCGCTGGTGGTGAGGCCGTCGGTGGACTTGTCATCAACTTTGACGATGACGTCGCCTGGGCGAATGCCGGCGTTATAGGCCGGAGCGCCGACGTAGGGAGCCATAACAACAGTGTGGTTCTCGCGAGGAGCAACGACCATTCCTACGCCGTAGTATTTGCCGCGCTGATCTTCGCGCAGGAGGGCAAATTGACGGGCGTCAAAGAAATTGGAGTGGGGGTCCAGCATGCGGAGCATGCCGGGGATAGCGCCCTGGTAAACAGCCTTGTCGACGTCGACGGGCTCGGCGTAATTGGCCTGCACGACGTCTAGAACGCGCGTAAAGTCGTGGACGGCGCTCTGGTAATCGTCCGAAGAGGCCGAGGTGGCCCGGACATTAGGCCCGTAAATCCCGCCTAGAACGGCAGATACGAGCAACACTGCGACAACAAGGAAAACCCCGCGACGCTCTGGTTTCATCCTACCCTCGCGTGACCGGCTGACTTAAGAATTATAGCACAGCGTATACTGGCGTTTGACACTTCGGAACGCCGTTCTCTATGATGCCAACGGAGCGTTATCGGGTCGCTCACAATGCTTAGTATTCCCCACATGATCGTGGTGTTCGTGATTGTGCTGGTCGTATTCGGCCCGCAGAAGCTGCCGGAACTGGCGCGCGGGCTGGGCAAGTTGATGGCTGAGTTTCGCAAGGCTTCCACCGATTTCAAGTCCGCCTTTGAAGAGGAGATGCGCGACCTGGAACGGCAAGCCCGGGAGGTCGAACGGCGCAAAGCGGAGGCGGCGTCGGCAGCGGCTTCCGCGGCCGCGCAGACACAGCTCGCGACGCTGGCTACGCCCTCAGGTGTTGAGACGGAGGCGGGGAGTGGGGCGTTAGCAGAGGGTGGCGCGACGGAAGGTTCGGTTCCGGCGGAGACTGACGGAGAAGGGCCGGTGGTAGCTCCCGTGGCGGAGGGAAATGTGGCCCGCGAGACGGAGACGCAGGCGTCTAGCTCCGCGCAGGCGGACGGCAACGGTTCGGTAGCGCCTGAGACGCAGGAATTGCAGGCGAAGGCGCAAAAAGCGGACAACTGAGAACGCAAAGACTAATCCGAAAACCCCACAATGGCGACCAGCGAGGATCCTAAACAGATTGCCGACACCGGCAGTCAAAAAGAGATTGCCGACACCGGCGGTCAAATGACGTTCTTTGAGCATCTAGTGGAGCTGCGCAAGCGGATCATTAGTTCGCTGATTGCGATCGCGATCGGCGCGTTTATAGGCGTTTACATCGCGAAATACGTCATTGTCTACTTCACGCACCCGATGCTGAAGGCGCTTTCGGACGCGCATCTGGATCCCAAGCTTATTTACACGCATCCGGCGGGCTTTTTCAATTTGATCATCACGCTGGGAATTTACATCGGGATTGTGCTGGCTTCTCCGGTGGTGCTGTACCAAATTTGGCTTTTTGTGGCGCCGGCGCTTTATAAGCACGAGCGCAGCGCGATTACCGGGTTTCTGTTTTCGACGGTGTTTTTGTTTCTGGGCGGAATTGCATTCGGATATTTCGTGACCCTGCCTTACATTTTGAAATTTTTGGTGAGCTTTCAGGGGCCAGTAGTGCCGATGATCAGCATCAATGAATATTTTGACCTGACGTTGATGGTGCTGCTGGGGCTGGGCCTGGTGTTCGAGCTGCCGATATTGGTTTTTTTCTTATCGTTGTTTGGGATTGTTACGCCGAAATTGTTGTGGAAGAACATACGCTACGCGATTCTGATTATCGCTATCGTCGCGGCGGTGATAACGCCGACTCCGGACGCTATGACCATGTTGATTTTCATGGCGCCGATGATTGGGTTGTATTTTATAGGGATTGGGGTTTCGGCGATGGTGGTGCGGAAGAAGGAGCGGCAGCTTGCTGCGGCGGCGGAGGCACGCTGAATGCCTTTTCACCCAAAGTTGCTGACGGCCGTGGTGTGCGTTTTCGCGATGATTGGATGCGGCGCGAAGGCAGGCGGTGAAGCGGCTGGCAGAGCGCCTGGCAAAGCGCCTGCGAGTACGGCAACTAAAGCCGCAACTCAGCAGTCGGGTGATGAGGCTCCCCCCGCGGAGAAGTCGGGCGGGTTTGATGGGAAGCGCGCGTTTGCGCAGGTTGCGAAACAGGTGGGATTTGGGCCGCGGCCTTCGGGTTCGGAGGCTTTAGGGCGGCTGCAGGAGTACATCCAATCGGAGTTGACCAGCTACGGTTGCAACGTGGACACCGACTCCTTTACGGCGGATACACCTGTGGGGCGGCTGCCGATGAAGAATATTGTGGCGAAGATTCCAGGCGGCAAGCCGGGGATCATTATGCTGGCCACGCACTACGATACGAAATTGATGCCCAATTTTGTTGGCGCAGATGATGCCGGTTCGTCGACGGGAGTTATGCTTGAAATTGCGCGGTTACTCTGCAGCAAGCACGGCAATTATCAGATGTGGATCACGTTCTTTGATGGCGAAGAGGCCATGAAGGAATGGAGCGATACGGATAGCCGTTACGGAAGCCGGCAAATGGCCGCGAAGATGGCGATGAGCGGCGATCTGGCCAAGGTCAAAGCCTTTCTGCTGGCGGATATTGTGGGTACACGGCCGCCGCGCTTTAAGCGGGAATCGGACTCGACCAAATGGCTTGTCGATCTGGTGTGGGACACAGCGAAGAAGTTAGGTTACCGCAACGTTTTCCTGGATGAATCCCTGGAAGTGTCAGACGATCATAATCCGTTCCTGAAACGCAAAGTTCCAGCGGTTGATGTGATTGATCTGGAGAACTATCCAGGGGGCAATCTGTATTATTGGCACACGCCCGAGGACACGCTCGATAAAGTTAGCCCGAAGAGTCTGGCGATTACCGGGCACGTTTTTCTCGAGAGCATCAAGCAACTGCAATCCAAATAAAATTTGGGTGAGAACCCAGCCAAGAGCGGCTGTGCTGCCAAGACTACGCCTCGAAGCGGATTTCTTTGGCTTTTTGCGCTATGGAGTGTTTGGCGAAATTGTCGTCGTCGCGGTAGGGGAAATCGGAACGGTAATGGCTGCCGCGGCTCTCGTGGCGGGCTAAAGCGGACTTCACCATCACTAAAGCCAGAGCGTGCATGTTGCGGAACTCGCAATGAGCGCGACCATGCTCCGCGGTTTTGGGCAGTTCAAGCGAGCTCAGTTGCTCGATCGCGCCGGTCAATTCTTTTCCACTGCGAAGGATTCCAACTAAGCGCCACATGACGTCGCGAATCTTGGTGAGTGCAGCGTTTTCCGCCGGCTTTGCGTTGTTCTTGTGCGGCTGCGCCTGCGTGGAATTGCCAGGCTTGGGGGCTGGACTGCCCGGCAGTCCCGCGGCGTGCTTTTTCTTCACGGGGGCGTCCTTCATCATCGCTTGACCGCTGCGCGCGCCGAAGACCAGGCCTTCGAGAAGAGAATTGCTGGCCAGGCGATTGGCGCCGTGGACTCCGGTGTCCGCGGTTTCTCCGGCGGCGTACAGACCGGGCAGGGACGTGCGACCCCAGAGATCGGTTTTCACGCCGCCCATCATGTAGTGCGCCGCAGGGCAGACAGGTGCGACGTCGCGCGCGAGGTCGACGCCGTAACTCATGCAGGTGGCGTAGATGTGAGGGAAGCGCTTCTCCACGAAGCCTTCGGGCTTGGCGGTCATGTCGAGATAAACGTGTTCGCTGTTGGTGCGGTGCATCTCGCTGACGATGGCGCGGGCGACGATGTCGCGTGGCGCAAGCTCTTGCGCTTCGTTGTAACGCTTCATGAAACGCTCGAGATTGATGTTGCGGAGAGTGGCTCCTTCGCCGCGGAGCGCTTCGGAGAGCAGGAATCGTGGCGCGCCTTTCACCGCCAGCGCGGTTGGATGAAATTGCATGAATTCCATATCCGAGAGTGTCGCGCCTGCGTCATAGGCGATGGCCATACCGTCGCCAGTGGCGACGTCTGGATTGGTGGTCTCGCGATAAATCTGGCCGAGGCCGCCGGTAGCCAGCAGAACGGCTTCGGCGCGCAGTTCGTGGAGCGAACCATCTAGCTCATCGATGAAGCGCAGCCCAACCACTGTGCCGGATTCGACGATAAGTTCGGTGGTGAAGGCGTGTGCGCGCAGATGGAGATGAGGAATCGAGTGTGCGCGAGCCAGAAGCGCGCGGCTGATTTCGCGGCCGGTGGAGTCGCCATGAGCGTGCAAGATGCGAGATCGGCTGTGCGCGGCTTCGCGCGTGAAGGCGAGTTTGGTTCCGGCACGATCGAATTCGGTGCCCCATTCGATTAGCTCGGTAATGTATTTGGGGCCTTCCTCGACTAATAAGGCCACGGCATCGGCGCGGCAGAGGCCGTCTCCGGCTTTGATGGTGTCTTGCTCGTGGAGGCCGATTTCATCTTCGTCGCTGAGCGCTACGGCGATGCCGCCCTGAGCCCAGGCGGTGGCGGAATCACTCAGATCGGACTTGGCGAGCACTAAGACGCTGCCGGATTCGCTCAGTTCGATAGCGGCACGCAGTCCCGCTACTCCGGAACCGACGACGGCGTAATCGGCGCGATGAGTTTTGTGGGAGGTCGTCATGACGAGCGGCAGCGCTGCGACCGTTCATGGTAGCACGAAGAAATTGTACCAATTGCGTTTCCGGTAGTGGACATAAGGCGGAGGACTACATTCCTGTTTCGGCGGCGTGTTACATTGCCAAGTGTCGAATCTATGCCAATCAAACGTATTTTTGTCCGGTCTTCGGCGGGACCGTACTCGGTGGTGTGTGGCGCGGGAGCGCTCCGCCATGCGGCGAAGGAAATCGCGAAACTTGGAACCTTCTCGAGCGTGCACATCGTATCGTCGGCGAAAGTGTGGCGCGCCATTGGCAACAGCGTACGGCGCGGTCTTGGCCTGAACAATGCCCGCGCAGTGCACTTCATGAATGACGCGGAAGCAGCCAAGAATTTGCGGACGGTGGAATTGCTTGCGCGTGAACTTGTGCGCGGTGGCGCGGATCGCAAGTCTCTTGTTATTGCGGTAGGCGGAGGCGTGGTGGGAGATGTCGCGGGATTCGTTGCGGCGTCTTATCTGCGCGGCGTTGCGCTTGTGCACGTGCCGACGACGGTGGTCGCGCAGGTGGACAGTTCGATTGGCGGCAAGACGGGAGTTAATTTGCCGGAAGGGAAGAACCTGGTTGGCGCTTTTTATCCGCCGCGGCTGGTTCTTGCCGTTCCCGAGGTGCTGCGCACTCTACCGGAACGCGAATTTCGTGGTGGGCTCGCCGAAATCATCAAGCATGCTGCGATTGCGGATGCGCAGATGTTTGCGTACCTTGAGAAAAACATGGCCAAGGTGCAGCAGCGCGATCGCGCGGCTCTCGAGTATCTGATCCCGCGGAACGTAGCAATCAAAGCGCGGATTGTGACGAGTGACGAGAGGGAATCAGGGCTGCGCGAAATCCTTAACTTCGGGCACACGTTTGCCCACGCGCTGGAAAGCGTCACGCACTACAAGCGTTACCAGCACGGCGAAGCGGTGGCTTGGGGCATGATGGCGGCCGCGCTGCTGGGGCGCGAAATCGGCGTCACGCGGACCGATGACGTCTGCCGGATTGTCACTCTCGTGCGGAGGATGGGTCCGCTTCCGCCATGGCCGCGCGTTCCGGCAAATAATCTGATTGCCGCCATGCATTCGGATAAGAAGACGCGTGACGGAAAGCTGCGATTTGTGCTGACGCCGCGTATCGGCAAAGCGGCATCGTACGACGGCGTTCCGTTGTCGGCTGTCGAGCGCGTCGTGCGCTTCGCTCCGCAGTTCTTCTGCGATTCCGGCAAGGCCAATGGCTGAAGCTACCGCGACCGCGAAGGGAACTCGCCCGGGAGGCGCGCAGACCGAAGCAGACGCTTCGCGCAAAGTTCGCGAAATGTTCACGGAAATCGCGCCGCGCTACGATTTCCTGAATCATTTGTTGTCCCTCGAGCTGGATCGCGTGTGGCGCGCGCGGACGGCGCGGCGTCTCCGCCCAATTTTGCAGCGGCGCGATGCACGGGTGCTCGATCTATGCTGTGGCACCGGTGACCTTGCTTTCGGGCTGGCGCGCAGCGGTCCAGCACACGTTATCGGGGCCGATTTTTCGCATGCAATGCTGGAGCGCGCAAATGCTAAGCGCGCGGACCATACTAGGAACACCAATTCAGATTTGACTGTACCGGCGGGTTTCTTCGAGGCGGATGCTTTGCAGCTCCCCTTCGCCGACGCGTCGTTTGATCTGGTCACGACCGCTTTCGGTTTTCGCAATCTTGCGAATTATGAAACGGGATTGCGAGAAATCCGGCGCGTGCTGAAACAGGGCGGCACGTTGGCCATCCTGGAATTCGCGGAGCCGCCGCCGGGACTGGCGGGTGATCTCTATCGTTGGTATTGCCGAATAGTGCTGCCGAAAATTGGTGGCTTGCTCTCTGGAAATCCAGATGCGTACAAGTACCTGCCGGCCTCGGTGGCGCGGTTTTTCCGGCCGGAGGAGTTGGCTTCGCTGATGACGCAGGTGGGGTACAGGTCGGTTTCGTATGAGCTGTGGACACTGGAATCAGTGGCGCTGCATACCGCCGTTAAGGCTTAGGGCGGGTCTTACGCAGGTTCCCGCGAAAGCTATGTTGTTGGTACGGCTGTGAAAGCGGTGGCAAGACCGCCGCACTTCATAAACTGCTTTATTCTTCCAGTCCTACCGCGCGAATCTTGGCTAGTAGGGTTTTTGGCGAGACCCCGAGTCGCTCCGCCGCGCGCGTTTTATTCCACTGGCATTCACGCAGCGTGCTCTCGAGCAGCGTGCGCTCGACGTGACCGGCTGCACGCTGGGTGACTTCCTCCAGCGATCCATCCCAACTGAATTTTTCCGGCAGCATCCCCTCCGGCAAAGCGTCCGTATCTGGTTTCGTCGCCGGGAGCTGTAAGCCGCTGGCCCGAATGGTTAGTCCATCGGCAAGGATCACGGCGCGCTCCAGCGTGTTCTGAAGCTCGCGGACGTTGCCGGGCCAGCGATACTCGAGCAGCCTTTGCTTGGCATCGGCAGAAAGCTCGAGGCCAGGCTTGGCAAATTCGCGGCTGAATTTATCCAGAAAATATTCGGCGAGCAGGTGCACATCGTTGCCGCGGTCTCGCAAAGCGGGAATGGTGATGGGAACCGCCGAGATGCGGAAGTACAAATCCTCGCGAAACAATTTCTCTTGCATCAGCTTCTGAAGGTTGCGGTTGGTGGCGACCACGATGCGCACATCCACTTCGATAAGCTGCGTCCCACCCACGCGTTCAAAACGCCGGTCTTCCAACACGCGCAGGAGTTTGGCCTGAATAGCGAGCGGCAACTCGCCGATCTCATCGAGAAACAACGTCCCACGATGGGCGAGGTCCATCTTGCCGACTTTACGCGCGCCGGCTCCGGTAAAGGCCCCGCGCTCGTGGCCGAACAATTCGTTCTCAACCAGGCCCTCCGGGATCGCCGCGCAGTTCAAAGCCACAAAGGGTTGCTCGCGGCGATTGGACAAATGATGAATCGCACGCGCGAACAACTCCTTTCCCGTGCCGCTTTCGCCCAGCAGCAGCGCTGTGGAATCGGTCGCAGCGATGCGCTGAATCTCCTGGCTGATGCCGCGAATGGAAGCGTGTTCGCCAACGATGCGAGGAAATCCGTAACGAGCGGCGTACTCTTCGCGCAACAGCAAATTCTCGCGCAGCAATTCCTGCTGACGAGCGGCGCGCTGCACCAGAAGCTTTAGATGGTCTAGGTCGACGGGCTTTTGCAGAAAGTCGAACGCGCCTTCTTTCATGGCGGTGACGGCTTCTTCGACTGAACCGAACGCCGTCAACAGAATCACCGGAATGGTGGCGTCGGCGTGCTTTGTTTCGCGCAATACGTCCAGGCCGGAGGCCCCCGGCATCTTCAAGTCAGTGATGACCAGCAGATAGCGGCGCGCGCGAACCTTTTGGATCGCGGCGGTTCCGTCCGGCGCTTCCTCAACGGCGTAGCCAGCGCGCTCCAGCGCTTTGCGAAGCATGGCGCGCAATTCGTTTTTGTCTTCGACCAGAAGGAGCGGTTCCATCTCCTTCGTTTCTACCATGATTTGAGCGGCTAGCCGGAAGAACGAGGCACGGATGTGCGGAGAAAGAAAGCGAGGCGCTGCGGGCTCAGGAAGGTCAGGAGTAACCGCGATCGTGAGGGTCAGGATAAGATGCGCTGGCGCTACAACTCAGGGCGCGGCCCAGCCGGGATCGCCCCCGGATTTGCGCAGCGCCTCTTCCATGTCGCTGATGCGCTGCTTGATTTGGTCGACTTCTTTCTTCTTGGCCGCGATCTTTGCATCCCGGTCGTTGATATCTTTGCGCGTGTACTGCTCAGCCAGGGCCTTCTGCGGATCGCTGTAATACTGCACCTGGGCCTTGTTGTTTTCGCGCTGCAGGATGTCTAGTTCCTTCTCCGCGCGGTCCAGGTTGGCGTAAGCCTCTTTGAACTGCTTGCGCCATCTGACCTCCGGGCTTTCTTCGGGCTCGGGAGTCTTCCCTGCGGCGTCTTTCCCTGGGGTGTCGGGGTTCTTGGCCGCTCCGCCATCAGGGCTCGGCGCAGCGTTTCTGTCTGTTGAAGTGGAAGCGCCGCCCAAGGTGGAATGGTTTACGTCTTCATCGGTATAAACGTGTTTAGGCTTAGCCGTGTCTTTCTTCTTTTGCTCACGAGCCTTGCGCGCGGCATCCGCCACCGGGTCGCCGGTCGACTGCTGGGCAGGATCTTGCGGTGCCGCCGAAGATGGGAATGCTGTGAAGGTGAGAGCTGCGAGAGTCAAGGTGGCTAGCGCAAAGCCGTTTCGCCAAGTTCGTCCATTCATAAACTGGCCTCCCCGGAGCAAGGAACACGCCGGCGCAACTAGGTCTCCATGCTTGTCTTCTTCAATTCTACCGCTTCCCGCACGCCCCCGCACAGGGGTAGCGTAACTATAAAGACCGCACCGTCTTCAGGGCGATTGCGCGCTTCTACCTTTCCTCCATGCTGGACGATAATTTTCTGGACAACAGCCAATCCCAGGCCGGTGCCGTCCGCCTTGGTGGTGTAGAAGGGGCGAAACAGTTTGCTTAGCGCATCGTTCTCGATCCCGGGGCCATTGTCCAAAATCCGAATGCGCTGCGAGCCGCCATCTTCTGCCCGAACGAGCTCACCCTCTAGCAGAACTTGTCCTCCCGCCGCGGCGGTGGCGCAGGCTTCCGCGGCGTTGCGGACCAGGTTCAGGAGCGCTTGCCGGAGCAATCCTTCGTCCCCGGGCACATTCCCAAACGCTCCCTCGAACCGCACTTGAACCGCGGGCTTGGCCTCTGCGATTTCGGAGATCACCCGCTCCACCACAGCTTGCAGCGGCACTGGCTCATTGCTGATCTCGAGGGGGCGGGCATACTTCAGAAATTCAGTGACGACGTGGGTGATGTTGCGAGTCTGCTCGAGGATATGGTCCGCGTAATCCGAAGCTTCGCCTCCCAGTTCTTCAGCGCGAATCATCTGCGCGTAACCGGAAATCGTTGCTAGGGCGTTCTTGAATTCGTGGGCGATACCAGCGGAAAGCTCGCCCAGCGCGGCGAGATTTTCCTTGAGCTGCATCTGCTGCTGGAGGGCGGCGAGTTCAGTCAAATCGCTTAGCAGGCAAATTGCTCCGTTGATCTTCTCCTGGCCCCTGCGAATGGGCGAGATGGTGACTCCCAGGTGGCGGCGCTCGCCCGAAGGGGTCGCATGCTCCACCTCTTCACGCCGAAAGATCTTTCCGTCGCTGAGGCACTCCGTAACCAATCGCGTCAGCTCGGAGGCTTCGCCGAGGGCCTCGCTGTAGCGCCGGAAGCCTAGGCCGCGAATGCCTAGAACCTGCTCCGCAGCCGGATTTGCGCTGGAGATAATCCCGGTGGCGTTGACCACCAACAGGCCGGCGGGCATATTGCGCGTAACTTCTTCGCTGAGGCGCTCGGTATGAGCGGCGCGCTCCTTTTCGATGCGGTGCAGCCGCTCTAATTCCTTTTCTTGATCGCGGAGCTTCTGGATAACCCCTTGCATGGACGCGGCCATGAACGCGGAAGGGTTTTGTGTGCGGGGCGTTTGCGAAGGTTCTTCTTTGCGAGCGTCTCGCGCATGAAAATAGCGCCTGGCCAGGAAGAGCACCACCAGGCCGACCAGAAAAACTCCGACAGCCGCGCCGATGCCAAACGCCGACAGATTCGCAGGCTTGCTTGCCTGCAGCATCGCGAAGATGGTGAATGGATTCATGTCACACAAAGAGTTGCGACCACTGCCGCATCATGGTTGGACCAAAGTACACCACCAGCAACGCGGCGATTCCGAGAAAGGTCCCGAGGGGTAGTTGATATTGGCTGGCGATGGTCCAGCGCAAAGCGTTCGCACTTCCAATACCGCGTCGGCTGGCGCGCTCCGCCAATTTTCTGTGCCAGCCCGCGAGGTACAGAACGACGATGATAGTGATACCCACGAGCGTACCGAGCAGAGTCCCCAATAGGATCGTCAGAAAGGCGCCGCGCACGCCAAGGAACGCTCCCACCATGGCCATCATTTTCACGTCGCCCATACCCATGCCTTCGCGGCCGCGAACTCGTTTGTACATCGCCGCGACGCCCCACAGCAGAAAGCTGCCGAACGCCGCACCAAGAAGGCCGTCGAGCAATCCCTGCAACGGCCGGGACGGCATTCGATGGAACAGGACTGAGCACAGGTATGCGGCCGTACCGTCATTGGGAGGCACCGCCGCCGAGAAGAGCAAACCGGCAGCGAAGCCCGGCCAGTTCACCAAGTCCGGAAGAAGGCGCACACGCAGATCAGTAATGGTTAGCACAACGAGCAGGCAAGTGAAGAACAGCCACTTGACCATTGTCTGGGTGAGGCCAAATTCAAGATAACAGGCTACGAAAAGCAGACCGGTCGCCAGTTCGACCAGAGGATACATCGGAGAAATCGGGAGACCGCAGGTGCGGCACTTGCCTCTGAGCCACAGCCAGCCCAATACCGGCACGTTGTCGTACCAATGAATCGGCGTTTGACAACGCGGGCAGCGCGACCCCGGCGCAACAATCGAAAGGTCTTCGGGAATGCGCAAAATGCACACATTCAGGAAGCT
>WNFB01005395.1_pt1 | contig 11410 bp, 13 predicted proteins | sample 5400501 | NCBI WGS metagenome assembly WNFB01 (sample SAMN13153341, study PRJNA577476) | soil metagenome | isolation source: 200 cm saprolite under Douglas fir tree site 2 hole 1 | place: USA:California | collected 2015-04-18 | reverse complement strand
TGGCGAATCCAGCCGATGGCTTGGCGACGGCGACCTTCCAGGGCTGCGAAATCCCGATGGCGACTGTTGTGGGTGACCATCCCTCATGGTCGCACACAAATGAGCGAATATCAATCTATCTATGCAGAGATCTTTAGTTGAGTCTTTAGTCCCGGTTGCGGAACCACTGCGTTGCGGGACAGATTCTTGACAGCAGTGGTCGACTGGCATATTGTGAGTTTCGGGTTCGGTCTCGGTCAGACCAAATTCCAGCCTCGGAGGTGCAAGATGAAAGCGAAGCCGCTGACGCCCGTTGCTCTAATTGCTGGCCTTCTAACCGTTTGCGGTCCTCTGTTGGCACATCACGGGGCTGCGGCGTACGAAACGAGCAAGCCAGTATTGTTGAAGGGCGCCGTTGTGATGAAGTACAGTTGGATTAATCCCCACGCCCTGATTTTCTTCGACTTCAAAGATGACAAGGGTAACGTCCAGCATTGGACGACGGAAACTGGCAGTCCGGCAGCAGTTAGTCTACTCGGCTGGAACAGGGCTTCACTGAAGCCTGGGGACGTGATTACGATTTACGTGTTTCAATCCAAGAATGGCCTGCCGGTTGGGCGTGTTAATAAGCTCGTCTTGACCGACGGCACGGTGCTCAGGGATAGTCAGAAAGGCGGAGACAACGGAGAGCGAGCAGACGATGCAGTGAGGTAGAACCGTACTCTTGAGTTCCTTCCGCGCAAATTCCACGGCATGCACAACACCGTTCCTGTCAATCTCAACGATCTCTTCTTCTGGCTGTTGAGACAGTATCCGTACCGCGCTGCGCGTTGCCGTAATAGTGCAATCACCTACGTTTTAAAATCTCCGTTGAATCGACGGTGACACCATCCCCCGGGCAGTTCCAGAGGATGGTGTCGTTGCTTTGCAGTTTAGAGAAACCTCTTGTCAGCGATTTACTTGCCCACCGCGAGAATGGAAAACGAATCCGGCACCATCTCTCCTCGGGGAGGACGTCCTGGCGGAGTTCCTGGAGGCGGCGTGGCCGGAGGCGGACCGAATTCAGCGGCGATCAGCAAGATGCGATTCATCTTTGTATCCAGCGTTAGCGTCTTGGCACTCGGCATCGTTTGGACGGTCTGTTCCACCACGAAGCTGGTAGGACTGTTTTCCTTAACCACAGTCAGCGTGCCATCCGCATGCGAGCTGAATGCTTCCATGGTCTTGGGATTGAACACGGCGCCATCAGTACCGGTGCCGATCGGCAGGGTGGCGATGATATTGCCGTCGTCAGCATTGAGGATCACCATCGTTTTTGGGTTGCGGCAGGTGGCAAAGAGAATGCGATTCTTGACATCGATTGCTAGCCCGGGGCACGTGCCACCCTTGCCCGCGACGTCGTAAACGCCGGTAACGGCGAGCCTCTTGGCGTCCACAACCGCGATTTTGTCCTTGTCTTCAATGTCGATGTACAAATGACCTTTGCCGTCGCTGACGGCTTGTTCCGGCGCTCCGCCCAAGTCGATTGTGCCCACCACCGAGCCATCTTTGGCATCGATCACCGTCGCGTTCGGCGCGCTGTGACTCCAATCGTAGATCCGCTCGTTAAATGCGTCGAACAGGATGCCGTCTGGGTTGCCCTGCACATCGATGGTCTTGATCGTCGCAAGGGTCTTGCTATCGAACATCACGATGGGTTTGCTGGTGAGGAAGCCGTGATTCACCTTGGGGTCGACGGCAACTCCATGCCCGTTGGCATTGGGGATTTCGCCAACCGGCTTCAGCGTATCCAGATCAAAGACCATGATTCTGCCGGTGGGACCGCTGCGCGGGGCGTACAACCGGCGTCCGGCAGAGTCCGCATAAACATAGTCAAAACCGCCTGCGCCGCCAACTTTGACCGTCCTGAGCAGTTTGTAAGGACCTGCGGTGGCGCCATATTGGGCCAATCCGATGGACGCTAACATCGCGATCCCTAGTACAACCACAAATACTTGGAAAAACCGTTTCATGAAATGCCTCCTCGATTCAGCCGGAATTCCCGGTCATGACTGCCAGTCGTGGCCGAGTATACTCCAACTCGGCGTTGCCCGAACTTTCAAGGTTTCGTTGCACGTCCTGGTCGCCGGATGCTCCTCCAATGAGCCCCTTGCGGGTGGCCAAATGAAGCCCCATGACTCTTGCGGGAGGGCCGTGATACTATAGCCGTCCGGCACTGAATCCGCTTAACAAAGGCTGCGTTGCCTCGTAATCGTCGAGGAGGAAGTTGGGGCCCTAGGTATTCAAGTCCGACGGGAGGTGTCAACCATGACATCTAAGTCTTGTAAGTCGTGCGGTGCTTTCGCGGTGATTTTCAGTTTGCTATTGGCGGCCGTGCCCGTGTTGGCGCATCACTCGCTTGGATCGGAGTTCCAAATGGGCGATCCCTCGGCGATCAAGGGCGTGCTCACAAAACTCGAATGGGATAACCCGCACATATATTGGACCGTGGATGTAAAGGATGAGAGCGGCAAAGTGGTGCATTGGTCTGTGGAAGGCTTGCCCCCGAGCTACCTGCACCGGAGCGGAGTGACGAGGCAGTTGATGGAGTCGTTGGTGGGGACAACCATCACGGTCCATGGCCGTTTCGCCAAGGATGGCTCAAAGTTGATGTGGGCGATGGATTTCACGCTAGCGGATGGCCGAGTCGTACCGGTCGGGCCCAGGCAGGGCGACGCCAACGCTCAGTGATGGCGGACCCGGAGAGGAGATTCAATCATATGAAACACCATTTCGTCACCGACTGCGTGACCGCAACGGCCGTACTGGCTCTGTGTATGGTTTCGATGCGCACTGCCGCCCAGATAAACCACAATGATGCACCCATTCCGACGGCAAGTGGCGCGCAGAAGTTCACGCCCCCTCCGATCCCTTCTGGCCCTTCTGCACCAACACCGCATACGGCGGATGGGCACCCGGACCTGTCTGGAATGTGGATCGAGAAATATGGGGCTTTGGGGCCGGATACCGCTTTTGGAAAGACGCCTCGACCTGCCGCATCTGTCACCTACCCATCGGATGCATTGCCTTATCAGCCTTGGGCAGCGAAAAAAGCCAGGGAATTGCATGATGCCGCAACCACAGACCCGTTGTTGCACTGTCTGCCTTACGGTGAGCCACGCATCTGGGGAGGCCCACATCCAGCGCAGATCATTCAACTCCCTGGACAGATGGCCATCCTCTACGAGAGGGATACTACCTATCGCGTATTTCCCACGGATGGAAGGCCGCATCCCGAAGATCTGGATCCATCCTGGATGGGGGATTCGGTTGGGCACTGGGAGGGCGATACACTGGTCGTCGACGTGATCGGTTTCAACGAAAAATCTTGGCTTGGCTCAGGGAAGAATGCCGGCGAGGGAAGCGGGACTTTTCATAGTGAGGCGTTGCATGTGATCGAACGCATCCGCCGTCCCGACTTTAACCACCTCATCGTCGAAATCACGGAGGAGGACCCGAAGGTATTCACGAAACCTTGGATCGTCACTTGGAACATGAATCTTGTTCCAAACGAGCGGATGTATGAAGACGTGACTTGCTCGAACGAGAAGGACCTTATCCACCAAGTACCGGAAAAAACCGCGACTAAGTGACCGGGCTTGAAGCGACGAGGAATCCTTTTTGCTATAGTTTAATTGAAGCAGAGATTCCGCGCGGAGGTGAGCCGGCCCTGGTCGCGCGCATCACCGGACATCTTGCAGGACTTTCTTTACCCAGAGTAGCCTGAAGCTTCCTGCCGAATTTAACGACGTGCGACTCTTGGGGAACGCTGACGACGGGACGCAAGTGTGGTTTTTTACGCGACGAAGTTTCTGATTTGCAGGAGCGCCTAGTCCCCGATCAGAATCTCAGCTTCTCAATGCGGCGACGGGCCTTTCCTCAGGGCCGTAACGCGGTCAGGGCGGGGGTGCTTCCCTCACTCGCTGAGTCTTTAATTTAAGGAGACAGACTTGGCCGTACCCGAGTTTTTCAATGCCATCGAACTGAGCGGCCTGAGTACTTGGATCCGCGAATCGGAATCGCTTTTCGCCTTTAATTTCATTCTGATGTGCCACACCCTCGGCTTGGCCTTGCTCGTAGGCGCGAATACTGTGGTCGACTTACGTCTTCTTGGCGTTGCGTCTAATCTCCCGCTCAAGCCGCTGGAGCGGTTCTTTTCCATTATGTGGTTGGGTTTCTGGATCAATGCCGCTTCAGGGCTGCTCCTTCTGATCGCTTACCCGACCAAGGCCTTCACCAACCCCGTTTTTTATATCAAGTTGTCGATTATCGCGCTCGCTGTGATAACCATGCAGAGAATCAAGAACCGCGTGTTCGTCAGCTCAGGCTTGAGCGAAGCAGCCAGGGTGGCTCGAGGCAAGATGATGGCGAAGTTGTCGCTTGGATTATGGATTGGAGCGATCACGGCGGGCCGCTTGCTGGCCTACACATACACGTATCGGCGCTATGGCTCGAGGATAGCGCATTAGGAGGACTGAACCATACTCTCGTTTGTGCACCCCTTCGTAACGTGGCTGGCGGGCACTCACTTTTCAAAGCTTATGATCGGAAGCAAGCGGTGGGAGGCGTTCCTGATGGACATGCATTTCATCGGGCTCGCCCTGCTCATCGGGACGGTTGGAGTTCTCGACCTCCGCCTGCTGGGATTTGCCAAGCAACTGCCGATAGCTCCTTTGCACCGGCTGATGCCCTGGGCGGTCGTCGGATTCAGCATCAATCTCGTTACGGGCGGCCTGGCTTTTATCGGCATGCCATTCTTCTACACTTAGGACATCGCTTTTTGGCTCAAGATGTGCGCCAAATTGCTCGCAGGCTTGAATGTGGCGGCGTTTTACTTTACCGGTACGCTCAGGCGGGTCGAGCGTGTGGGAGCCGGGGAAGACGCACCGCCGCTTGCCAAGTTTATCGCCGCGAGCTCATTGTTCCTGTGGTTTGCCGTCATTATTTTGGGCCGCTACATCCAGCTTTTTGAAGATTGCATCTCGTCGGGTTCAAACTAAGCTCCCTCGATTGACGCCAGAAACGTGCATGGCATATCCTGTGTGCCGTCTCGATCGAACCGCAAGTTCGAGGTTCGGGACGTGCCGAATGAAGTGCAAGCTGCTGATACCTTTTCTCTTCGTCGTTGTTCTTCTAACCGTTTGCGGCCCGATGTTCGCTCATCACGGAAGTGCGGCGTTCGGCAGGCAAGTAGTGATCTTAAAGCAGGCAACCGTGGTGAGATTCAGGTGGGCCAATCCCCATACGCTTGTCTTGTTCGACGTGAAGGATGGTCACGGCAACATCGCACATTGGGCGGGGGAAACCGGTAGCGCCGCGTCGATTAAACCGCTTGGCTGGACCAAGAACACCTTGTATCCCGGGGAGCTAATCACCGTTTACATCTATCCCCACAAATTCGACAAAGCTTTCGGCCGTATCGCGAAGATCATACTTGCTGACGGCAAAACGTTGCGAGATAGTAGCCGCGGCGATGGGGGCGACATATCAAGATATTAGCCGCTTGGATGCGTTCAAGTACGGCGATCTATTCTCTTAGAGACGGAGCGCAAAATGCTAAATCTACATAAAGGCTTAATCGTAGGACTGGCGGCAGCGCTGGCCTTTGCGTCGTATGCGGCGGCGCAGACTGCCAATCCTCGGCCACAGGCGGGAGAAGGCAGCACCAGCATCGCTGCAGCATTGGCCAATACTGGAACCGGAGGCCCCGCTCCCAAACGGGATCTGACTGGCTTTTGGGGAGGGAACGTCGCCGCGAAACTCAACGAGATTCCTCCCATGACGCCTTGGGGCCAGGTAGTCTTCCGTACCCATAAGATCGGGTCGGATTACCTCGTCGCGGAATCGAATGACCCGGACAAGACGTGTGATCCGCTGGGGTTCCCACGCGCCATGATTTTCATGACCAGGGGAATTGCGTTCGCACAGATGTCTGACAGGGTGCTCCAGCTCTTTCAGTACGACAAAACGTGGCGCGAAATTTTCACCGACGGGCGGCCACTTCCCACGAACGTGGGCGCGAACACCAAGGACGCGCCGGATCCTAGGTATTGGGGATACTCGGTAGGGCACTGGGAGGGAGATTACACATTCGTCGTGGAAACCGTCGGGAGTGACGAAAGAAGCTGGCTGGATAACGTCGGCCATCCGCATAGCATCGGTTTGCATGTAGTGGAGCGTTACACGCGGGTGGATCATAACGACTTGCAAGTCAGCATCACGATTGACGATCCGAAGGCGTATACCAAGCCTTTTGTGATCACCACATCAAACTTCAAGTGGATTCCGAAGCAGGACTTCGAGGAGCAAATTTGCGTGCCGTCGGAGGAGCAAGATTATTTGAGGATCATTGCTGATCCCGCCGCTGGACGTACGCCCAGCAAGTAGACGAAACAACATCACATTTCTTTGAGCGTGGCAATCTCGCCTGCACGGTTCGTTAATGTATCGGACCCCGGAAGAGTCTCCCGCACGCTACGCCAGCGTCGCCGACATCGCAGCAACGCGCGACCGTCCTACGTCGCTGGACGAACGCGATTCTTCTTGTGCGAGCAGATCAGTCCATTGGTCCGGTTCTGGTGCGTTAGTCTTCACGGGCACGGGTGAAAATCGGATTTGTGATCCCTTCAGCACCGGCGGGGAAAGATTATTGCGCGGCATCATAAAATGGGTGTCGAGAACCGCTCGGGATATTCCAATAGCGCCACAGCTTACTTAAGCAGCAGTTCGACCAATCTTGTCTTGCCCGAGGAGTCGCGCAGGAAAGTGTCTGCTATAGAATACCGTCTACCAGACTACTTTTTGTCTAGGCTGGCGCCAGCGGCCTCACTAACCGTTTTGTTATACTCCGCGGCCTCTGAGGCTGAGCAGACCATCTCCCGAATATCGAACCAGTCGGGCTGCAACCGGAGGGTGAATTTGTTGAGGGCTACCCAGGGCTTCGTGTACATCTTCGGGTCGATGATCGTCAACGTGAGCTCCATGATGTCATGGTTCACACGGTGGAACGTTTCTTCCACCTTCAATTCGTCGCTATGGGGGCGGCCAACATTATCAATCCAGGTTCTTGGATCCAGCCCCACCGTATCCACCACGAACGTGGTGTCGTCCACCCACTTGCCAACCGAATACCCATACCATCGTGGCTCGTCAATCTCCTTGGGGAGCTCTCGCCCGTCCATCCAAATGTTGCGCCACACCTGGTCGTTTTGATAGATGATCGCCACCTGTTTGGGGGTTTGAAAGATCTGTATCGCCCTCAGGTTAAACAGTTCGACGCGCGGGAATCCCAGCGGATCGCAGATGTTGAAGGGATCGTTGTTGAAAGCAATCGGCACCGCTGTGGTTCCAAAGCCTGGCTTATGGGACTTCCACTCTTTCTCCCCTTCCGGCGTGAACGGCAAATCATGCTCAGGCTTCCCGTCTGATGGGTATTGCTTCGGGCCAGTTGCAAAAACACCATCCCTGTAGCGTGGCGTCGGCTCCCAAATGCCAGACAGGTCGTGCTTGGGGGCTGGACCCGGCACCTGACCCTTCACCGGTCCCGGTACGGGCTTCCCCCAACCGTCGATATGCACAGCGACCGACGGCCTCGGCAAGGGGGTATTGGTTTGGGCGGTTTGAGCGTGCAGGAGGGGGGAGAATATCCATACTGCGAATGTTATCGTCGGCACCACCAGCCGCTTTAGCATTTTTCCAAATCCTTCTCGTAGTTTAATCCGAGCTTTCGATCCAGTCTCGGAACACTGCTTCAATTTGCAACACAACAGCCCCCACCAAACCGCTGTACCAGGCATTCACTGTCGCCACGCTCCGCGCGAACGGCGCCTCGCGGTGTGGCATCAATTCGTCTTTTTCGGATTGGCCGGAGGCGCTTGGTTGCCCTCAGTTCCCGCCAGTGGATTATTGCGGATGCGGTCATCTGTCATCATCACTTGGCCGTTGGGGAGCACAATCCAACTGACGCGTCCGACGGGCGTGTCCTTCGCTGTGGCGTCCATGACAACGGTGACTTGATCCCCCGGCTTGAGCGTCTTGGCTGTGTAGCCAAAGTTGACCAGGGTGGACGGAGCGTTGTTCTCGCAAATCCAATGTACGACATTGCCTTTGTCATCCGTCACATCGACTTTCAGGATGGAATGAGGATTGGTCCAAATCCATGCCGTGACGGTTCCCTTGACAGTGATCTGTCTACTGACGTACTCCGCGTTTCCGTGATGCGCGAACAGGGAAACAGAAACCGCCAAGAGGCCTACACCCACAAGGAAACTTGCTCTAACCTTGTTTCGCATGACCTTCCTCCAAGTTTTTGTCCGCACGCCCTGTCGCCTTGTATTATTTTCCGGATAGCTTGTGAGGTGCGAGAACGCGGCCCAACAGTCTTAGGGTACTCTGCGGCACCACTGGTTTCAGCCGCCGCTGATTTTCAACGCAAAACGAAACTCCTCCGCTACGGGGCGAGCGAAGCCAAGTAGGCCGTGATCGCCAGCATGTCGGTTTCGTTCAGATTCTGGACGATCGGTCGCATCAGTTGGGTCCCTGGGCCGTTGCGCGCATATTTCTGGATGTCATAGAGCTGGCGTGCGAGATAGCTGGGGGAACGGCCCGCCAGTGGAGGGAAATTGCCATTGCCTTTCAGACCCTCACCATGGCAGGCGGCACACGCCACCGTCTTGCCCGCGCCGCCTCTAACGACGAGGTCCTCGCCTTTCTTGATGCTGCCGGGTGGCGCGTACGCAATGAACCCGGACCGTGGGTTGCGAAAGACCTCGGTACCTTCGGAATCCACCGGCACCTCGAGGAGCCGCTGACCGAGGGGCTCGGTCTCATTTCCCTCCGCGCGGAGGAAAAAGCCTCCTGCATTGTGCACCTTCGGCACCGTTTCGGTCTCGATCACCTTGATCCACGGCGTCCACTTGATCGAGGCAAAGTACTCAGCGGCGATGATTGCCTCCTCGTCGGTCAAGCCCGCCGCGTTCCCGATCATCGTGTTCGTATTTCTCTTTCCCGGGTCCGCAGTTTTTCGCGCGCCACTCTTGAAGTCGGCAAGCTGCGCCAGGATATAGCCGGCAGGCAGACCGGCGATGCCGGCGTTTTCGGGACGGCCTTTGCCATTCGGGAAATGACACAAACCGCAACCGCCGATCCATGGGTTATTGTTTGGCGAGCGGCGGTGCGCCACGATGCTTGGCATCGGAGGGTGGTCAGTGGGGAACCAGTCGACGGGGTTGGCGGTATCTCGAATCTGCTTCATGGTGAAGGCCTGAGTGCTGCCAGCGATGTGTTTGAGCGATCCGTCGTCTGTCGGTTCCACCACGGGAAGTGGGGCGTCAGGCACGGCGTATGCCCACGGCAGTGGACGTGGGGGGGCTGCTTGGCCTTGACCTTGGCCTTGCGGAGGCGGCGCTCCAATCACCGGCGTGAAAAGCAGAGCAAGCACAGCGAGCACAGCTAGCGAACCAAGGCAGAGCGGCCGAAGACAATTCTGCATAGATGCCTCCCGAAACATTCCGCGGTCCAGGAACTCGTAGTGGATTCAATCACGATTTTCGGCAAATTTCAACCGCGATTATCACCAAGGCGGTGCCACTCAGAACGCGGAGGGCCAGCAATGCCTTCGCGATGCCACCCCAGCGGCTTTCGAGGTCTTGGCTGCGGTCACGATTCTCTGTAGAACTGCCTGCGGGTCCATTCAAAGGTGCTGCTTTATTTGCCCCGCAACCGTTCGCTTCCTTTTTAAGACCGCTTCTACAAGGCGCCACCTCGCGAGCCTCAGCGATCCGTTTCAGGGCGAATCTTGTAGTGCTCAGGGTTGAGCCGCGCTGATCTTGAGACCGCGCGCTCCCAACGATCACCCTTTCACGGGTCACCTTATGACGATGTAGTCTGCGGCTCTAGCGCGCCGATGCCGTTGAGGTTTCCGGTGATTTCACGAGCCACCTTATGACGCTGTAGTCTGCAGCCGCCTTCTGCTTTGGCAGTTCGAGGTGGCCATAGTGGGTGAGCGGCGGATCCCACACCATCAGGCGAATCTCGGCATCCGGGTTCACCTCACGGTATTGAGTGGCCACATAGACCTCAAGCGCATTCATCGGGTCTTCCGGAAGCCAGTGGTTCCGATCGAAGTGACCCACGGTCCACACCATCTTCCTGTACCCGTTCATCCGCGTGTACTGGGTTGAGAAAAGTTCTTTATCGACATCCTCAAAATTGATGTTCCAGGGATTTCCAGACTCCTTGAGCAGACGTTTCGTCTCGACCTCGACGTAGCCCTTCTCGCTGATATCCGCTCCGTGCTCGAGGTCCTGAATCTGCTGCTTGAACTGCGGACGTCTGCGTGCTTCCTCGCTCAGCCATGCCGCAGCAATCTGGTGGATTGACATGCCCGGCACATACAGCGGGTTCAAGAAGAAGCTGTAACCGCGGCTATAGCTCGGCACATCGCGACGACTCAGGATATCCAGCGGCCGACGCTTGCCGCCACCGCCCTCATCGCCAGTACCGCCCGTGCGCACGCTCCCTGGCTGGTTGAACGGGCGCGTAAGGGAAAGCCGCGCCGGACCGCCGCTGCCCCATCCGAAGTAGCGACCCTTGAAGCGCGGGCCCAGTTCTGGATCGGAGAAGGCCAGCAAGGCCAATTCACCCGAGGTCGAATGACCGCTGATCAGGATGTCGCCGGTGGTGTTTTTCATGATGATCTGTCGAACGCCCTGTAACACCACCTGGTTGTTAAGCAGGACATTGCGGAGATAGATCTCCTTGTCCGGCAGCTCGGTATCCAATAGGTACCGCGGTTGGCGCTTGATGCTTTCGATCGGCTCTTCCCACCCGCCATACTTGAAGTTGCCCGGGATCGTGACGATCATCACGTTAATCTTCTGCGCGAGATACTGAGCCCAGCCGGGGTTGTTCTTCAGGTCGACAAAGAACTCATACCAGTTGGCCGCGCCGCCGTTGATGATGATGAACCACGGATACCGATTCGCGTCCGGGTTCAGGCTGGTCAGTTTCAGGCCGGTGATGTCCCAGTCTATGTTGTAATGTTTGTAGCGCTCTACCATCCACGCGGCCTTATAGCCCAGCGTCTTCGCGGGAATTTTTTCCAGGTCGCGCGGGTCGAAGGCCCCACCGGGGGCAGCCTTGGCGAGTTCGGTTACCGTCTTGCCGCCATCGGGCAAGTCGAAGCCCTCACCCAGCGCGCGGAAGTCGGCTTCCGGCAGCGAGACGAAAACCGCTTTCTTGTCGTCTAGCAGGCTCCAAATCTTTTTCTCAACGACCGCATTGGTCTGCTCTGGGTTCTGGGATTGCGCGACGGCGCCAGACACCGCAGCGGATGCGATCGCAGCACCCAGACAGGCACTGGAAAGATATCTTCTGCTTCTTAGACCGAGCT
>WNFB01005394.1_pt1 | contig 11412 bp, 7 predicted proteins | sample 5400501 | NCBI WGS metagenome assembly WNFB01 (sample SAMN13153341, study PRJNA577476) | soil metagenome | isolation source: 200 cm saprolite under Douglas fir tree site 2 hole 1 | place: USA:California | collected 2015-04-18 | reverse complement strand
GGGATCTCCTGAAGCATCCTCCCCAGACCTCTTGCGATAGCTTCGGTATCGGTGTCAATTGGGTAAGCCATTCCTGCCAGGTCCCGTCCACTCAGACGCATACGAACGGGAGCACCGCCACGGAGATTCTTCCACCAGGAGCTATCCGTGAAGCATACAATGTTCTCTCCTTCGCGAAAGTAGCTTACAGGCGTCGTGTACACTTTGCCGCTCTTCCGTCCCCTGAACGTGAGCAGCATCCTATTCTTGCTCATCAAACCATGCAGTGGCGAACGCAAGATGGCTTTCACGACGACATTCACTATGCGAGGTACAGTCGGGGCAGTACTCTGCTCAGTTCTCATGTGACAACTCTGCCTTTCTCCTAGTATCTGGCATCGCCGACTGGCGCAACGCAGACGAAGCGTAGCGTGTCTGAATGAACTCTTCCAACCGCGTGAATTGGAAGGGAAACGCCTTCAGCGTCTCTGTCATATCACAGCTTTGCTTGCCGGTATCCAGCAAAATCGCCATGCCAAGCTGGCGACTCAACACCGGGTTGAAGGGGCGCACCAGCAACTTGATGGTACGCAGCGTTGGCACAGAGAGATGTCTGACCTTGACGTGCAGATGGAGTACCTGCTCAAATGCCTCGACCACCTGATAGAAGGTCAGGTTCTCCGGCCCCCCGATCTCGACTGTCCAATTGTGAGCCTCCGGTTGCTTCAAAACCAGCGCCGCCAAACGAGCCACATCGTCGATGGCAACAAAGTTCACAGGATTAGCCCCACGGCCAAAGACCGTGGCCTCCTGCTTCTTGAGGATGGACTGCCTGAACAGGTCGACCCAGCTATCCATCAAGTGTGTGGGACGCAGAATCGTGAAGGACATGCCACTTGCGCGGAGATACGCTTCGGTCTGGTACTTGAAGCGAAACAGATCAACCGGGCTATCTGGTCGTGCACTATGCGTGGAGATGAAGACAAAGTGACGTACCCCAGCAGCGTTGGCTGCATCAATCAAATGACGGTTTCCTGCCGCATCAACGCTGCGCGGGACATTCGTCCCTTTGCCTTCGCCTGCATGAGCAGTGGTGATCACCCGCTCTATTCCCTGGCACGCGCTCTTGAGCGAGGCAGGGTCACGCATATCACCATCGACCACTTCAGCCCCTAACGTCTTGAGGTTCTCCAGTTTGGCCGGGGTCCTTGTCAGGACACGCACACGTTCACCTTGTCTGAGGAGGTGCCGGGCAATCGTGCCGCCTAAGCGTCCACTGGCTCCAACGACTAATAGCATTGCTTTCTCCTTTCTAACAAAGAATAATAAGCTAACTAAGTTAAGTAAAAAACAAAAAAACGCTCCGATATATGCGATCAGGAGGAGCACCTATCCCCTGGCTGGTGCCTCTCGCTCTTCGACTTCCCACGCTACCAGCAAATCATTCACCGCACGCTCGACCAGAGATGCAGCCCGAGACACCCCGCCAGCGATCCGACCTGTCATGGTGAGCGAGATCAGCCCGTGAAGTGTACTCCAGAGGATGTCAACATCGCCATCAAGATCTGGGCGCCGGACTCCATGAGCTTCCAGAGCAGCATGTACCGTCTCTCGCACAGCAGCAAACGCGCTCCGTGCTTCGGCTGGCGTCTCGCTCGTGCCAAAGGGGACTCCACCCAGACCATGCATCACCTGGTATAACTCTGGCGAGTTGAAAGCAAAGTGCCAATAGGCAAGGGCCACCTGCCTGAGAACGCTTTCCGGCGGGTCACCCTTCGCCTGGATGGTTTGGATGATTTGCACCAACTGCTGGAAGCCCTCGCGCAGTAATTCAAGGAGGAGTGCCTCCTTACTGGCAAAGTACTCGTAGATAATCGGGGGAGTATACTCAATCGCCTCTGCAATCTTGCGGATGGTCACCTCCTGCCACCCCTCTCGGGCCGCAATGTCTCGCGCTGCCCTTAAGATGGCCTGCCTCAACTCCTGGCGTTCGCGTTCGCGCCGTTGCTTGCTCCCCACACCCATACTCCTTTCGCTGGTAATCCCTTTCTCTGCTCAAACTCGCAGCTCTTCCATGCAGAGAGTGTGGTCTGTTGTTATTTCTAACGTGAATGAAATAATTTACTATTGTTAGAAAATATAACATAGTTAGAATTTATTGTCAAGGGTGTGATTTTGCCCCAATTCTTAGTTTATAGAATGGTCTTTTTGCTTGCATTGACATTCCTTGCATCCACATGCTATTCTTACAACAGACAAGTTGATACAGACTGACCCGCGTTGAACGAACAGAGTATGAGACAGGCGACCAACAGCGATCCGAAGCAGAGTGGAAGTTCGGAATGGATGCGCCTCCTCAGAACGCATTCGTGAGCGGCTGGCCGAAGAAAGCCTGTTATGGGACCTTACATCTAACGATGTAGACTCACACCACACCCGGCAGGCAAGTAGGAGCAGGTGGGTGGTTCCCACGCAGCACAATAACCAGGAAAAAGTGGTCACCATCGCTTCTCCACGCCGGTGTGAGGAAGATGCAATGCAGCAGATAGTGGCAATCAGGGTGGCACCACGGGAGCCAACACATAGCTCTCGTCCCTTCAATGTTGTTAAGGAAGGGGCGAGGGTTTTTTCTTTGCGAACGATCGCAACGGCCCTCCTCCTTCCCAATTCACCAGCCCAACCCTTTGGAGGTTGGGGAAATTGAAGGAGTATCACACAATGGCGACCAACACTCAGACCATGGCTACTGGACACAGCAGCGCAATCGAACTGGCGCTGCACAAAATCGATACCGTTGACGTGCCACAGGGCAAGCACATCGCCCTGGCCTACTCGGGCGGACTCGATTCGACGCTCTGCGTCAAACTCTCTCAACTGAAATACCACGCACGCAAGCTCACCGCTATTACCGTCGATGTCGGCCAGGGTGAGGCCGAGATAGGCGAGAGCAGCGAGAGAGCAAAGAAGCTGGGCATCTCACCGCTCGTCATCGATGCCAGGCAGGAGTTCACCGAACAGTGGCTCAGTAAGGCCATCCAGGCAAATTCCGATTATAACGGCTATCCCGTCTCCACCTCGATGACTCGCCAGCTTATCGCCGCTCACGTAGCGCAGAAGGCCTTGGAGCTTGGCTGTGACGCCTTAATGGAAGGCTCAACCGGCAAGGGCAACGATCAGTATCGCATGCACAACGTTTTCAGCCTCTTCGCACCTGGAACCGCCATCTTTGTTCCTGTGCGCGACTTCGATCTCACGCGCGGTGAGGAACAGTTGCTGATGGAACACTACGGCGTGCCGGTCGAAGAGGTGATTGCCGGTGGCGATGATAAGACCATGTGGTGTCGCTCAATCGCCAGTGGTGGCATTGACCTGGCGACGGAACTGCCCGACTCAATCTGGATGTGGCTGACACCACCCACCAAGGCTCCCGATAAGCCCTCGATTATTACCTTGAGCTGGCAGAACGGCTTGCCCGTCGCATTGAATGGCACAGCACTGCCACTCGATCAGATTATCGAGCAACTGAATATCATCGGTGGGGCCAACGGTATCGGCAAAATCGACATCTTTGAAGATGGCATCATGGGCATGAAATCCCGTGAGATCTACGAGGCTCCTGCTGCCACCATTTTGCTGAAATTGCACCGCGACCTGGAGCAGTTCTGCCTGACAAAAGAGGAAATCCAGTTGAAGCGCCAGCTTGACGCGCACTGGTCCAGGCTTGTCTACCACGGCGAATGGTTCCACCCGCTTAAAGACGCCATCGATGCCTTCATTGCCAGTACGCAGAAGGTGGTGAACGGTGAGTACACCGTCGAACTCTATAAGGGCAATATCGATATTCGCACGCGCTCGTCATCCAGCGGCCTCTTCTTCCCGGATATCCGCTCGATCAAGAGTGCCAGCTTCAATCAGAAGGAATGTGCTCCAGCCGCGCATATCCGTGGCATCCCATATGAATTGATTGCACGCCGCAACAAAATGATGGGGCATAATGATGACTAAATTGTGGCAAAAGGGCTATCGTTTGAACGAGCAGGTGGAGCACTTCGAGGCGGCGCAGAACAGCGTCCTCGATGCTCGCCTGATTCGCCATGACGTATGGGGATCACTGGCTCACGTCGCCATGCTGGCGAAAATCGGTGTTCTCACAGAGGAGGAGCATAGGGTATTGAAAGATGCCCTATGCAACATCTTACAGTTGGAAGCGGCCCACGAGTTCACCGTCAGGCTGGCCGATGAGGACGTGCATACAGGCGTTGAGAATTACCTGGTCACAGTGGCAGGCGCGGCAGGCAAGAAGATACACATGGCCCGCTCGCGCAATGACCAGGTACTGGTAGACCTGCGCCTGTATGGCAAAGAGCAGTTACATAACGTAGCCGCCAAACTGTGCGATCTCTGTGCCGCGTTGCTCGCATTGGCCGGCGCGCATATCGACACACCTATGCCAGGCTATACGCATATGCAGCGTGCGATGCTGTCCTCGGTGGGCCTGTGGGCCGCGAGCTTCACCGAGGCGTTGCTTGACGATGAGCAACTGCTCTCGGCTGCGTATAACCTCAACGACCAGTCGCCGCTCGGCTCTGCCGCAGGCTACGGCGTCCCAATTGCCATCGACCGGCAGTATTGCGCCGACCTGCTCGGCTTCTCACGCGTGCAGAACAACGTCATCTACGTACAGAATAGTCGCGGCAAAATTGAGGCGGCTATCGTTCAGGCACTTGCGCAGATCATGCTCGATCTGAGCAAATTGGCCCAGGACATCTTGCTCTTTTCGACGGTCGAATATGGGTTCTTCCAGGTACCACAAGAACTTTGCACAGGCAGCAGCATCATGCCGCAGAAGCGCAACCTGGGAGTCATGGAGTTGGTACGAGCACGCACACAGACGGTGCTGGCTCTACAACAACAGATTCTAGGGATTGTGAGCGGCTTGCCATCGGGTTACAACATGGACTACCAGGAGACAAAACGACCCTTCATGGAGGCACTCGACGTGGTGCAGGAGAGCCTGGAGATTTGTTCCCTGGTCGTCAGTGCGCTTGGCGTCAATACTGAGCGTCTGACCACCGCCTGCACGTTTGAACTCTTTGCCGCCGACCGCGCCTACGAACTCGCCAGCGTTGCCAAACTCCCGTTCCGGGATGCCTACCGCATCGTTGGAGCCGAGGTGACCGCGCAGTTAGATCGTCACGCCCAGTTGCCGGTAGAGAGCCAGGAGCAGCTCATCAAGCGATTGGCAGCGCGCAGCCACCTGGGTGGCGCGGGTAATCTGCGACTGGCCCAGGTACACAACCAGCTTGACCAAACAGAGGCAACATGGGAGAAACGCGCCGAAACGTTTACGGCTGCGATACAGAGCTTGGTAGGAGCCGAAACGATGGCGTAGGGGCCCGATTATCGACTTTAACTAAATACTCTGGACGGGGACAACACGTGTGTAGGGGCCGATTTATCGTGCCCATCGCCGATTTATCGGCCTCCTCAAACCCATCCGGATGTCTGGGTTAATTAGTTAATGTTCATTATCGCGCCCGTGGGGTGGGGAGGCCTGGCACCCACAAGGGCCTCCCTGCCCAACCACCCCGCTCCGTGTCACTACATTTCGGATGACCGCCCTACCACCAGGCGACGACACGGGAGGCATGATGGTGGAGCAAGGGGCCTGGCGACATGTAGTGGCACGGGGCGGTGGGGCCCTTGTGGGCAATACATTTCAAATAAGAGACCGTCTGGCTTTGTCATCCTGAGCGGAGCGAAGGATCTCTGTCCGGCGAGAGATCCTTCGCTCCGCTCAGGATGACAATCCTGCATCGGCTTCGTCTGACTCGCAAAACGCTTATTTGAAATGTATTGGCCCTTGCGGGTGCCAGGTTGCAGGACCACCCGCCTCACTCGCTTGCGATTAACAATTTCATACTCTCTGGCAAGGGTTGCCAGCATCATTCACAAGGAGAAATAGTAATTATGTCAACAGTTGTACTTGCATATTCGGGTGGCCTGGACACCTCGGTGGCCATCCGTTGGATAAAGGACCATTATGATCTGGACGTGATCACGCTGACAGTCGACGTCGGCAACGAGCGTGATCTCCCTGCTATCGCAGCCCGCGCTGAGAAAATCGGTGCAGTCAAAGCACTGATCGTCGATGGTCGTGCCGACTTCGTACGTTACTTTGTCTGGCCGGCGTTGCAGGCTGGAGCTATCTACGAGGGACAGTATCCGCTGGCGACGGCCCTGGCTCGCCCACTGATTGCGCGTCTGCTGGTTGAGGTGGCACGAGCAGAGGGAGCTGTGGCTGTGGCACACGGTTGCACAGGCAAAGGCAACGACCAGGTACGCTTCGACGTCTCGATCAACACACTCGCGCCCGATCTGAAAATCATTGCCCCGGTTCGCGAGTGGAGTATGACACGCGATAACGAGATAGCCTATGCCGCCGAGCATCACATCCCGATCTCGGTGACCAACGCCAGTCCCTATTCGGTCGATCAAAACCTGTGGGGACGCAGCATCGAGTGTGGCATCCTGGAGGACCCGTGGGAGGAACCCCCGGAAGAGGTCTATACCTGGACGACCAACGCTGATCACCAGGAGCCGACCTATGTGGAGATTACATTCGAGCACGGACTGCCTATAGCACTGAACGGCGAGGAGATGGATGGCGTTGCTTTGATTGAGTCGCTGAACAAGCAGGCGGGGAAATATGGCATCGGGCGCATCGACCACATCGAGAACCGCCTGGTGGGTATCAAGTCACGCGAAGTCTACGAGGCCCCGGCAGCTAATGTGCTGCACAATGCTCACCGGTCACTGGAGAGCCTGACGCTCAGTCGCGACCAGTCACGTTTCAAAGAGTTGGTGACAGCCGAGTATGCGCGTCTAATTTATAACGGCCAGTGGTACAGCGCCCTGCACCAGGACCTGGCAGCCTATGTGCAGAGCACCCAACGCTTTGTCAGTGGCATTGTACGCGTGAAGTTGTCAAGCGGGCAGTGTGCCGTTGTTGGGCGCAAGTCGGAGCACTCACTCTATAGCCATAGCCTGGCAACGTACGATACCGGCGATCAGTTCGATCATAATGCCGCACTGGGCTTCATTAAGCTGTGGGGCTTGCCACTTACAACGCAGGCGCAGGCACAACTGTTGCCATCGATTGGGGTGGAGGGCAATTTGCTGCAAGAAGGGACCTCGAAGGTGCAGGAGGTGAACAGTCCTTCACTGGGATGACGTCCTCACTCCGTGCCCTTTACAGATATTGTTGGCGAATTGCAGATGAAAGGCCGAGCGAAGCGATGGCCAATGCGTAGGGGCCCGATTTATCGCGCACGCGGGGTGGGGCGGGGCCGACGCCATCGAATTCACCAACAGCATCTTTACAGGACGGGGGCAAGTCCCGCCCCATAGGCGTCAAGATAAAGATGGTCGGAATCGGCCTCGCTCAGCTTCCAGGGCGACCGCAAGGGTTGCCCCTACCATATATCGGCTTCGCAGACAGATTCGTGGTACGGTAGAGGCGACCCTTGCGCAGACGGACCTCGCTTTGACACCGGATCGTATAGTTGTACCTAGCCTGCCACCAGCGTAACACCACCGGTCGCAAAATTCTGCAAATCCCCAGCCGCTGCCTGACCTTCAGGCGATTGCAATGCCGCCTGCAGCGCTCCCATATTATCAAAATAGAGATCGGCAATCAGGTAGTAGGGCGGTTGCTCTTGTGGATCGAGCGACTGTGGTTTGTTGGCGCTATATGATCCAATTACCTCTGCCAATCGTATATATTTATCAGGAAGCAGAGGACAATCTTCGCTGCTATCCGGGCCGGGTGACGCTCTCTGTCGCCTAAGATAAATTCTAGTTTACCAGGAGAAAGGATCAAAACGTATGGTGACAAACCAGGAGGCAGCCACCTCGCGGTGGAGTTTGCAGACGAGTCCATGGCGTACCGACATCAGAATCCTCCTCATCTCGGCTATGATCGTTTTCCTCATTACCGTCGCCATTGGCTTGCTAAATGGTCAGCGCATCGTGCAACTCAGCTCCGATGTCCTGCTCACACACGTGCATGCAGGCACTATTGGCTGGATCACCCTCAGTGTTTTTGCGATTAGCATCTGGGTCTTCGGCATAGGTGCTTCCCAGGGATCACATCAGTATATCCGCTGGTCAAGCATTATCGCAGCTATTTCAGTTCCTCTCTACGTGCTCGCTTTCTTGAGCGGGAATTTTATCGCCCGCGCGGTCTTTGGCGTACCCGTCCTGCTTGTGATGATCGCCTTCCTGGGCTGGGTCGTCGCCAGAACAGGGAAAATTCGCCTTGGCGTGGCACAACTCGCGATCCTGGCGTCGCTGCTCACCCTCGTGCTTGGTGGTCTGCTTGGTGTCCTTCTCCAGTTCCAGTTCGCCAGCGCCAGCGCGTTTTTGCCCGCCGGTGCTTTCGGCGCTCACCCAGCGACGATGGTGGCGGGCTACCTCGTCCTCATGGGAATGGCATTAAGTGAATTGAGTCTGATGCCAGATACAGGAAAAGTATCCAGGCTTGGGATTGCACAGGTAATCCTGCTCTTTCTCGCCGGCCTGGCAATAGGTATAGGAATATTACTCAACCTGACGCCCCTCTACGGGCTGAATACGTTGCTCGCGTTGATCGGCGTACTCATCTTCATTATCCGCTTTGCCCCCAAAATCATCCGGGTGAACTGGCTTGGACACAACAGCTCACGCTTCTTCGCCATCAGTGCGGTCTTCGTCGTCGTCAATATCGCGCTGACCGTCTATCTGACCGCTTCCCTTATCAGCGGAGCATTTCCTGCCGACGCAATCCCGTCGGGGTTGCTCATCGCCTTGGATCACTCGATTTTCATCGGTGTGATGACCAACGCCATTTTCGGATTGATTAACGACGCAACCCAGGAACGACGGACCTTCTGGCCCTGGGCTGAAGATGTGCTTTTCTGGGGCATGAATATCGGAGTAACCGGCTTTATCATTGCTCAGCTCAGCGGCGTACTCGTCCTGGAAAGGATCTTCACGCCCATCATGGGTTTGAGCATCCTGCTAGGTCTGCTGACCTACGGCCTGCGTATGCGCACACCGCCGCAGGCGGTTGAGGTGAAGGCCAGAGTATCCTGAGCCATGATCACATCTCTCGCTCTCCCTCCTTTTGACGAGGATGATAATGAAGATGACGGTCAGGCTCCATTCTCGGGACCGAGGCCGCCGTGGAGGCGACGGCGTGGCAGGATCATTGGCATGTCTATTGTCTTGCTGATGTTCCTGCTCGGAGGGTTCTTGCTCTTACAACTGAACTACAAGCCACCCACCAGCTACCAGACCCAGCGCCTCACTCAGGGGAATTTGGTCCTGACAGTCAGAGCGATCGGGTCATCGCAAGCCAGCACGTATGATATCAATTTTCCCAATACGAGCAAGACAGGCACGAGCGGGACCTTCAACCAGACCGTCGATCCATCGGTGCTGCAGGTGGTGGCCTATGTGAACGAGTCGGATATGGCGAACGTTAAGTTGGGCGATCCTGCGCAGTTTACGGTTAGTGCCTATGGCAATCGCATCTTTACGGGTGTGGTAAATGCTATCTCCCCCAATGGAGTGACCGTCTCAAACGTGGTAACGTTCACAGTGTACGTGGACGTGGACACCAATGATTTGCAGGGCACGACCCTGCTACCTGGGATGACCGCCAATGTGACGATTGAGGTAGGCCGGCGCACCCACATCCTGCTAATCCCGGTGAACGCGGTGAACTTTGCACGTACATCCGCAGTCGCCAACACGGCCACTGGCACTCCTGCGCTGATCAGCCAGGAGCAGGTAACTGCTGGGCTGGGTCAAGCTAGCCGGATGCTCCAGCAACTCCAACATCAGCATCCAGCTATTGCGTCGGAGAACCCGACACCGGCTTTTGTGCTGCAACAGTCAGGTGGCCAATTCCTCGCCAAACCGGTTGTGTTGGGATTAACCGATGGCACGAACTATGAAGTCCTGGCGGGCCTTTCGCCGGGTGAAACCATCATCGTCGGTGTCGCTGGACTGCCAAGCCCATCTGCCTCCGGTGGGAGTCCGGGAGGCGGTTAATACTCTCCAATGGCAGACTCAGTATATAATTGCTCATGCTACATATCGGGGAGGCAGTGACCGTGCAGGGTGCAAATCCTTGCCCTTGCACAACAGACGAACTGGAAATCACTCAATTTCGTAGAAGATCATGTTATACACACCTATATTTCAGCTAAGACCGGATTAGTGGAAGTGTAAAGTTAATAGCGGAAGCCTCTTCTCTTGCCACACATTGAGCTATAGAATATAATTCTAGAGGTATTTTCTTCTCCATAACAAATTAGAAACAAAAGAAGGAGGAGTTGTTCGCCTGATCTCAGGGTTTCTGTTGCGACGCAGATGCTGGCTATGTTTGGGAACTGGTAGAGCTTCTAGTATGTAGACATTGAGAGGTCGAGCGCGTGAGTGGGTAGGGATTCAGGAAAGAAATCCGTATCCTAAAAGCTCTTGTTCCTCTCGTTTGAATAGTAAGGCGAGGCCTGAGGATTTATGACTGGACCTCAATTAGTCCTAACGTCACATTTATATGTGATTGCCCTAATTCTTATAATAAGGAGGCCTACATATGCAACCCAAGAATAAGTTGAGATTAGCAAGCCTGCTCAGTATTCTATGCGCACTCTCTCTACTTATCGTCGCCTGTGGTGGCGGTAGTACTGCACCAACGCAAAAAAATCCAGCGCCCGCACCGGCTAGTCAACAAATCTTGCGCGTACCACTAGAAGGTGGTGACTTTGACTCGCTCGATCCGGCTCTTACCTCTGGTGGTTTAGGGGACCCTTTCAATATTATTTTTAATGGCCTGGTCACTATCCGGGATGATGGCTCTATCACTGATCAACTTGCAGCTTCCCACATGGTCTCATCAGATGGCCTGACTTACACCTTTATACTCAGGCCGAATCTCAAATTCAGTGATGGCACACCTCTTACCGCTTCAGATGTGGCCTATAGCATCAACCGCACCCTTTTGCCGGCCACACAATCTAATGTCAGAGTGTATCTCTCGCTGATTAAGGATTTTGCTAAGATTACGTCAGGTCAAATCCCCACTCTCACTGGAGACAGCCTGCTCGTCAAAGATGACAAGACCATCTCTCTTATTCTCAGCAAACCAGCAGCGTATTTCCTGGGAGCGTTATCCTATTCCACTTCCTTTGTTGTCGAGAAAAAGCTGATCGATAAATATGGCAACAAATGGACGGATCACCTGGATGAAGGCGGCGGCTGTGGGCCATTTAAGGTGAAGAGCTATAGCCATACCACCGGTCTTGTGCTTGTGCCCAATCCTAATTACTTCGGCTTCCAACCCAAAATCCAGCAAATTCAGTACATCATCGCCGGTGATAGAGA
>WNFB01005393.1_pt1 | contig 11413 bp, 8 predicted proteins | sample 5400501 | NCBI WGS metagenome assembly WNFB01 (sample SAMN13153341, study PRJNA577476) | soil metagenome | isolation source: 200 cm saprolite under Douglas fir tree site 2 hole 1 | place: USA:California | collected 2015-04-18 | reverse complement strand
CAAAATGTCGAGCGCTCGCGCGCTCAATTCCACGGGCGCGCCCTCTCTTGTGAGGAGTCTTTCGCTCGTGACGAGGCTGAACGGGCCGAACGATATGACCTCTCTGGCCAGCGCCGGCGGTGTCATCATGGCGTCATCTTCGTAGCCGTCAGCCCCGGGGCTGCATTCTAGGTCAATGTCTGGTTCCCTACTATAGGAATGCCACGAAAACGGCGGCGCCCGGGCTCTCGGAAAAGTTACAAGACCATGTCTTGCGCATGGCTGCTGCTCGTAATCGCTAACAGCGCCTAACAAGCCATAGCAGGCAATTTCCCGACCGCTGGGTTAGTGTCTCGGGCAGCAAACCGGGGAATGCCCTCGGATGCTTTCGAACAACCCACAATGTGATGACCCGATCGATCGTCAAACAAGGGAGATCAGCGATGGGCACGACAGTAACCACCGAAGCAATCGACCAGGATCGCCGCCGTCTTTTGGGCACCGCCGCGATGGGCATCGCTGTTGCCGGTGCCGCGAGCTTGCTTCCGGCACATCCCGCCTCTGCGGCCGAAGGTGATGCAATTCGTCCCTTCCACATCAGTTTTCCAGAGGAAGCGCTCGTCGATCTCCGCCGACGCATCGCAGCGACCCGCTGGCCTGAACGGGAAACGGTCACGGATCAATCGCAGGGCGTCCAGCTCGCGACGATTCAGAAACTCGCGCGCTATTGGCAGACGGACTACGACTGGCGGAAGATCGAGGCCAAGCTGAACGCCTTGCCGCAATTCGTGACCGAGATCGACGGGCTTGACACTCATTTCATCCACGTTCGTTCGAAACATGAAAATGCGCTGCCGCTCATCGTCACGCACGGGTGGCCCGGCTCGATCATCGAACAGCTGAAAATTGTCGATCCACTGATCAATCCCACAGCACATGGCGCGAGCGCATCGGACGCTTTCCATCTGGTGATCCCGTCGCTACCGGGCCACGGCTTTTCGGGCAAGCCGACTGCGCCCGGGTGGACCCCCGTCAGCATTGCTCGAGCGTGGGCGACGTTGATGCAACGCCTCGGCTACACACGGTACGTGGCGCAGGGCGGGGATTGGGGGAATGCCGTCTCGGAGGTGATGGCGCTGCAGCAGCCGCCGGGATTGCTCGGCATTCACACCAATATGGCGGCCACGGTTCCAGCCGATGTTTCAAAAGCTCTTTCGGTTGGCGGCCCGCAACCCGCCGGCCTCTCAGCCGATAAAAACATGCGTGGGACCAACTCGATGATTTCTACAAGCGCGGCCTGGCCTACGCCCAAGAAATGTCGAACCGGCCACAGACGCTTTACGGAATCGCGGATTCGCCGGTCGGCCTCGCCGCGTGGATGCTGGACCACGACATCCGCAGTTACGGCATGATTTCACGCGTCTTCGATGGAAAGACGGAGGGGCTGACTCGGGACGACGTCCTCGACAACGTCACGCTCTACTGGTTGACGAACACTGCGATTTCCTCGGCGCGCCTCTACTGGGACACCGCGCAGATTTCGACGGGAGGAGGTTTCTTCGACGTCAGGGGCGTCACGATCCCGGCTGCCGTGAGCGCCTTTCCAGACGAGATCTATGCAGCTCCGCGGAGTTGGGCGGAGCGGGCGTATCCCAAGCTCATTTACTACAACAAGCTCGACAAAGGCGGTCACTTCGCCGCCTGGGAACAGCCGGAGCTCTTCACTGCAGAGATGCGGGCTGCGTTCAAATCGCTGCGCCAGTCAATCTGAGACGAAAAGCGGGCGCGCGCGGTGCGCGCGCCGCCTTTCCATTACACGTGACGCCCTATCGAAAGACGGAGACTGACCATGGATGAGATCAAGACATCCGAAACAATCGACCGGCAACGCCGCCGTTTCTTTGGCGCTGCGGCGCTCACCATTGCCGCCGCAGAATTCGGCATGATCGGTTCCGCGGGTGCCCAGGCCGGCAAGGCCAAATCGACAGGGCTGCGCACAACCAAGCCCGGGACGCACACGTCGTTCGCTTCGCTGAAGCAGATCGATGCCGGCGTTCTGAATGTCGGATACGGCGAAGCAGGTCCTGCGGATGGCCCGCCGGTCATCCTTCTGCACGGCTGGCCCTACGACATCCATAGCTATGTCGATGTCGCGCCCCTGCTGGCATCGGCAGGCTACCGCGTGATTGTGCCATACCTGCGCGGCTATGGCACCACGCGCTTCCAATCCAGCGATACCGCGCGGAATGGCCAGCAGTCGGTCGTCGCCGTCGATATCGTCGCCTTGATGGACGCTCTCAAGATCGCGAAGGCGACCATCGCCGGCTTTGATTGGGGCGCGCGCACGGCCAACATTATCGCGGCGCTCTGGCCGGATCGCTGCAAGGCCCTGGTCTCGGTGAGCGGCTATCTGATCGGCAATCAGGAAGCGGGCAAGATGCCCTTGCCGCCAAAGGCTGAGCTGCAATGGTGGTATCAATACTATTTCGCGACCGAGCGTGGCCGGGTAGGCTACGACAAATATCGGCACGATTTCGCGAAGTTGATCTGGCAACTCGCCTCCCCGAAGTGGGACTTCGATGATGCCACCTTCGATCGCAGCGCCGCCGCCTTCGATAATCCCGATCATGTCGCGATCGTGATCCACAATTACCGCTGGCGGCTTGGCCTCGCCGAAGGCGAGTCGAAATACGACGATCTGGAAAAGCGGCTTGCCGCGGCGCCGGTCATCACCGTGCCCACCATCACCCTCGAAGGCGATGCCAACGGTGCGCCACACCCGGAGCCGAGCGCCTACGCCAAGATGTTCTCGGGCAAATATTCGCACCGAACCATCAAGGGCGGCATCGGGCACAATCTGCCCCAGGAAGCCCCTCAGGCCTTCGCCGAAGCTGTCATCGACGTCGTCGAAAGTTGATTGATCGTCGCTGGCGCAAGGAGAAGCAGGAAAAGCAACAGGAGAGTTCCATGGCCCAACTCGAAAAGGAACACACGACGGCCCAAAACGGAAAAGTAGTGTACACGGCCAAGACCCACACCAGCGGTGGGCGAGAAAACGGCGTATCCCGCAGCTCTGATGGCCGCCTCGACGTCAAGCTTTCACTCCCGGGCTCGGCGCGCATCGGCACCAATCCGGAGCAGCTGTTCGCCGCGGGTTGGTCAGCCTGTTTCGAAAGTGCGATTGGGCTTGCGGCCCGCAAGAGGAAGATCGCTCTACCGGCGGACCTGGCGATCGATGCCGAAGTGGACCTGCACCTCGCAGAAAGCGGTTACTTTCTCAGCACCCGCCTCAACATCAGCCTGCCAGGTATCGAGCGCGAAGTTGCCCAAAGCCTGCTGGATGAAGCGGACCAGCTTTGTCCGTATTCGAAGGCCACCCGCGGCAACATCGACGTTGCGATCAATTTGGTCTGAGCCGAACCGGCTCGCGCGCGCCCTGAACGCTCGCGGTTTGGCGGAATCCTTTCTGGTGCGAAACTGGTGCGGTCCTAGCGAGATCATTGCGCTTAAGCTCTGGATCGTGGCCACGGTGAGAAAGCGAAGGTTGCAGCGATGCCGCGACGATCGCAGTGCTCAGTGTTGGCGCGATCGTTGCTCTCCGCCCGTCGAGGTGTCCGCAGCCAAAGCCGACAAGCGCTGGAATGCCCTGCTCAAAGGGCCAGCCAGAGCGACGTGCCTTGATCAAAAGCGGACGTCCGCAGACACCTTTGGATTCATGAGTTCACGCCTTATGATGCGAGAGTGGAATTGGATCAACCTCGCATGATGCGCAGCATCATAGGCCGGCCCGCATGACGGGATCACGCGATCGCAAACTCCGGGTTGAGCTTTAAGGGTATCGCTATGCGAACCGTCGAGCCAACGCTATAGTCCGTCGCGGACATCGAAAAAATCCGACGTCAAAGAAACCTCAGCAAGTTTGGGAGTGAATCAAGAACGCTCAGGGAGGAAATCAAAATGTCGTTGACCCGTCGTCAAGCGCTGGCGTCCGCCGCCGCCGCGATTGCAAGCAGCGTCGTCAAACCTGCGATCGCCGCAAAAGAACCGATTATGATCGGTTATCTTCCAGCTCTCACTGGTCCCTCTTCATCGACCGGAATCGGGATCAATCGCGGAATCCAGCTGGCGGTACAGGAGATCAACGCAGCCGGCGGCATCGACGGCCGGCAGATTGAGTTGATCGTGCGCGACACCCAAAGCGATCCGACGAAGGCCGTGAACGGAGCGGCGGAGCTCGCACACAGAGAGAAAGTGAGCGTCGTCTTTGGCCCGGTCAATTCCGGCGAGTCGCTCGCGGTCGTGCCGTTGCTCGCACGCACAAACATGCCGCAGCTCCATCCGTGCTGGGTCGATAGCCTGACCGACCCGAAGAAATATCCGATGTGCTTCCGCAACGCACCCACCAACCAGCAGATCGGCGCCGCTGCGAACCGCTATGTGGTGGACGTGCTCAAGCGCAAGAGGGTGGCGGTGATCAGCGATACCACCGGCTATGGCACTGCATCGGTCAACGCATATGTGCCGATGCTCAAGGCGAAAAACACAGAAGTGGTCTACCAGGGTAACATCGACGCGGCCAATCCGGATGTCACTCCCGAAATCCTACGCATGCGTTCTGCAGGCGCCGAGGCCATCATGCCCTGGAGTGTGAATCCCGGATTCCTCTCGCGCATCATCAATGCGCGTGGGCAGATGCAGTGGGACGTGCCGATCGTCGGCCAGACCACGCTCGGCTCCGGCCAGACCCGGGCCTTGCTGGAAAAGCCTGAATACTGGGCCAAGGTCTATCCCAACAATTTCCGTCCGGTTTGCTACAGCCCCGACGGCAAGCTTGCCGATCGCACCACCGCCTTCCTTGAACGTCTGAAGAGTGCCAAGATCGACCTGAGCGACACACTGCTGTGGTGGGTTGCGGTCGGCTATGACTCACCGTACTTGATCGCGGAAGCGATGAAGAATGTCGGCACCGAACCGGAACAGGTCGTCGGCTATCTCAACAAGCTCAAGGAGTACCCCGGCGTCTACGGCGACATCTCCTTCACGCCCGAACGCCACGATGGCTACCCGGATGAGGAAGTCATCATGGTCGAGGCCAATTCGCTCAAGAACGGCGCGTTCAGGCTGGCTCCTGGTTACGGCGCTTAGCGCCGCTTTTGGCGCAAAGCGAATCCTTCAGGAGCGTCCACCCCGTTGATGGCACTTCGGCGAAGAGGGATGCGACCCATCCAGCCTTTTGTGCGATGAGCCCGCCGAATCTACGATTGAAGGGTGGGAGTGCTAGTCGGACACGAACCGCAGAACTAGTGTAGCTGCTCTTTAGCGATGACAATGCGTAGAGGAAGAGGCGTTTCTGGTGCGGTGATCTGAAGCGAGACTTAGTAACCCGCTGATTTCATTGGTGGGCCCGGCAGGACTCGAACCTGCAACCAGACCGTTATGAGCGGGAGGATACAGCTCAGCTTTGTTGATTTTGCTTCTATCTCATTGAGCGTCATGCGTGTTCGTTGTCGTCTGAAGGCGTCGTTTCTGGTGCGAAACCGGTGCGGTTCGCTCGCAACCGAAACTTGGATTTAGGGCGTATGCCGCGACAGGTCGCTTGTCGGTTTCGACTTTCCAATTACTGACGACTTGAAAGTAGGGTAGCCTCCGCGGGGGCCTTCGATGTGACCGCCTGCCGCGAAAACAAATCGCGCGCGCCTAATACCTCATAGCCAATTGTCTGATAGCCAATGCGGCGTTTGGCAGCCATGCGGGCCAGAACCGGCACTCTCATGTCGACATAATCATATATGATCACCTCGCGCTTGGCGTCGTTGAGACGATGCAGTCGGCCGGCATACTGGGCAAGTGTGCCTTTCCATGCAATCGGCATCGTGAGAAAAAGAGTATCGAGACGCGAATCATCGAACCCCTCGCCGAGGTAGCGTCCGGTCGCGACTATGACACGTTCCTCGGCCTGGGGAATTGATGCCAGCCGATCCGCGACGTCGCGGCGCTGCTTCTCGCTTTGCCCACCGCGCAATACGATCACATGCCTCGCGAAACGCTCAAGACGCTTTGCAATGGTCTCCAAGTGGGCAGTACGCTCGGTTATAACGACAGGTGAGCGGCCCGCTTCCAGCGCACGCAAGACATCATTAAATATGAGATCATTGCGCGCTTCATCGGCGATCATTTCCTTGAAAACATCGTGGATGGAAGGAGAAGTGATGTCCAATGGGGCTTGGAGTTGGAAGTTGGTATCCCTGATCCGCACCACGTGATCAAATGGGCGCTTGGCAGCCTCGGATCGCGCATCTACACGATGGCGGATGGGGCCACATTGCATAACGATGATCGGGTGATGCCCGTCTTTTCGGGTCACCGTCGCTGACAGGCCCAGGATGTAACGTGCCTTGCTGCGGCGCGCGACGAGTTCAAAGCTCACAGCCGACAAATGGTGGCATTCATCGACTACGAGATGACCATAATTGCCGACAATGTCATTGACCTCTCCCTTGCGAACAAGGCTCTGGATCAGTGCGACATCAACCTGACCCTTTGGTTTGCGACGACCACCGCCTATCATGCCTATCGCATCGCGCGGCAGGCTTGAGAACGCGGTGAGCCGCTCAATCCATTGATCCATCAGTTGACGGCGATGAACGAGGATCAACGTATTTACTCCGCGTTCGGCCATTATCCGGATGGCTAAGACCGTCTTGCCGAACGCCGTCGATGCCGCAAGCACGCCGGTATCGTGCGGCAACAGGGCCGCGAGCGCCTGCTCCTGGTTTGGGTGCAGCGCCCCGGTGAATGCGAATGGGATCGGCGCACCGGTAGTGCGGCAATCTTCGATTGATACTGCAATTCCAGCTGACGCAAGGAGATCGCAAACGGCGTCGAAGCACCCGCGAGGCAGAGCAACGTGATGGCTAGTCAACTCCGCGCAAGAGATGATCCGAGGCTTGTCATGGGTCGATCGGCGCATCGCTTGTGCAGCGTAGAATTCGGGGTTCTGGAACGCAGCGAGGCGAATAAGGCGCGCGATCAAGGGCGACGGTAGCGCGTGACGCGGGATGTAGATCTGGTCAGCCTGCACGACAGTGATCGCACTTGGCAGTGGCCCGCCTATTGCTGGCGGTGGCTGTCGGCGCGACGGCGGGGCAAGCCACGGCTCTTCGTCTTCGTCGACGAGGGGAATACGTACGCCGAGAATTTTTCCAGATGCACTCGCTTCCTCGATTAGATGATCGACCCTCGATCGTGCCATCGGTTCGATCGCTGACAGGAAGTCCCACTGATCCACATATGGCGAACAAGACTCGTCGACGAACACGCTGTTACCAGAGCTTCGCGCGAGTCCCTGAAGCGGCAAGGCAATCAAATTACCGAACCCGCCGGCCGGCATGGTATCCTGGCTCGGAAAAAGCCGATCGTAGGATCCGAATCCGATATCGGGGGCACGTTCCATCGTGTCGGTGATAAGGAATGCCCCGAGACGGCGCGCCGACGCTGCCGGTATCGGTTCCTCGAAAAAAATCCAAGCGTGAGCTCCGTTTCCGGATCGCGACCGCTCAATGGCAACAGGAATTTTGTGGCGCTGGCAGGTCTCCCTAAAAGCGCAGATATCTCTTCGCCATTCTCCTTCGTCGAAATCCGCGGCCAGGAACGAACAGGTGTTGTCCGCAAGCATCGGATAGACGCCCATAACGAACGGAGCGCCATTTGCGTCGACCCCGCGTAGATGCCGTTCAATCGACACGTCATCGACGGCCTGGAATGCCTGATTTGGACATGCCGAGCATTTGACTTTTGGCTTTTCGCAAATCCCACGCTGCCATTCATTCGCACAGGCAGGTGCGTAGCCGCTGCGTCCCGTCGTGCGATTCTCCCAACGGATGGGGAAGACATCTGAGCGGCCGCGGAAAAGCCGGCGAAACAGAGCAATCTTCTTTTCGATTGCCGAACTCCGGTTGGCGCCATCACCTGCTTTTGCCGAAGGGACCACTTTGACGCCCGCGGGCTCCTCACTCCGTGCCGATCGCAGGGTGTTGATCTTGGCTAAGATCTCTGCGCGCTCGCGTTCGAGCGCCATTAGCCGCGCCGCGAGTTCGGTAATTCTGTCGTCCATTTGCGTCATCGTGAAGATTGCCTTGAGCCAACGTTATCCAACATCAGCTTGACGCAAATTTGCTTCACCCGATTTCTGCGCAGAAACCACCGATTTCATCGAGGCCGCCTAAATCGGGACCCGTGAGCTATAGAATCTATTTCTATAGCTCATATTTTATGGTAATATGAGCTATAGAAGGGGCGCCTATAGCTCATGAGCTGGAACTGGGAAAAGCCGGGTTGGCCGAATTTCACATATGATTCAACGGCTTTGGAGCCGCTGGAAAAGCGGTTCCTGCTCCAGTCCGGGGAATTCATCGGCGCTTTCAAGCATATCGGGGCCGATGATCAGGATACCCTCAAAATCGAGATTATCAGCGAGGAGGCCGTAAAAACCTCCGAAATCGAGGGCGAGATCCTCAACCGCGACAGCGTTCAATCGTCACTGCGCCATCAGCTTGGGCTGGGAGCAGAAAGGCCGGGCATTCCTCCGGCTGAACGCGGCATCGCGGAAATGATGGTCGATCTCTACCGCAGCTTTGCGGACGCACTTACCGACAAGACGATGTTCGACTGGCACCGCATGTTGCTGAGCGGCGATACATCCATCCAGGTCATTGGCGGCTACCGGACCCACGCGGATGCCATGCAAGTCGTCTCCGGCCCGATCCATAAACGCACGGTGCATTTCGAGGCTCCGGCGTCCAGCCGCGTGCCGGACGAGATGAAGCAGTTCATCACATGGTTCAACGATACTGCCTCCGGAGGCAAGAATCCGTTGTTGCCGCTGACGCGCACCGGCATTGCCCATCTGTGCTTCGTGTGCGTTCACCCGTTCGAAGACGGCAACGGCCGCATAGGCCGTGCCCTCGCGGAAAAATCCCTCGCGCAAAATCTTGGTCAACCCAGCCTGATTGCGCTCGCCTATACGATTGAGCGGAAGCGCAACGATTATTACGCCTCATTGGAGCGCAATAACAAAGAGACCGAGATCACAAGCTGGCTCAAATATTTTGCGAACACGGTTCTGGAAGCCCAGAACAACACCATCAGGCGTGTGGATTTCTACGTCGCCAAGGCGAAGTTCTACGAGAAGCATCGCGGCGCGCTCAACGAGCGCCAGGAGAAAGTCATCGCCCGGATATTCCGCGAAGGCATCGACGGCTTCCAGGGCGGCTTAAGCGCAGAGAACTATATCAGCGTCACCGGAACGTCCCGTGCGACGGCGACAAGAGATTTGCAGAACCTTATCGAGAAGGGTGCATTGACCAAGACCGGAGAGCTGCGTCACACCCGGTATCACCTTAGTTTGGCCAAGGCGTAGTGAACTGCTGCCGCGTCACTCGACGGTGATATCGGCAGACTTGATGATCCCGTCCCACCGCGTTCGTTCCTCGTCCACAAACTTTGGCTACCTTGGGGTAACGGTCTCTGCAGCATCGACGACCGTTGATGGGCCGTGCGATGAAGCAGGCACGCAGCGCAGTTCGTCCGTTTCAAGCGATAAGACCGCCGAATGTACGATTGAGAAAGAGAGACCGTGGTCAGATCGAACGTCGAGCGTTAGTTTGCAAGCCGCTGAGGTATGGCAATGAGCGACGAAGGGTGGCGTTTCTGGAGCGGTGACCCGAAATTGGATTTGGTAAGCTCCTGATTTCATTGGTGGGCCCGGCAGGACTCGAACCTGCAACCAGACCGTTATGAGCGGCCGGCTCTAACCATTGAGCTACAGGCCCCGCCGGAGTGTCGCGCGAGACGACAGGCAACGGTGCCGACACCCCTTACAATGTCGTTGGCGATCCGGCAATGCTGGGCTCCCCGATCTGTTTTCGTCATGCCCCGCGAAAGCGGATGATGACAGCCAGAGCTCGCCTCAATCCACCGAGACGCCTGCGAACTCCACCACCTTGCGCCATTTCTCGGTCTCATCGGCAATCAGCTTGCCGAATTCGGCCGGCGTCATCGGCTTCGGGATGCCACCGATTTCGGCCAGCCGTGCCACCAGCTTCGGATCTTCCAGCGCTTCGCCGACCGCCTTGTTGAGAATGTCCACGATCTCCGGCGGCGTGCCCTTCGGCGCCGAGATGCCGTAGAAGCCGACGGATTCGAATCCCGGTACCGTCTCGGCGATGGCGGGGACATCGGGCACGCCGGGCCAGCGCTGTGGCGAGGTAACGCCGAGCGCGCGCACGCTGCCGCCGCGCGCCTGCTCAAGCGCCGACGGCAGATTGTCGAAGATCAGCTGCACCTTGTTGGAGATGACATCGGGAAATGCGAGCGCCGATCCGCGATAGGGCACATGGATCATGTCGATCCTGGTCATCGCCTTGAACAATTCCGCCGACATATGCACCGAGGTGCCGTTGCCCGATGACGCATAGGCGACCTTGCCCGGATTGGCCTTGCAATAGTCGATGAACTCCTGAACGGTCTTGACCGGCATGTCGTTCGACACGACCAGCATATTGGTCAGTTGCATGATGCTCGCGACCGGCACGGTGTCGCGGATGAAATCGTAGGGCAGCTTCTTGTAGAGCGAAGCGCTGATCGCATTGTTGGGCGCCACGAACAATAGCGTATAGCCGTCCGGCGGCGAGTTGACCGCCGCGGCGGCGGCGAGATTGCCGCCGGAGCCGGCGCGGTTTTCCACCACAAACTGCTGGCCGAAATGGTCCGACAGCCACTGGCTCATGATGCGCGCCACGATATCGACCGGGCCGCCGGCGGCGAAGCCGATCAGCCAGCGCACTGGGCGGTTCGGATAGTCGGCGGCGGATGACGGCGCGACGCTGCCTGCGAGGCTCAACAGGCAAACCAGATTGAACATGGCCGCGCGCAAAACTGCGATCATCATCTCTCCCGTCATATCCTTGTCGTTGCCGTCGAAGACGACACCGCTGCGACTGAATGTTTGATAACAGTCGCATCCATGCTTTCATATAAATCGGAATTTGCCTACATTGCCTCGGCGAATATCTTGACATGGGTCCTTGCGCGTTTCGCGGCGGCGCGCCGATCCAAAAGGGTACGCTATGAACATCATCCGTATCGCCTGCGCCGCCGTGCTGCTGCTGGCGGGCAGCGCGATGGCGCAGGATCAAGATGGAGGCAAAGCCATTCAAAAGACCACGATCAGTTTGGGAACGGCAACGCCGGGCGGCGGCTTCCCGATTTACGGCGATGGTTTTGCCGAAGTCATGAACGAGGCCGACCCGACGCTTCTCATCGAGCCGCGCAACACCAAGGGCAGCAACGAGAATATTCCGCTGCTGGAAGCAGGCGGGCTCGATATCGCGCTGGTCGCCGGAGAGCCTTGCTACGAAGCGTTCGCAGGCATAGG
>WNFB01007931.1_pt1 | contig 11414 bp, 9 predicted proteins | sample 5400501 | NCBI WGS metagenome assembly WNFB01 (sample SAMN13153341, study PRJNA577476) | soil metagenome | isolation source: 200 cm saprolite under Douglas fir tree site 2 hole 1 | place: USA:California | collected 2015-04-18 | reverse complement strand
AAGCTAGAGAACAATAATTTCTGGCCTCTAGCCTCGAGGTGGTACGATTTGCACGAATATCCCTGCCATATCCTGGAGGAGAAACTATATGCTGCCGCGAATTCTACGCGCCACCTGCCTGTGCGCTTTTGCCATGATATTCGTACTACCTATGACGGCCAGGGCCGCTGCACCCGGGACATCTCACCGGCACTACGCCCTTGCGGACTTTCCGGCGGTCGATCCCGATTATATCTATAACCAGCTCTTCTACGTGGCAACCCACTTCCAGCACCGCGAAGCAGGCTACGACAATAACCTTTCTGTCACCGTGAACGGCCACGACGAATTTGCCGCTTACTGGTCTCAGGAAATGGTGCACAACCTGCAAGGCTTTGGAGCACAGATCCTTCACGACCCATTTCCTGTGCAGGGCTGGCAGGGCCGACCGGCGCCAGTCCCGGCATTCAATGTGGAGGTCAGCGTCCCGGGAGCTCTTCATCCCGAGCAGGTCGTGGTCATCGGCTGCCACTACGATGGCGAGGCCGTCTCCACGCAATCGGCCAACGATGACGCCAGCGGGTGCGCTATCGAACTTGGCGTCGCAAAGGCCATGGGCATCTACTGGCGCAGCCACCACCTCTACCCCGCGCGTACGCTGCGCTTCGTCATCTTCGACGCCGAAGAGCAGGGCTTGTATGGCTCATTTCACTACCTGAACAGCACGATCAATGGCGACACGCAGAACATAGTTGCCATGTTCAACGAAGAACAGAACGGCATCGCCTATCCCCTGCGTTTCCTTGGCAAAACATCGAATCCCCTGCTGCCATTTTACGTCGACATGTCGCCCTTAACCAACAGCGGCCTGTACCGGGCCCAGAGTAAACTATCTCCGGCGCAGCGCGACAACATCATACGCTTTCGCGCCTTGATGCAGCAGGCCGTCCCGGCGGCCTTCGCACAATTTCAAGCCATCGGCTTCCAGGCGCTGACCTATCGCAGCGACAGCAACCAGGCTGTCTCACAGTCCGTCTTCACACCTGACCAGGCAAGTAACATACACCTCGGAAACGATACCCTGGGCGGCAGCGACCAGATTCCCTTTACACTGGCGGGCCTGCCCTGCGCCACATTCGCGGGCAACTCCACTTACTACGACTCTAACCCACCGCCATGGTCATACCCATTCGATCAGCCGCAGGACACCATCCAGCTCATGAACACCTTCGCCAGCGGAAACTCACCAAAGGCCGAGGCGCTCGTCCTGGCCCTGGCGCTGCCCGGCATGCTCACCACCTGGATGCTGCACCAGCCCGCCATCCTTGGCGATATCGCCGTCAATGCCCCGGCAGTCGGATCGGCGCCCGTGGCGGCCATCAGCGATATCGGGCAGACACAGGTAGGCCAGACCATCTCGCTCTACGCCGAGGTAAACGACAGTAGCAATGATCTCACCTATAGCTGGAAATTCGGCGACGGCGCCACCGCCAGCGGCGCCTCGGTCAACCACGTGTACGCGGCCGCGGGCAGCTATACCCTGACGCTGACCGTCAGTTCACCGCGTGGCTCGCGGCGCATCAGCAAACTCATCAACGTGGTAACAAAGCCAACCAACTACGCCAACCCCTATGCAGGCAATGCAGGAGATGGCAATCCACCGCGCAACCCCGCCGTCATCCTGCCAACACCAGAAAGCAACCAGGCAAGTACAACTATCACCACTACAACCCCGACTTCACCGGGGACATCCACGAGCACGGAGGCAACCAGCCTACCCATCGGCGCCATCGTCTTCGCGCTGGCCGCCTTGCTGCTGGTGGGTCTGATTGCATTGCTGGTTAGGAGCAGACGGCGGGTTTGACAACATCACTAAGAACCTATCCCTAAGAACCTATCCCAATAGGAAGTAAATATCAGGGTTTCAGGCCACTCGCTCTCAGCGTGAGCGGTCGGGTTTCAAGATTACTGGAAAAGCTGTTCACCTCCTCCTACCCAATGATGCGGTATAATGGTGCAGAGACCGTCAAAACCGTCGTAGAGACCAGTGGCCCAGGTGTGTCTAGAATGTGTTGTGCATCATTTATCAGGAGGTGCTGCATGCGTGAACTCCCGACGGGAACCGTCACCCTGCTCTTCACTGACATCGAGGGGTCCACGCACCTGCTCCAGCAATTGGGTGAGCGCTATGCCAGCGTGCTGGAGGAGTGCCGTACCCTCCTACGCACGGTATTCCTCGAATCTCACGGCCACGAGGTCGATACCCAGGGCGATGCCTTCTTCGTGGCCTTTGCCCGCGCCACTGATGCTGTGTCAGCGGCAGTGGCTGCACAATACGCTCTCACCGCACATCCTTGGCCCGAAGGCAGGATAGTGCATGTACGGATGGGGCTGCATACGGGAGAGCCACAACTTTCTTCCGTAGGCTATGTGGGTCTAGATGTGCACCATGCTGCACGGATCATGAGTGCCGGGCACGGAGGGCAGGTACTGCTCTCTCAAACAACTCATGACCTCGCCGAGCATGATCTGCTAACCGGCGTGAGCCTACGCAACTTGGGAGCGCATCGCCTCAAGGACTTACAGCATCCCAGCCACCTCTTTCAGCTTGTCATTGCAGGTCTGCCTGCTGACTTTCCGCCCCTCAAAACACTCGACATGTACCCTCACAACTTGCCTGTCCAGCCCACCCAGCTTATCGGACGCGAAAAGGAAGTGGCTCTTGTCCAGAAGCTCCTGTACCGTGAAGAGGTACGGCTGCTCACGCTCACAGGTGCTGGTGGGACAGGCAAAACGCGTCTGGGCTTGCAGGTTGCTGCCGAACTCAGTGATCGCTTCGCCGATGGCGTCTTTTTCGTGAATCTGGCCCCTCTCAGCGATCCCGCGTTGGTCGTGCCTACCATCGCTCAGGCGCTTGACCTCAAAGAGACCGGCGAGCAACCCCTGCTCGACCTGCTGCAAGCGTCCCTGCGTGACAAGCAGCTCTTGCTACTGTTAGACAATTTCGAGCAGGTACTGGGCGCTGCTGTCCAAGTCGCGGACCTGCTGGCCGCCTGCCCGCAGCTCAAAGTGCTCGTGACGAGTCGGGAGACGCTGCATGTGCGAGCCGAGCACGAGTTTGCCGTTCCACCACTGGCACTGCCCGATACGGGGCACCTGCCGGATCTGGCAGCGCTCTCCCAGTATGAGGCAGTGGCGCTCTTCCTCGAGCGCACCAGGGCTACGAAGCACGACTTCCTGCTGACTCCCGCTAACGCACGAGCCATCGCAGAGATCTGCACCCGCCTGGATGGGTTGCCACTGGCGATCGAGTTAGCCGCGACACGCATCAAACTGCTGCCCCCGCAGACGCTTCTTGCGCGGCTCTCGTCTCGGCTGGCAGTCTTGACAGGGGCCAGGAGGGATGTGCCAGCCCGCCAGCAGACGCTGCGCAATACCATTGCGTGGAGCTACGACCTCTTACATACAGCAGAGCAACGACTCTTCCGGCTCCTCTGCGTCTTCGTAGGGGGTTGCACACTTTCAGCAGTCGAGGCCATCTGTGAAGCGTTGGGTGATGAGAGGGGGAAGGCGTTCGAAGGGGTAGCCTCGCTCATCGACAAGAGCGTGGTGCAACAGCGCGAGCAGGAGGACGAGGAGCCACGCCTGGTGATGCTCGAGACGATCCGGGAGTATGGGCTGGAGGCTCTTGCCACTCGTGGAGAGATGGAGGCAACACGACAAGCTCATGCTGCCTACTACCTGGCGCTGGCGGAAGCGGCGGAGCCAGAACTCATTGGTCCGCAGCAAGCTGTGTGGTTGGAGCGATTAGAGGAAGAGCATGACAACCTGCGAGCTGGGCTGCGGTGGTCGCTGGAGCAAGCGGAAGGTGAAGAGAGAGACCAGCGCAAGGAGACGGCTCTGCGATTGGGTACAGCACTGCGGAGGTTCTGGATGATCCGTGGACATATCAGTGAGGGGCGGAGCTTCCTGGAGCTAGCCCTGACGGCTCGTCAGGGGATTGCGGCATCCGTGCGGGCGAGGGCCCTCCAGGCTGCTGCGAGCTTGGCTGTCCAGATCAGAGACACTGAGCGGGCAGAGATGCTCTGCGAGGAGAGCCTGACGCTGTGCCGGGAACTGGGAGACAGAGCGGGCATGGCATTCTCCCTCTATCAGCTGGGGATGCTAGCCAGCACCACAGGCAACCCTAGCACGGCACGCATTCGAACAGAAGAAGCCCTGGCACTCTGCAGAGAGGTGGGCGACAAGGAAGGCATCGCCTGGTCGCTCCACACCCTGGCACGGTTTGCCAGTGACCAAGGGGAGTACGCCAGCGCATATGCCTTGTTCGAGGAGAGCCTGGCGATGCATAGAGCATCGGAGAACAAGCGGGGCATCGCTGGCTCGCTCCACCGCTTGGCCTGGGTGCTCTTAGTGTCCCAAGGCGATCCTGCCACAGCACGCTCGCTGCTGGAGGAAGGGCTCGCGCTGTTCAGGGAGCTGGGTGACAAGGGCAATATTGCCCAGTGCCTCTCCCTCGCGGGGCGGTTAGCCCTCCGTCAGGGCGACACGACCGCGGGACGCTCGTTGCTCGAAGAGAGCTTGAGGCTCTCCAGGGAGATAGGAAGTCAGTGGGATATTGCTGAGTCACTGGCCGGGTTAGCGCAAGTGGAAGCGAGCCAGGGTGACCTGGCAGCAGCACGTACGCTTTATGAGAAGAGCTTGACGATAGCAGGAGAGTGGAACTACAAGGATTTGCTTCCCTCTTGTCTGGAAGGATTGGCGGATGAGGTCGGTGTGCAAGGAGAACCAGCATGGGCAGCGCGGCTCTGGGGTGCTGCGGAAGCCCTGCGCGAGATCATGGGTACTCCTCTTCCTTCCGTCTACCGCGCTGATTATGAGCGCTTCATCGCTGCTGCCCGCACCCAACTTGGTGAAAAAGCCTTTGCCACCGCCTGGGCCGAAGGCCGCACTATGACCCCAGAACAAGCCCTCTCTGCCCAGGATTCCGCAACGATACTTTCGCTACCTCCAACAACACCACCATCAACTCCACCAACCAAGCCATCATCCACTTATCCCAATGGCCTGACCGCCCGCGAAGTCGAAGTCCTGTGCCTCCTCGCCCAGGGCCTCACTGACGCGCAAATCGCCGACCAGCTCGTCATCAGCCCCCGCACCGTCAACAACCACCTGACCTCGATCTACAGCAAAATCCAGGTCTCCTCCCGCAGCGCCGCCACCCGCTATGCCATCGAGCACCAGCTGGTCTGACTCGGAGTCAGATCTCACAACCTCTCTTAGTTGTTCAAAGCCCTGAGGATGCTTTGAGACGTGGAAGGTTACATCTCTCATCAAGCCGTCGTCTATCATCTCTGGATGGGTATACACAGTGCGTGGCTGGTAACCCTGAAGACCAACCACACCAACAAAAGCAGAGGAGGAAGGAGCTATGAGCCTGCCAACTGCCAGTCAAAGCCGGCGAATGCCCGATGAACTGTGGGAGAAGGTGAAACCCTTCTTACCGCCTAGCAAACCGCATCCCTTGGGGTGCCATCGTCCTCGTGTGGATGATCGCAAAGCCCACGAGTTGCGCAACGAGATGCATATTCATCTGAAAAGGCTCTATAGGCCCGTTCAACGTTGCGCTTTTTCTGGCGAGGGATCAGTAATACCTGGGCCTCTAAGAAAGCAGGAGAGTCATGAAAAACGTTCTCAAGCCAAAATGCTGATGAGTTACATCGTGTTGTGCAACCCAAGGGCTCTCTGGCTCCAAGAGTACATCAGATCAGCAATTGAGCGGCGTGAACAATTGACCGGGGGCCAACTGCTGCACACTGACGACGAACTGCATGATATCGGGGATCGATCCAGCTATGGTCAGTTCCACAGGCGGATGCGACGGTGGTCGTACCGGAATGCCTAAGCTCGCTGCTTCGCTGGCCCATGCGGATGTGACCCATGCCGCGTAGGGGACGAACGTTGCTGCTCCTCGCCTGGCTGGACGACGACGCGCGTTCCCAGTATTGATCGGCGTCAAGGCGACTCTCTCGGCATAGGCTGCGAGCAGCCTGCCCACATCTACTGTCAATACCACCTGCGGGCGTGGATCACAGGCTGCTCGCTGTCGATTGAGTCGTGCCGGGTCGAGCCAGAAGAAGGTGCGGGCATTGATGAGAGCGTACCATGCGGATGGGGAGATGTCAATCAAGCAGGTTGCCAGGGCCGTCGGAGGCATGGGCCGCTGATCCCGTAGCTGAACACCGTTCGGAAGCTTAGTATGCGTCAATCGCTGGTTTTTCTCCAAACGTTCCCGGTCCTCTCCGATGATGCCAGCAATGTCCAGAAGCGTGCTGGCGCTGTGCAGGCCATCCCGCTGGATCGCAGGCCAATTTGCGGCTTCAGCCATATGGTAGATAGATGTTAACCGAATCATTATTCAATACTCTCTCGCCTGAAGAGAGTCCTCAAGACGCTATCTGTTGCAACGCAGTTCCATGCGACTATAAGTGTGATCGAATCTCCTGTTCATGCGTTTCCCCCCAGGTCGCAATGGCTGCGATAACCGGTTCAAGCGTCTTGCCAAAGGCGGAGAACGTGTACTCGACTTTGGGCGGAACCACCGGATACACCTTGCGCGTAATCAGCCCATCAGCTTCCAGCTCACGTAATTGCTGAGTGAGCATCTTATCGGTAATATCGGGTAACATCCGTTTAAACTGACCAAACCGCATGGTTCGGTAGCGATACAATTTCCATAAAATACGGGGCTTCCACTTACCAGCCATCAACGCCAGTCCAGCATCGACTGGACACTGAAAGAGTCGGGCTTCCACGCGTGCATCCATACTTTCCTCCAAGGGAGTATCTACCTTTTTTGTACGTACTTGTGAGAAGGATAGCTCAATGGTATGCTTGTGTCAAGCAGGTACATATCACAGATGAAGCGAGGCGACTATTCGCACTCGCCTTCCCTGAAAGGAATGAGAGAGATGTCAGAGGAGATACATGCTGAGACACTGGTAGGGCTAGACACGAGCGCGAGACACACGCCAGAGCAAACTGAAAAGACGTGTTGTCCGATCCTAGAATTGCGTCAATATCTTCACCAACCAGGGAGACGCGATGATTTCATTGCCTTATTCGATGAGTATTTCATTGAAGAGCAAGAGCACTATGGTGCGTTCATCCTCGGTCAATTTCGCGATCGCACCCATCCTGATCGATTCGTCTGGTTGCGTGGGTTTCCCGATATGCAGACGCGACTGACAGCGTTGGAAGGGTTCTACCACGCGAGCCCCATCTGGCAAGCGCATCGCCCTGTGGCCAACGACATGATCAGTGATGTGAGCAACGTTTTCTTGCTCAGGCCAGCTCGCGTCACCACTGGCTTTTGCTTCGACCCGGCAAATCGCCCGATGAGGGGCGCGCCAGAACTGGCGGGAGGGGTAATCATCGTAACGATCTATACTTTCGATGCGCCAGTTGATCCACGATTCGTGGATTTCTTTGAAAACGCGATGATTCCCCTGCTTCGTGAGGCGGGGGCGGCCCCTGTGGGGCACTTCGTGACCGAACCAGGCGAGAATACCTTTCTAGAACTGCCAGTGCGCGAAGTGGAAAACGTCTTTGTCTGGTTTGCTTCGTTCGCGGATGAGGCAGCTTATACGAGCTCTCACGCCGCTTTGACACAAAGCCAGGAGTGGATCACCTCAATTGTTCCCACCTTACAGACGTGGGGAGCTTCGTCAGAAGAGGTGTTGGAATTGCTCCCAACAAGACGTTCGCTCTTGCGCCATCGGACACAAGAGCAATGAACGAGGAAAGGACTTCGGAGGATGACTTTTCAACTTCCAGACGACAGCACGCTCTTTGGGACGAATGTGCGGCGTCGCGTGCATGAAGAGTATCTCATGTGGCTCACCACTGTGGATATACACGGCACGCCTCAGCCGGCACCAGTCTGGTTTTTGTGGGATGAGGACGCATCCAATTTCTTGATCTATAACCAGACGCATGCCAAACGCCTGGATTTTGTGCGTCGGAATTCCCAGGTGGCGCTGCATTTTGATGGCTACGGGACCGGTTCTGGGATCATTGTGTTTACCGGGCACGCCCAGATCAGCACCTCTGAACCCCCTGCCGATCACCATCAGCTCTATGTGGCGAAATATCGTCACTGGATGACCAGCAAATTTGGCTCGCCGGAACAGTTTGCCGCGGAATATGCGGTGGCTTTGCGCATCTCCCCCATGAAGGTGCGGGGCTCATCTTCGTAAGATATGCGTGCTTGCGCCGCGCGAGGAGCTATCCACGCGATGCGCAACGAGCTGCTAAGCCGTAGCGAGGGGGAATAAAATGTGCCCCTTTGAGAAGGAAAAGCACAACACTTTCTCTCAAGGAGGCACATATGACCAGTATCGCCGATGGAGCGGTAATCATCCAGACCTCTGCTGAGTCTGCGCCCTTGACCCCATCCTGGTTTGGCGAGGGTGCGCTGATCGCTGGGTATCTTCGTAAGCATGGTGTTCTAAGTAAGATCAATGAGCGTGTGCGTTTTGCACGGCGGCGCTTCGGGCGCTACGAGGTCATCGATTTTCTCGCGGTTCTCTTCGGCTATGCCATCAGTGGGGAGCGCACCCTGGAAGCATTCTACGAGAGACTTCAGCCTTTCGCCGTTCCTTTCATGGCGTTGTTTGAGCGTGACCAACTTCCCGCCCGCTCGGCGCTCTCGCGCTTTCTGGCGAGCTTGACCTGGGGAGCGACAGAAGCTCTGCGTACGCTCTTTCTCGCTGATCTGCTCGCGCGCGCCCCGGACAAAGAGCGACACACTGGCCAACTGGTCGATCGAGCAGGCATCGCCCGCGTGGTCTTTGACATTGATGGAACGCGGCAAGTCGCCCGGCAACGGGCGTTGCCCCAGGCCGAGGAGTTGCCGTCGCCCCAGCGTCGCTTGGCCCAGGTCTGTGCTCCTGGCTACACCGGACGCAAGCGTGGGGAGATCGTGCGTACTCGCACTGTCGTCTCACAGGCCCATAGCTATCACTGGCTCGGCAGTTTCGGCAACAGTGGCAATGGGCGCTACCGGGAGGAACTGCGTCGGGCGCTCAGCGCCATCAGGGACTATCTGCAGGCACACGAGCTTTCGCCTGTGTGTGCTCTGCTGCGACTGGATGGGCAATATGGGACGGGGGCTGTCATCGCCGATCTGGCAGACTTCTCGTTTGTGATGCGTGGCAAAGATTACACCGTGCTGGATCGGGAGTCGGTCCAGAGCCGTCTGCACTTGCCTGCCGACCAGCAATTCAGCCGCTCGGAAAGTGGCCTGGTGCGCCAGCTCTATGACTGCCCCGATGTGGCGGTGGGACCAGAGGGCAGCCGCTGCCGCGTCGTGGTGGCCACCCACCCGGCTCCCGAGACAAAGAGCCGCATCGGTCACACTCGCCAGGGCTTGGTCTACGAACTCTTTTTCACGCAGCTGCCGCAAGACGCCTTCACCGCCTCCGATGTAGTGGCCCTCTACCTGCATCGTGGTGCCTTTGAACCGGTGCTTGCCGACGAAGACCGGGAGCAAGACCCCGACCGCTGGTGTTCTCATGCGCCCGCCGGACAAGAAGCGTGGCAGATTATCAGTCAATGGATCTGGAACCTCCGCCTGGAACTGGGTCATATGCTGGAGTCAACTGCGTTGCGCACGACCGAGTTTGCACCCTCCATCAAAGAGGCCACAGCCGAGCAGGTGCCTGAGCAGGGCTATGCGAAGCCATCGGTCGCCTTGCCGTGGAAAGCGAAGCGTTTCTCTGGGCAGGACTTCACCCTGCAGCCTGAGGGGGTGCTGCGCTGTCCAGCTGGGAAGACATTGCGCCCCACTGAGCAGCGCCGCGAAGTCGATGGCAGTCTGCGCGTGCTCTACAGCGCCCGGATCGTTGATTGTCGCGGCTGCCCTTTGCGCAAGCAGTGTCAGTGGCACGGAGAAGCCACCACAAAGCCGCGTCGGATCAGTGTTCTCCTGCATCCTCTCCGAGTTGGTTCTGCGCCGCTGCTCTGGCGGGATTGGAGCCGCAGACAACACCGGCGTGCCTGTATACAGCTCGTGCGGCACCAACGTATCGAGGTGAGCCTGCCGCCTCCCACCTCAGCTTCGCCATGTCAAGCGGAAGTGATCCTTTCCCGTCCCCAGCGTGCTCACTCTCGCCTCTCGTGGGCAGAGCGGCTCGCTCGGAACGCGCGAGTCCCAACTGCGAGCCCGGTGACGATCAGATTGTTCGGCGTCCCAAAGGGCTTTGCCACCTCGCTCGGTTTGGCGACGGTGTAACACTGTTTTGACTGTCGGTGGGTTCTCTCTTTTCGGACAAGCTTATTTCTCCGAGCGGAGCCTTCTGGCCTCTTTTCCCGGCTGGTCCTCAATTCTTCCCTTCATCTGCCTTTTTTACTCTCCATCCCGCTGCTTCAATCAGCTCGCATCAGTAGGGCATCCCGTTTCGCACGGCTTTCGCTCATCAGATCAGGGCTTAGCTCTTCAACAACCTCGTTGCGCAATTCGTGGGCAAAGCGATGGATGCGATTTTCTACCGCTTACGAACAGGATGCCAGTGGAAGGCACTGGATGCTACGGGGATCTGTTCAGGGAGTAGCGCGCACCGGCGCTTTCAAGAGTGGACACAAGCAGGCGTGTTTCAGCGTTTATGGGCCCAAGGCTTACTCGATTATGACGAAATGAAAGGCATTGAGTGGGAATGGCAAGCCATGGATGGGGTCATGACAAAAGCCCCACTAGGCCAAGAGCAGACAGGGCCGAACCCGACCGATCGAGCCAAACGTGGGGTGAAGCGCAGCCTGTTAGTCGAAGGCAATGGCGTTCCCCTTGGCGTAGCAGTCGATGGAGCCAACCGCAATGATTTCAAGATGCTGCAAGCAACGCTGGAAAGTATTCCCATTGAGCGGCCAAAGCCAACTCCGGAGGAGTCACAGCATTTATGCCTGGATAAAGGCTACGACTACGACGAAGTACGGGAGTTAGGCAAGGAATTTGGCTACACCTTGCATATTCGACCCAGGAACGTAGAAGCACAAGCGCTCAAACGGCAAGTGGGCTTCAAAGCCAGGCGTTGGGTAGTGGAACGGACGCACAGTTGGATGAACCGTTTTCGCAGCGTGCTAATCCGCTGGGACAAAAAGGTCGAGAACTATTTGGGCTTGCTCCATCTTGCTTGTGCTTGTATTACTTACCGGGCTACGGGCCTATTGGGATAGGCTCTAAGCCTGCCAGATGCGCACGTCATCGGCCACCGAAGCGATACGCTTGCCGTCAGGCGACCAGGCCACGGCCCCGACGATATCGGCATGGCCGCGATAGGTCAGAATGCGATGGCCTGTGGTGACCTTCCACACCTGCACCGTGGTATCCCAGGAGCCAGAGGCGAGATACCTGCCATCCGGTGACCAGGCCACGGCTT
>WNFB01005391.1_pt1 | contig 11416 bp, 17 predicted proteins | sample 5400501 | NCBI WGS metagenome assembly WNFB01 (sample SAMN13153341, study PRJNA577476) | soil metagenome | isolation source: 200 cm saprolite under Douglas fir tree site 2 hole 1 | place: USA:California | collected 2015-04-18 | reverse complement strand
TCGCCGTTTTCGTGTGTAATGATGCGGCGGGTGGCCGGCAGATCCGATGATCCGATGCGCACATGGGTGTCGGTGATGCTTTCCACGTTGGTCAGCTTCCCGTCGGCGGGTGAATAGTAGTACACACAGTACTTCGTCGTCAGATTCTTCTGGTCTTGGGTCACCGCGCTTTCTTCCACGTTGATCGTAAAGGCAAAGGGGGTCATGCCTGGGTGCGCCATATTGCGATTGATTTGCGTGATACGATTGTCTTTGACGCGATAAAATGAGTTTGACCCATGAATGATCAGTTTCGTGCCGAACGGGTGCCCATCTTCTTCCATCGTCAATGAGTACTTGCCGTCCGATTCCTCGAAGGTTCTTGGGCCACGGTGCACCGCGATCATGCCGAGCTGTTCCTGCGCCCACTTCTGCACGTCGGCCTCTCCCAGTTGAACCGATACTTCGCGAGGGCCTTTCACCATGACGGTTCCGCTGGTTTCCTTCCCGTTCACATTCACCGTCAGATCGGCCGTGAATCCCTTAAAGTCTTTCTGCCACCGCGCGGTCTTTTCGAAGGCTTGCCGAAGCATCTCGCGGGCCTTCGGATCGTCGGCGACCGTGGTCTCTTCTTGTTTCCGTTGATGCTGTTCCATTGGGTAGTCTCCTTCGTGACTCGAATTATCGAATTAGTGGTGCATTATACGCTTGGGGTGAAAGATGCCACAAGCGCGGCGCAGAGAGTTGTACCAGCTTGAGCCCATACAGGCGCTAGAAGAAGTTGAACATTTCGGGTATACTGCGGCGCGCGCGGGCTCTATGCCCACGTAGAACGAAAGGACGGACATGGAACGACGGGCTGCTTCCCATACCGAAGAAGAAGAGATGAACCATCGCCGCCGGTTGCTGAATGCCGCGAAGAAAGGCGATCATAAGGCCATTGGTAAGCTCTTAGAGCTCTATCAAGTGCGGATCTACAGTGGCGATATGGTGACGAAAATGAATAAGACATCCGCGACACACAAACTTCAGGCTCAGCTCGCGGAAGGGAAACCCGTGAAGGGTGGGCCGGGGAGTCATGGCAAGAAAACTCCGCCTGCGAAGTCCGCTCCAGCGAAACTCAGACATGCGAAGTCGACTCCAGCGAAACGCACACCTACGAAAGCCGCAGCGCGTCCTGCCATTTCGAAGGCAAAGCCAAAATCTCGGCCAGCCAAAGCAGCTCGAAAGAAACACAAGAAGTAGCCACGCTATGCCAATGCTTTTTCGCCGAATACCCCGCGTAGCTTGCTGCGGGGAGCTTCATTGCACGGCCACTCGTAGTCCCCCTCCCGCCAGTTTTGTGGCGATTTCTTCCGCTTGTTCCAGCGCACCCACGAACACGATGGCTTCCCCATCATGGTCGATCTTCCATGCCAGCTCAAAAGCCTTCGTGGAGTTCATGCCAGGAATGTATTGGCAAAAGAGTGCAATGACTTGCTCGTAGGTATGACACTCGCAGTTGAACACGATCACACGCGCGTCGAGCCTGGCACCTACGTCGGTGCTGGTGGTCTCTGTCGTGACGGGGGGTGCGAAGGGGGTTTCCGTGCCTGCCATGGGAACGAATTCTAGCAGACTTGGTTATAACTTTTAATAGCTTACCCGGATGAGCAGGTGGTTGATTCTCGGCCAATTCTCTCGGACGCAGGATTGCGCATAAAGCGAGAAATGCGAGGGAGAGTCTGTGACTGGTTGGAGCTGGTGTGCCAGCGCAAGAGTCTGTGTATAGACGAGTGAGGCGGATGTCTTCACGAGGGCGAGCCCATATTCAAAGTGGTACCCCTCTTCAAGTGTGGCGCTACTCTTCGATAGCACTTTCACCCGACCGAGATCATAGGCTTGCTGTCTGAAGGAGTCGTCCATGAGGCGCAGGAGTGCGGCAGGGCCTGGCACAAGACTGTCGCCGATACGAAGACTGTGGGACGGCTCGAATAGTCCACGTTGGAGACGACGGTCCCGGCGAAGCGCGGTGTGAAAGCGCACGCGCCAAAGAGGATCGTGAAGGTCGCGATCGATAGCGGCTGCCACAGTAGGTGGAAGCGGTCCACTCACGTCATAGCCCTGCACGAGTCGTCCGGACTCGATGAGATCAGGGAAGCTCATGCCCATCCGGTCTTGGAACGCCGTCATCCCGGCCATGGGGGTCAATTGTAGCGCCATGAAGTCGCGAAAATGGACCGTGGCGAAGCGTGTCAGGAGCCGTGCCAAGGTATCTGGGTGGCATAGATGAAAGGGGTAGAACAGCGCGTGGGGTGCTCGGGGTCGATTCATCGACAAAGTTTCACGGTCATGCTAGGGTTTGCGCGTGCGAGATCTCTTCACGTCGTGGCTTGATTTCCTGCTCATTTTTGTCCCGGCGACTATCGCGCTCGAAGTCCTTCGAGCCGATCCACTACTGGTCTTTGTGTCGGCTGGACTTGCCATTATTCCGTTGGCGGGCCTGTTGGGACGAGCCACCGAGCATTTGACAACCCATGTCGGTGCCGGCATCGGTGCGTTGCTCAATGCCTCGCTTGGCAATGCCGCGGAATTGATTATCGCACTTGTAGCTCTGCGCGAGGGCCTTCACGATGTCGTCAAAGCTTCTCTCACCGGCTCGATCCTGGGCAACATCTTACTCGTACTCGGGGTCTCCATGTTTGCCGGCGGATTGAAGTACGAGCGGCAGAAGTTTAATCAGACCGCTGCCGGAATGGGTGCCAGTCTCCTGCTCCTAGCTGCTGTGGGGCTCATCATTCCCGCTCTCTTTCATTTCACCGCCGTCGAACGTGGCGTCGTGGTTGAACGAGAGCTGAACCTCACAATATCATTCGTATTATTCGCTATTTATGTCGCAAGCCTGTTGTTTACCTTGAAGACGCATCGTCATCTGTTTGCCGGAGAGGCCCATAATGCTTCGGACCTCGGAGAGCAACCCTGGACCCGACGTGCTTCGATTACGGTGCTCACTGTGATGACCTGTCTCGTGGCCCTGATGAGCGAGATGTGAGTCGGTGCGCTAGAACCAGCTGCGCAGCAACTTGGGCTCACGCAAGTCTTCATCGGCGTCATTCTTGTTGCACTTGTGGGGAATGCGGCCGAACATTCCACAGCCGTGATGGTGGCGCTGAAAAACAAGATGGACCTAGCCTATGGTATCGCAGTTGGGTCTAGCCTGCAGATTGCGTTGCTCGTTGCTCCATTGTTCGTTTTTGCCAGTTATCTCTTTGGGACGCCGTTGGATCTGATCTTCACACCGTTCGAGGTAGCTGCGGTGACGATCTCGGTCCTGATTGTGGGATTCGTGGCAATGGACGGAGAATCGAACTGGATGGAAGGTGTGATGTTAGTCGGAGTGTACCTAATGCTGGCGATCGCCTTTTTCTTTCTGCCCGCCTAGCCCAAATTCAATGGTGAATGTTCAGTAGAGCTCTCATTCAAAATTCAACATTGAGCATTCAACATTTTGTTTCGGCGTTGTCAGACTTTATCCATGTCGATGACTTCCGTAGCCTCCCACAGATTCTTCTGCTCCGCATCCGCCAGCGCCTTCACCCGATCCTCCTCTGTCTCTTCACCGAATCGAGCCGTTTGTGTCGGCACAGCCGTTTCCTTCTCGGACGGGGACGAATCTGCCTTTGGTGGCGACAGCTGTCTTTTTCGCTTCTTGGCAGGATCCATATTAACGGGCATGGCAGCTCCGCTGTGATCTGCGTTCAGTTTCCACCCGATCCAAGGGCAAAGTCAATGCGTGCGGTGGCCGCGAGCGAGAGTAGGCGTGTCTCTTCTAGCAGGCTGTTCAAAAAGGCCAGACTTCTCACCTACCAACCCTGGCGGCTACCTCGCCCGCCCTGAGTCTGCCAAGACAGCCTCTTCGCCCAAGGACGCGCCTTGTCCCAAGCAAGGCCGCAACGAGTGAGGCAGGCTGAGGTCGAGGTTGAGCGAAGACAGGCTTTTTTCTCAGCCTTGACCTCAGCCTTAACCTTCCGGAAAGCTGACGGATTTTTTCAACAGCTTGTTAGTACAACTGTCCGGCGATGGTGTCGGCCTGGAGGCGGCCTCGTGCCGATAGTCTGCTGCACCCACCGTCTTCTTCGATCAACTGCTGCGCGAGTAACTGTGCTGTGATGGCCGCATGCCCATAGTTCGCGGCATGCTGATGAAGACGGTGTGTGGGAATCCCTTGAATGAGTCGTAAACCAAAAATTACGGCGTCGCGGAGTTGCTCCTTCTCCGAGAGCCTGATGCGATCTGCAATAGGAAGGCGGTTTTCCGCGAGCGATGTGTCGTAGGCCGCGAGGTCGGCGACATTGCCAAATCTGGTCCCGACCAGATAGGACTGTGCGCTCGGGCCCAATCCAAGGTATTCGCCATTGGTCCAATAGAGCAGATTGTGCCGGCAAGCATATCCCGGTTTGGCATAGTTCGACACTTCATACCGCTCATAGCCGGCGTCGCCGAGCATCCGTTGGGCGGCCTCGTCCATTTCAATCTGAAGACTTTCATCTGGAGCCGGACTCCGTCGGCGCTGGATGTTGGAAGCGAGTCTCGTATCCTCTTCGACTGTGAGGGCATAGCAGGAAAGATGCGTGGGCTCCAGCGTAAGACAGTAGGCGAGCGTCCGTTGCCAGCCCTCCAGACTTTGGCCGGGGAGCCCATACATCAAATCGAGACTGATATTTGTGAATCCGGCAGCTCTGGCCTGAGTCACCGCTGTGACGGTCTCACAAACGGCACCGGGCCGTCCTATCCGAGCAAGGTCGCCATCCTCCATCGATTCCGCGCCGAAACTCATGCGAGTAATGCCGGCCTGAAGCAGTTGAACGAGATCCTGCTCGGAGATCGTAGAGGGGTGCGCTTCAACAGTGATTTCACAGTCGGAGGCGAGGGCGAGATGTGTGCGAATTCCAGACAAGATTGCGATAAGCTGAGTCGTGGCGAGTACCGTCGGTGTGCCGCCCCCAATATAGACAGATTGGATGGGACGGCCTACGGCTACGTGTTGCTGCGCCGACAGTCCGATCTCTTGAATGAGGGATTGGACAAAGGCTTGGGCGCGGCCTTCGCGATGGATCTCAAGATAGAAGGCGCAGAAGTCACATCGCTGCCGACAGAAGGGGATGTGGAGGTATAAACCGAGGGGAGGGGGCATCATGACGACAGGCTGAATCCTTGCGGTTTGGAAAAATCACGTGCGAGGACGATTTCAATTTCGTCGGCAGGGGATTTCCCACGATTGCGCACATGCGACTGCCAGGACTGGTGCTGCCGTAACGATTCGAAGAGCGCCTTGAGCAGATCCGGTTTGATTCGCGCTTCCCACCCTCGCACCCAGGCCTGGTGGTCCTCATCGCCCTCGTAGTCGTCGGGAAACGAGGCCTCCAGGCTGAATCGAAGGGTAAAGGCTTTTTCTTCTTGGTACATATAGCTCCTGGTAGATTGCGAAGTGGCCGGTACGATCTTATAATATCCCTCAGAATAAGGAGTACAATCCATGCCTATCTTCGAATATGTCTGCGGGGAATGCAATCATCGATTCGAGCTATTGGTGTACAGCTCAACACAAGCCGCCTGTCCAAAGTGTCGGGCCACGAAGCTGGAGAAACAAATCTCTGCGTTCGGCGTTGGCAGCACGGATGCCTGGGTGCTGCCAGGTCAAGGGGGAGGTGCCTGCGGAAGTTGCGGTGATCCACGCGGCCCCGGTTCCTGTTCCCTGAACTGACCGTGGAGTCCGGCGACCAGGCTCTGCGGCATGCGATTGCCACCATCTCTCAGTCCGATCCGCTTACTAAACTGCTTGAACAAGTAAAGCTTGGCCGGATGAAACCCACCGATGCCGGACTGCGTGCCGTGATCGACTCATGGATGGGTACCTATCAAAAGGTTATCGAGTCTGGTGGACTCACCAAACAGGCCTTGCGCCGCATCGATCCACATCCTCGTCTGGCAATCCTGATCGAGTATGGAGTCTTGACTGGTGAGCAGCAGGCGGTCGCCGCCCTCCGCGCTAGTTTTGAGCAAGCCGTCGCCGCCGCAAAGGAGTGATCTCATCCCATGTGGGCTCTCTGGGTCATCGCCGTTCTATTCCTGACCGTAGGATCGGTTGGAGAAGGATGGGCTGAAGACGGCATCGGTACGAGACCTCTCCTGACGATCACGCGCAACGATCTTTCTACCATCCTACCGCCGGATTACCGGATCCTGATCGATCCTCATTCGATTGAACAGTTTCTTGACGCACTAGATGGGACCCCGCCTGACTGGGGCCTGGTCTACGGTCATGGCCATCAAGACCCAGATCATAATGAGCGATTGTTCACGCTGAACCGGGACCGCGATGCGAAGCGTGAAGGGAAAGAGGCGCTCCAGTGGACGGTGGTCTTTCTGTGGTCAGCGGATCTCTCGCGCTACGATCCGACGACTGGTGGGTTTAGCCTGGCCATTGGGCCGATCTTTACGCCGACCAGATGGGGCGTTGTCCGATTCAAACCTGAAGAAGTCCCGAGTAATCTCGTCGTGATTCCTAATCCCAGCACCCGTGACGTCCTCCGCCGACAGCTCGATGCCGGACGAAAAATCGGCATTGAGATTGCTATGGTGGGGCGGCTCATCCCCGATGAGTCTCTTGTCTATGACTTTTCCCATGATGAAGAAGGCCTGGGCATCATCATGCCGGTGGTGAGGATTGAACGGGTTGAGTATCTGATGGTCCGGTGATGCTCCACAGGATAGCAGAGCGGGACAGGTGGGACGAGCGAGACAGGAGAGGGGTCGAGGTCCGAAGTTCGAGGTTTTGGGAACTTCGAACCCTGAACTTGGGATCACGCTTTTCTCGCATGTCTCACGCGTCACGGTTTGATTGGCTCACCGACCCGAACCATGTTGAGGGGCTCAGTACGGTCTGTAGTCCCTGATGGACTTTTTCAGCATCCTGTCAGAACGCATCTTTCGCGCACCTGAAGCCGGTGCCGCTGGGGCGGCTGTCCATCGTGCCCCAGTCGCGGTCGCTCGTGCGAAGACTGATAGCCGGCTTGAGCCAGGACCCGCCGCGCATCGCTTTGATCGCTCCGCGAGGAGGTCCCTGAGGGTCTGAGAGAGGAGCATAGTTGTAGTAGTTGGGGTTATACCAATCCTGCACCCATTCAGCGACGTTGCCTGCCATGTCTTGCAGTCCATAGGGACTCGCGCTTTCTGGAAAGCTGGCGACCGGCATGGTAAGCACTTCTCCCTTTATACCCTTCTCTTTTGAAATCTTTGCTCCTTCGCCCTTGATCCAGAAGGCATCCCAGCCGGCTCCGCTCTGAAAGTCGATGGTTCGTCCCGCCCAGTAGCTGGCGCTGTTGGCTTTCTTGAAGTCCCACTCGTTTCCCCACGGGTAGCGACGGCCATCGGTGCCGCGCGCGGCCTTTTCCCATTCCACCTCGGTCGGCAGGCGCTTGCCCATCCAGGTGCAGTAGGCCACGGCATCATCCCAACTGACATTTACCACGGGATGGGTGCCGATGCCGGAGATCGGTGCATTGTTCTCCCACAATGTGGAAGCAGGGTTGGAGTTTGCCGGCGTGCGATGCCCGGTCGCCTGGACAAATGTTGTATAGGTATCATTCGTGACTTCGTAGCGGTCAATCCAGAATGTTGCGGTGTAGACGAGGCGTTGTGGCTGTTCGTCGGGAAGACCATCGCTGCCAAACGGATTCCCCATCAGGAATTCTCCAGCAGGAACCAGCGCCATGCCGTCGGAAGGAAGAGCGCTAATGGCCAAAGGCGGATGGCTGATGGTCAGGACAAGAAACAAGAATGAGAGATAGATCACCAAAGTACAATCTAGGTCTTTTGCAATCCACAGGCCTTGGCGACTGCATCGCGATAAGCTTGCCAGAGTGTCAGGCATTTCTTGAGACAGCTCAGTGCGGCCTGTTGTTGGGTGTGTGTCGTGGCGTAGTTCACCACCATGGCGTAGGCATCATGACGGTGGCCAGCTTCGACCATTTGGTGCGCGCGAATCAGATCCATGGAATCGGGGTGCAGGCCGTGGTATTTCACCAATGGGTGGCGTTGGACGATCGCTTCGATGTCTTCAGCGGTCTTGGGCTTGGAGGGGTCGGCGATTTCTGCGCGATCCTTCAAGCTGCCTTCTACGAAGACCGTCAGGGCCGTTGCTCCAATGACCCAGTCTCGGTTATTCGAGACACGGTCCAGCCAGGCGCGGTAGCGTCGACTGGCCGGTAAGAGGAGCACCCTATCAAAGTTGCGCGCCGGCAATCCAAGGCCCGCCATCATGGTCAGGAACAATTCCGGGTGTGACTTTCCCAATGAGAGCCCACCGGTGTCTTCTTCGTAAATATTATCGGCGAGCATCCGGCGGACCGGGGCCGGGGGATTCTGTCCGTAAATGTGAGCCAGGAACACAGGAAAGTCACGCACGTACACGCCGTATTCTTGTTGAAAGTGGCGTGTGAGTTGATCGACGGTGACTGTTCCGTCGGCGAATGCCGGCCAGGCCCAATGATGCTTACGGTCCATTATACGCAAGAGTTCTTCTTGGAATCGGCTTTTCGTCATGGGGCGTGTCATGTCTGTTGCCTTCCTGGTGAATGGCTCGTTACAATTCGATGGCGCGGAGGTATGTCAATGAATCATGTGACTGTTCAAAATCCAGAAGACATTCTGTCTATACTCGCAGAGGTGTCCCTGCGAGGGTCGGGTTTTGTGACGGACTGTCTCCTCGACTATGTGTTGGAGGAAGGCTTCACGGAGCCGATCTATCTCAATGCCAGCGGGGAAGACCCTGATGCCTACTTTAAAGGTCAATCTCCTGCCTGGGCGGTGTATCAGATCCGAGAATGGAAACGTGTGTTGACCGTTTCGGGCGGTCCCGGCAAAGAGCGCCGCGTACAAATTACAGAAACCCCCTAGCCTGTGGATGAGTGTAAGAGGGATGCAGAGAAAAAGCAACGAAACGAGGGGGTTCAACTGCCCGTGGCCGGTATGAGCATAGAGTGCGTCGCATGTCGATGATCCGTCTCACTGAGCCGCAGAGCATGGGCGAGCTGGCAATGATCACGAGTTTGCTGGAGGGCAGTGGCATAGCCTTCATGGTTCAGAACGAACATGTGAGTAGTTTGTATCCCGGACTCCCCATTCTCAACTCGAGTGTCATGGTCGACGAGCGCGACCATCTCCGTGCGGAAGTGCTCCTCAGCCGACTGCGGTTGGCGGTGCGTGATGTCTCGTCGCAGACGTAGCGCACACTAGCCCGCATTATTCATGAACGTTTCTGCTGCAATCGCGGAGACGGAAGTCAGAACCCCCTGCGGTATTCTTTCTTCGCGCCACGATCATGCAAAGGGCGCTCGATCTCGCAAGCGCGGTGGCGATGCATCTGGACACGGTTGGACCGGCGTCCAGGCAGGCGGGCTCGCCGTTCGGTCGGTCAACATACTGTTTCAAGTATGCCTCCCTCCCGTCGTAGGCTTGGCTCTGAAGCCTGCCTCGCCCACTCCTACAAGGGGGCCAGCCCCCTTCTAAAATCCCCACGAAGGGAGCGCACCCCCTTCGGAACTCCCAGGCGGGGCAACGCCCCGCCTCGCGGCTCCGCGCGCCTGTCTCCCGTGGCGACTGCGCGATTTCGCGACGAACCGTCATGAATAATGCGGGCTAGCGTTGCGGTTTTGGAGTGTGCGGGTTCGACGGGGACTGAAGGGGGAGGCGTTCGCCTGAGCCTTGGAACCATCCGCCGATGAGGCTGCCTTCTTCAAAGTACAGATAGCGGTGTTTCACCGCTGCGGCACTTTCCCAATCTTCAAATATCCATTCCTCCCGACGGATGCCTTCTTTGGTGAACGTCGTATTGATCGTTTGTGGTCCTCCCCACGCCTGTAGCACCTGTTCTTTCGACATGCCGACCATGACGCGATGTTCCGCGATATGTTTTTGAAAATCGGGGTCTTTGAGTTGTGCGATGAGCGGCCAGATCACCATGAGGAGAACAAACAGCCCAAGCCCGGCGTAGATGATAAGCCGAACCGGGCGTCGGCGGATGAAAGGGATTGGTTCTTCCAGATCAGTTGGAGAGGCGTTCATCGATTCATGGGTAGCTGCGGTAGTGTGATGCATGATGCGGCGCATCGTAGCAACGTGAATTGGAGAGAGTCAAGCGAGGCGAGACTGTTTGTCTCAATCTAATCAATGAGATGTGAGCGGTATGTATACTTGTGGTGATGTGCCCATTCACAAATGAGATGATTCCCAGAGATCAACGAGACCATTTCCGGCTCAATGGTAGTACGGCTGCGTTTTTGGGAACCCTGCTCCTCTGGATCAGTAGCCTCCTGTTGTCGGGGATCGCTTCTGCCACGACCATCTATTCCTATATTGATGACCGAGGCACTCCGGTCTTGACCGACAACTTCGAGAGTATCCCCGAACGGTATCGTGCAAAGGTGCAGGTAACTGAGGAGGCTCCCAAAGGCGCACCCGATCATTCTGCCGCCGTAAGACTACAGCAGCAGATTGCTGGTTGGGCACATAGCACTGGCGCGGGATTCGGTAAATTCACTCCGAATATTTATGGGTTGACTCACTATCAGTCTCAAGTTCTTAGCTTCGGCGGCATCGTCGCGGTGATCTGCTTACTTGCCAGGCTTTTTGTGCGGAGCCAAGTTGCCCGGTTCCTGTCACTATGGTGCTTGATCATGTTGGGTTTGACCGTTCCTGCCTTGCTCTTTACCTCGCAGGATGCCCCGCTGGACCTATTGATCGGTAAGGCGGTGAAGATCCAAGAGAAACAGCAGGAGCACCTCCAGCGCGCTCCCTAGTCTCTGCTTTTCCTCATCATCGCTGCGTCATGAAGCCCAAGCGTGGCTAGTCCGCATACTTGGGGATAGGGATCTTCTTGGCCGTGGGCGGCTGAGGAGCGAGCGCATGCTGAGAGAATTCACGGGAGTAAGGATTGAGAATGGGGTCATGGGTGTGTCGCTGCCGTTGCTTCACAAGGTCGACACTTTGAGTGCTGATTTCCACTCGATCGACTAGCGCCTTGGTCGTGAGTGGGTCCGGCAGGCCTTGCAACGAGAATAGCTGGTAGGCCAGAGTCCACTCCATCTTGTCCCTGGTTGCCTCTTTCACAATAAAACGAGCCTGTGACGACGCGGCGCCTTTAAACAAGAGCACCCAAATATTCGATCGGAAGGATGGGGAGGTGGGATCCTCTGAGGGGTGAAACTCGGGAACAAGTGAGGGGATCTGGGCGAGAGGGACGGCGGGGGAGAATTCGATATCGACGAGCCGAACAAATAAGGTTCGATTCTCGTTTTCATCGTTGGGATCGACGGTATAACTGAACGAGTATTGGACCTCGATGCCATCACGTGTAAAGGTATAGACATCTTCGCCATTTTCCGGCGAGACGAGCTTC
>WNFB01005388.1_pt1 | contig 11417 bp, 12 predicted proteins | sample 5400501 | NCBI WGS metagenome assembly WNFB01 (sample SAMN13153341, study PRJNA577476) | soil metagenome | isolation source: 200 cm saprolite under Douglas fir tree site 2 hole 1 | place: USA:California | collected 2015-04-18 | reverse complement strand
GGCGCGACCGCGGCGAGATCGGCGAGCAGGTCGGCGACGCGATAGGGGCTCTCGTAGATCACGAAGGTGCGGCCCTCGGCCACAAGGCGCTCGAGCACGCGCCGCCGTGGTCCGCTCTTCTTTTCGACGAAGCCGACGAAGGTGAACTCGCGGGTCGGCAGGCCGGACGCGACGAGCGCGGCGATCGCGGCCGCGGGTCCGGGGATAGGCACGACCTCGTGGCCGGCGTCGATCGCGGCGCGCACCAGCTGCTCGCCGGGATCGGAGAGCCCCGGCGTCCCCGCGTCGCTCACGAGCGCGACGTCCCAGCCACGATCGAGCTGGCCCACGAGCTCGGCGACCTTGCGCTTGTGGTTGAACTCGGTGTACGCGGTGAGGTGCTTCGCGCGGATCTCGTAGCGCCGCAGCAGGATCTGTGTATGCCGCGTGTCCTCGCATGCGACCATGTGAACTTCCCGCAACGTTCGCAGGGCGCGCGCAGACGTGTCCTCGAGATTGCCGATGGGCGTCGCGACCAGATAGAGCTTCCCCACTAGATCACACGCTATCCGCGGTCGGCCGGTGCGTCTGCGCGATGAGGATGCCGGCGAGCACGAGCGCGCCGCCGACGATCTGCGGCAGCTGCAGCGACTGCCCGAGCAGCGCCCATGCGATGACCGCGGCGATGAACGGCTCGGAGGTCGCGACGATGGACACGCGGGCCGCCGGGAGCAGCCGCAGGGCGACAAATCCAAGCGTGAACGGGATCACCGCGGCGATGACCACGATGCCCACGACCCGGAGCCACACATCGCCGTCCGTCGCCGTCCAGGGGAGCGTCCACACGGGCTGGATGAGCTGCCACGCGAGGAGCGCGAAGCCGAAGCCGTAGACCGCCATCGTCCACGCCGAGTAGCGCCGCGCGAGGCGCTCGCCCAGCACGAAGTACGAGGTGAAGAGCACGGCGTCGAGCGCGGCGATGAGCACGCCGTCCGAGTTCACCGCGCGCAGCGCGGCATCGTACGCGCCGGACGCGAAGAAGCAGCCGGCCAGAGAGAGCACTCCGGCGTACCACAGGGCAGCACCGACTCTGCGTCCGCGCAGCCGCGCGTACAGCAGCACCAAAATGACCGCGGTGAACTCGACCACCAGCGCAACCGCGATCGGGATGCGCTGGATGGCCTCGTAGTACAGCCACTGCACCGCGCCCATGCCGAAGACGCCGAACGCCGCGAACGTGAGCAGGTCGTCGCGCCGGATGCGCAGCTCGCGCGGCCGCCACGCCGCGACGATCAGCGTGAACGCAGCGAAGGCGAAGAGCACGCGCCATTCCGCGAGTACTCTCGGCTCGACGCCGCGATCGAACGCGGACTTCGCGATGACGCCGCCCATAGCGAAGAACGCCGCGCTCCCCAGAGCCGCGGCGTAGCCGAGACCGTAGCGAGCGGGACGCTCCGAGGTCAGTCGGCTTCCCAGTCACGCGGATACAGGAAGTCGTGGCCGACGGTGCGCAGGCTGACCTTGGCGATGACCGGCATCACGCGCTTGTAATGGCTGCGCCGCACGCGCTCGCGGATGCCGTGGACCAGCGTGGCGTCGAAGCCGGCGGCGACGAGATCGGCAGGCCGCAGCCGGCGGTCGATCAGGTGATAGAGGATGAGGTCGGCCTGCGCGTAGGTGAACCCGAGCTCGCTCTCGTCGGTCTGGCCCACCCAGAGGTCCGCCGTCGGTGGCTTCGCGACCACGACCTCGGGCACGCCGAGCAGCACCGCGAGCTCGCGGAGCTGCGTCTTGTAGAGGTCGCCCACCGGATTGAGGTCGGAGGCCATGTCGCCGTAGCGCGTTCCGTAACCGAGCAGCAGCTCGGTCTTGTTGCTCGTGCCCAGGACGAGGCCGTCCGGCCAGGAGCGGTCGTATTCGATCGACTTTCGCTCTCGCGCCATCTTGTTGCCGCGGCGCACGCGGTGGACCTCGTCGGACCGGGCTAAGTGGGCGTCGAGCTGAAAATAGGCATCCACCTGCCGTGTGATGTCGATCTGCTCAAGCGTGAGGCCGAACGTTCTCGCGACCAGCCGCGCGTGCTCCGCCGATTCCGGGCTCGAGGTGCGGTACGGCATGAAGAGCGGGGAGACGTTCGCCGCGCCCATGGCCTCCACCGCTAACGCCGCGACCGCGGCGCTGTCGATTCCGCCCGACAGTCCGAGGACAACGCGGCGGTGGCCGGACTTCGCGGTCTCCTCCTTCAGGAACGCGACGAGCATCCGGCGCACGAGGGCCTCGTCGATGCGGAGGGGCGAGAGATCGTTGGGGTCGGGTCGAATGCTGCCGATGCGCTGTGCGGCCAGCGCCATCAGTCCTTCACCGCCATGCCGCGCGCGCGCATGAGCTGCGCGAGCACGAGCTCCGGACGCTCGTCGCGGATGAGCGGGTTGCGGTCCCGCTCCCGCGCCACGAGGTGCTGATCGATCTCCGCGACGAGCAGCTCTTCCCCGAAGTCCGGCGCGCGCGCGACGACGGTGCCGTCGGGTGCCACGACCTCGGAGCCGCCCCAGAACGCGACCCCGTCCTCGATGCCGACGCGATTCACGAAGATGACGTAGAGCGTGAGGTACTGCGCGTAGAAGCGGTCCATGAGCCGGCACGACTCCGCTGTTCCGAGATCGCCACCCTCGGCCACGCCGCGGCCGGGGCTCGACGCGGGCGAGAGGACGACCGTGGCGCCGGTGGCGCTGTAGAGATATGGCACGGACACGTGCCAGAGGTCCTCGCAGATCGCGATACCCGCCGGACCGATCGCGCTGGTGAAGACGTCGAAGCGATCCCCGGGACCGAAGTAGCGGCCGTCGTCGAAGATGCCGTAGGTCGGCAGATAGACCTTGCGGTGGACGTGCAGGAGCTTCCCGCGCGACCAGTAGCCCTGCGCGATCGCAAGGCGCGCGTCCGGGCCGCGCTCGACGAAGCCGGCGCACACGTCGATGTCGCGCGAGGCCTCGACGATGGGGCGCAGCGCGTCGTCGTCGGCGGCGCAGGCGAGCTCGCCGGCCAGGTCCTTCAAGTAGTACCCGGTCAGCGAGAGCTCGGGGAAGATCACCAGCTTCACGCCGGCCGCACGTGCCATCGCGATCCACTCCTGGTGCATGGCGATGTTCCGTTTGAACGCGCCGAGGGCGGGCGCGCACTGCGCGATGGCGATGCGCACCATCAGGCGTCGGCCCGCATGTGCTCGAGCCGCTCGGCGTACTCGTGCGCGAGGGTCCAGGCCCGGGTCTCGTCCGGGGCCTCGGCGTAGATGTTGAACAGCGGACGGTCGGCGTCGGGTAGGACCAGGACCCACTCGCCGTTCTCCTGGTGCTTCACGCCGTCGATCTGGCGCACGCGCTCGGTGCGGGGATCCTGGGCCAGCACACGCAGCACACGCCCCTTCTGGTCCCAGGGCATCGGCACCTGGATCCGGGCCACGTTGGCGGCCGGCGTCTCATCGATGACCTCGGCGAGCGTCTTCTCGGTCACTGCGAGGAGCTCGAGCAGCCGCACCACGGCGAAGAGACCGTCGAACGACGGGTGGAAGCGCGGGAAGATGAAGCCGCCGACGCCGTCGCCCACGAGGAGCGGGTGCTCCCGCGCGGCGACGTCCATCTGGGCGCTGGCGGAGGCGCGCACGCGCTGCAGGCGCCCCCCGGCATCCTGGACGATCTGCTCGAGTGACGACGGGGCGAACACCGGCACCGCCACGACGCCCGGCGTGACACGCGTAGACAGCCAGGCGTACGCCGTGAGCAGCTGCATGTCCGAGGTGATCCGGCCGTTGTCGTCGACGAAGAACGCCTTCTCGCCACCGGCGTCGATGATGACGCCGAGCGAAGCGGAGAGCGAGGCGACGATCGACGCGAGCTCGCTCTTCTCGGCCTGGAACTCGTCGAAGTCGCGCGCGCCGACGTTCTCGGAGACCACCCCGTTGATCGAGATGAGCTCGACGCCGACGGTGTTGAGCAGCTGCGGGAGGAACTGCGCGGCCGTGCCGTGCGAGAAGTTCACGACGATCTTGAACTTACGATCGGCCACCTCGCGCCGGTGCAGGATCTCCGCCAGGAACGCCTCGCTGTAGGCCTCCCCCACGCGCGCCGATTCGAAGATGGCACCGACCTGGTCGTGGCCGACGCGCCGGAAGTCCTCGCGGAAGAACGCCGTCTCGACCTTGCGCTCCTGCGCCTTGTCCATGTCCAGCGCCTGGCGGTCGAAGAACTTGAGATCGCACACCCGTATGTCGAAGGGCGACACGCGCACGTGGACGCCACCGGCGGCGCCGATGCGGCGGGTGTGGAAGCGGCCGATCGGCAGCGGCGCCTGCGACAGGTCGGCCACGTCGACACCGGCAGAGACGATGCCGCCCATGAGCGCGCGCTTGAGCATCCGGCTCGAGCGGTGCTGGTCGCGATTCATCGTGACGGTGGTGCCGAGCGGGAGGGTCGAGGCGTACGAGGCGCCAAGGCGGGCGGCGAACTCGGGCGTGAGATCGATGTTCACCAGTCCGGTGACTCCGAAACGTCCGAACAGCGCGCGGCGTCCCTGCGCGCCCCAGATCAGGCTCGACGTGATCACCGCGCCGCTCTCGACCTGCTTGTCTGGCCAGATCTTCACCATGCTGCGCACGCGAGCGCTCTCGTTCACGACGCAGTGGTCGCCGATGACGCTGCCCTCTTCGAGTGTCACGCGCGACTTGAGCGCGCACTGCCGCCCGACGATCGCCCCGTGGAGCTCGCTGCGGTCGCCGACGTAGCTGTTCCGCCACACGATCGAACGGTCGACGATCGCGGCCGCGTCGACCGATACGTAGTCGCGCAGCACGGTCGGCCCGATGACCTCGGCCCCCGGGCCGATCTTCACGCCGTTCCCGAGGTAGATGGGGCCGGTGAGCTTCGCGGTCGAGTCGATGTCGACCTCGCCGCTGGTGAAGACGCCCGGGCGGATCTCGCGCCCGAGCGTGCTCGACTTGACCTTCCCCAGTAGCACGTCGGCATTGGCGCGCGCGTACTCGGGGATCGAGCCGACGTCGGTCCAGTAGCCCGACGCGATGTAGCCGAAGAGCGGCTCGCCGTCGGCGAGCAGCTGCGGGAACAGATCCTTGCTGAAGTCGAAGGCATCGCCGACCGCGTAGCGCGCGAGCACGCGCGGCTCGATGACGTAGATGCCGGTGTTGATGGTGTCGGAGAACACCTCGCCCCACGACGGTTTCTCGAGGAACTTCGTGATGCGCCCGTCCTCGTTCGTGATCACCACGCCGTACTCGAGCGGATTGGGCACGTGGTAGAGGCAGAGCGTGACCGCGGCCCTGCGCTCCTTGTGGAACGCGACCACCGCGGACAGGTCGATGTCGGTGAGCGCGTCGCCCGAGATCACCAGGAAGGTGTCGTCGAGCGCATCGCCGATCTGCCGGACCGAGCCGCCGGTCCCGAGCGGCGTCTCCTCGACGCTGTAGCGGAGGCGCATGCCCACGGAGCCGCCGTCGCCGAAGCTGTCCTGGATCTGCGACGCGAGGTACTGGAGGGTGACGAACGCGTCGGTGATGCCGTGCCGCTGGAGCAGGTCGAAGATGTGCCCGAGGCAGGGCTTATTGACGATCGAGACCATCGGCTTGGGCCGGTTGATCGTCAGCGGGCGGAGCCGGCTCCCCTCTCCGCCGGCCATCACGACGGCCTGCATGCCTGTGAGTTTAGGCGCGCCCGGCGCGCGTTAGCCGAACAGCGTCTCCAGGTCGTGCTTGCTGTAGGCCCGGAAGGCCACGTGCGTGAAGGTCCGCGCGACGCCCTTTGTCTGGGCGATGCGCCCGGTGACGATGTCGGCCAGGTCGTCGTGGGCCTTGGCCCTGACCATCGCGATGAAGTCGAACTCGCCGGTCACGGAGTAGACCTCGGAGACCCCGGGGATCGCGGCCAGCGCCTCGCCGAGCGTGGGCAGCGCACCCTTCTCGGCGGTGATGAGCACGACCGCGGTGATCACAAGCTCACCGCGTCACAGACTCTTGACGTCGACGTCGTGGAGCGCTGACTTCACGTAGTGCGCGGCCTCCTGGAAGCCCATCGCCTTGCCGCGCGCCAGCGCGGCGCTGTACGAGTCGTTGACGTCGGCGGTGGACTGCTCGTCATAGCGGTGGAACGCCTCCTCGAGCTGGTCGATGGCCAGCTTGATGCGGTCGCGTGCGGCGCTGCTGATCACAGAAGCCTCCCGGCGTTGATGGAGCCGAGGATAACCCGGCAGGCTTGCTAGAGCCCGCCCAAGATGCGAACTGCGGCGAGGCCGCGGATGACGTTCGCTTGGCTCATGCCGATCCAGCATCCGGCGTCCTCAGAGTTCATCTCGGCCCGTGCCTTCAGCCAGCCCCGTTCGGTGCCGTGCAGACTGGCCATCAAGGTCTCAGGATCGTCCACGAGACTGAGTAGTAGCGCCAGATCTTGCCGCTGAGTTTCTGGTGTGTCGTCAATGTCCACGGCTCGAGCCTTGATGAGGATCGCTCCAAGGAGGCCAGGCCGTGGCAGACGTCCGCGTCGGCCATTCACCTCGATCTCGACCCATTCCCCGCGATCGATCGCCTGTCGACCACCGGGCACCTCGACCGTGTGCAGCGGGGGCACCGTAGTTCGGGCGTCTTCAGAGTTGGCACCCAGATGCTCCGGCGCGAGCACGTCGATTTCGATGTCGCCCTTGCGGAATGTGTGACCGGTGCCGAGGACGGCGAAATCGATCAACTCGAACCCCTGATCGACAAGAAGTTGGGCCATTCGCCGCACGGGGTTGGGTCGTGCGCGGGCATCGGCAAGCGCGTCGCCATCCGGACTTGCTCTCGAGAGAGCTCGGCCCGCCTGAAGGGCATGGAGCTCGACCATACGAGCGCCGATCAACACCCAGCGTGTCTCGCGCTCGGCGAGGTCCAACAGCGCATGCCATAGCGCGGCCTCGCGCTTGGTGCAATGGATGTTGATCACGCCTGCACCCGCTGCATCAGGCTCCGACCCGCACGCCGAGTGCGCTGGTCGGAGGAATCAGCAAGGTCGGCTGCTATGACTGCAATAGGCATGACGCGACGGCCCGCCAGAGGCCGCGTGTCGTCGATCTCTCTCAGCACGAGATTTGCTGCGATCTCTGGCACGCGCGCGAGCGCGTAGCGGTGCGCCAGGGCCTTGGCCTCACGCGCATCGAGATAGCCGTCGAGGATCTCGCGACCGTGGATCGCGGCAGCGAACTCATCGGCGGCGCTCACGCCGGAGCGCACAAACCCTGGATCCTTCGTGAGTCGGCCGATCAGAGATGCGGGGGCGCGCCAATATCCGACTCGTGCGCGTGCGCGAAGACGCGGAAGGTCTTTAGACAGATCGTTTCTCGGATTTCGCTTGAGCCGCCAGCGCTCGTAGTCGGACAGCCAGCCGGCTTCCTCACCCGATGCGAGGTAGAGAAGGCCGATGGCGTGAAGGGCGGAAAAGGGCCTCCCACGCTCCGAGGATCGATTGCTGTGATCAGCCAGGCGGTCGGAGTCGACAAGCCATCGACCTCCAAGCTTCTCTGCCGGAAGGTCGCCATTCTCCGCGAGCGCGCGGACGCGTCGCTCGCTGACGCCGAGCCGTTTGGCTGCCTGGGACACGCTTATGACGGCCATGGCAAAAATATACCGCAATCGGTATATTAACGCAATCCCGCCGCTAGCCGATCTCCAGCTCTTTCGTCGGGACGCCGAGGTCGACCTCGACCTGCCCGTTCACGACGCGCACGGGGTAGGCGTTCACCGGGAAGACCGCGGGCAGCGCCTTCACCTCGCCGGTGCGCAGCTCGAAGCGCGCGCCGTGGCGCGGACACTCCACCAGGCAGTCCTCGAGCTCACCCTCACCCAGCACGCCGCCATCGTGCGTGCACACGTTGTCGATCGCGCCCCAGGTACCGTCCTCGCAGTGGCCGAGGGCGAGGCTCTTGCCGTCCGCCTTGACCACCTTGACCTGGCCGGGCGGGACGTCGCTCTCGCGCGCGACCGGGAGGAACTGGCTCACGCCGCCACCGCTTCGCTCTCGGCCACGCGGCCGATGCGCGGCTCGAGCGCCGCGAGCACCCGCGCGCGCACCTGCGGCTGCGGGATGTTGGCGACGACGCGCTGGAAGAAGCCGCGCACCAGGAGCCGCTCCGACTCGAGGCGATCGAGGCCGCGGGTCATGACGTAGAAGAGCTCTTCCTCATCGATCGCGCCGACCGTCGCGCCATGGCCGCAGCGGGCCACGTCGTTGGTGAGGATCTCGAGCGCGGGGATGGGATCCGCGCCGGCCTTGTCGGAGAGCAGCATGTTCCGGCACTCCTGGTACGAGCCCGTGCCGCTCGAGGTCGGCTCGACCCGGATGACGCCGTAGTAGACCGCCTTCGCGGCCTCATAGAGCGCGGAGAGGTAGAGGAGGTCGGATTGCGAGGCCTTGCCGTCGAGCTTCTGCAGCGAGTTCACGTCGATGCGCTGCTTCCCCGCGGCCGCGACCAGGCCGTAGAGCTTGACCTCTGCGCCGTCGCCGCGGATGTCCGACTCGATGCCCAGCTTGGTGCGGGCGCTGCCCACGAGGACGTTGAACGACGCCATCACGCTGTCGCGCGCGGAGACGAGATTCTGCTGCCCGATCTCCCAGACGTCCTCGGCGAACCGGTGTATGCCCACGTAGCGCACCCGCGCGCCGGGGCCGGCGTGGATCTCCAAAGACGGCACTGCCAGGCGCGGTCCGCCGCTCTCCGAGGAGAGCTCCTCGACCAGGGTGACGCTCGCATTGGCCTCGACCACGACGATGGTGCGGAACACGATCGGCTCGGTGCCGCCGGCCCACGTCTTGTGCACCTCGAGCGGCAGCTCGACGTCGAGCCCCGCGGGCACGTACAGGAACGTGCTGCCGTGCGCGAACAGCGCGTCCGCCAGCGCGCGGAATGCGGTGTGGCTCTTGATGCCGTCGCCGCTCGGGAGCCAGCGCTTCACGAGGTCGGGATGTTCGTGGGCGACCGTGAGCATGCGATCGAAGATCAGGCCGTGTCGCGACGCGGCGACCGGCACCGAGCCGTACTCGCTCGGCGGGTGCTTCGTGTCGATAATGTCCGCCAGGGCCGCGTGGGGCAGATCGGTCAGTGGGAAGCGGCGCCATTCCTCTTCGTGGCCGGATGGCGCGGGCGTGTCGAGATAGCGCTGGAGCGCCGCGACACGGTCCTCGAGCATCCACGGCGGCTCATTGCGCCCGACACTGAGCCGCTCGACCGTTTCGCGGTCGAGCGGCAGAACTGGCTCGGTGGAGACGGCGACGGTCACCCGATGGCGCCCTGCATCTGGAGCGTGATGAGGCGGTTCATCTCGATGGCATAGTCCATCGGAAGGGTCTTCACAATCGGCTCGATGAAGCCGTTCACGACCATCGCGGTGGCCTCGGCCTCGGACAGGCCGCGGCTCATGAGGTAGAAGAGCTGCTCCTCGCCGACCTTCGAGACGGTGGCCTCGTGGCCGATGGAGACGTCCTCTTCGTCGATCTCCATGTATGGATACGTGTCGGACCGGGCGACGTTGTCGAGCATGAGCGCGTCGCAGCGCACCGTGCTCTTGGACTTCTTCATGCCCGGGTAGATCTTCACCAGGCCGCGGTAGGAGGTGCGGCCGGTGCCCTTGCTGATGGACTTGCTGGTGATGATGCTGGTCGTGTGCGGCGCGGCGTGGACCATCTTCGCGCCGGCGTCCTGGTGCTGGCCATCCGCCGCGAACGCGACCGAGAGGACCTCACCGTGAGCGCGGGCGCCAACGAGATACACGCTCGGGTACTTCATCGTGACCTTGCTGCCGAGGTTCGCGTCGATCCACTCCATGACGCCGTCCTCCTGGACGACGGCGCGCTTGGTCACGAGGTTGTAGACGTTGTGGCTCCAGTTCTGGATCGTCGTGTAGCGCACGCGCGCGCCCTTCTTCACGATGATCTCGACGACCGCGCTGTGGAGCGTGGCCGTGGAGAACTGCGGAGCGGTGCAACCCTCGACGTAGTGAACCTGCGAGCCTTCCTCCGCGATGATCAGCGTGCGCTCGAACTGACCGGCGCTCTCGCTGTTGATGCGGAAGTACGCCTGCAGCGGGATGTCCACCTTCACTCCCGGCGGGACCCACACGAACGAGCCGCCCGACCACACCGCGGTGTTGAGCGCGGCGAGCTTGTTGTCGTTCGCCGGGATCACCGTGCCGAAGTACTGCTTGACGATGTCCTCGTGCTGCTTCAGCGCGGTGTCGGTGTCGCAGAAGATGACGCCCTTCGCCTCGAGGTCCTTGCGGATGTTGTGGTAAACCGACTCGGAATCATATTGCGCCCCGACACCCGCGAGGTACTTCTGCTCCGCCTCAGGGATGCCGAGCTTGTCGAACGTGCGCTTCACGTAGTCCGGCACGTCGTTCCAGCTCTTCTCGGTCTTCCCTGACGGGCGCAGGTAGTAATAGATCTCGTCGAAGTTGATGCCGGACAGGTCGGCGCCCCAGTCGGGCATCGCCCGCTTGAGGTAGTGGCGGAACGCCTTCAGCCGGCGGTCGAACATCCACTGCGGCTCGTGCTTGTAGGTCTGGCTGATCTCGCGGATGACCGCCTCGTCGAGCCCGCGCCTCTTGACGTTCTCGTACTTGGCGTCGGCGTCGAACCAGCCGTACTTGTAGTTGTCGTTCGTGTCCTTCTGGACTTCAGTTGCCATTTGCTACTCCGATCCTTCGCCCGCGCCCGTGGCCGCCCTCGCGTCCTCTTCGCCCGGCCAGCCCTGCAGTCCCCAGGCCGCGCCCTTCAGCGTCTTGAGCCCCAGCAGCGCGCACTTGATGCGCGCCGGACTGATGGGGATCCCCAGGTTCTCCAGGATGTGCTGCCGGTCGATCGCCTTGACCTCATCCAGCGTCTTCCCCTTGATCTCCTCGGTGAGGATCGAGGCCGACGCCTGCGAGATCGCGCATCCCCTGCCCTTGAAGCGTACGTCCTTGACCTTGTCGCCGTCGATGAGCAGCGCCATGGTGATCTCGTCGCCGCAGAGCGGATTCGAGTCCGCGTACGTGTTCGTCGCGCCGGGGAGCTCGCCCGAGTTCCGGGGGTTCTTGTAATGGTCGAGGATGTAGTCGCGGTACATGTCGTCCATGGCTACACCCCAAAGACCTTCTTGGCCGAGCCGATCGCACCGAGGAGCTGGTCGCACTCCTCGGTGGTGTTGTAGAGGTAGAACGACGCCCGGGTCGTGGCCGGCACGTCCAGCCTGGTCATGAGCAGCTGGTTGCAGTGGTGGCCGGCCCGCACGCAGACGCCCTCGCTGTCGAAGATCTGGGCCACGTCGTGTGGGTGGATGCCCTCGATGTTGAACGACACCACGCCCACGCGGTCCTCCAGCGTCTTCGGCCCGTAGACCGTGATGCCCGGGATCGCCTGCAGGCGCGG
>WNFB01005386.1_pt1 | contig 11421 bp, 10 predicted proteins | sample 5400501 | NCBI WGS metagenome assembly WNFB01 (sample SAMN13153341, study PRJNA577476) | soil metagenome | isolation source: 200 cm saprolite under Douglas fir tree site 2 hole 1 | place: USA:California | collected 2015-04-18 | reverse complement strand
GCCCAGCTCGGCTCGATCGCGACGCGCACGCGCTCCATCGCGACCAGCAGTGGCAACAGCTCCGCGTCGGGAACGCCGCCGTCACGCCAACCCTCGACGACTTGACCGCGCAGTTGCTCGAGCAGCCGCCTGCCGAGGGACGATTTGACGCGCGGATCGACTTCGGGCGTCAGCGCATCCGCTTTTCCGCTGTCGAACCACGCCTCGTGTATCGCGGCGTCGATCAAGCCGAGGACTTGCGCGACTTCGTCGGGTCCGGTCGAGCGTGGCCGCCGGGTCCAACGCGACAGCACCGCTCGCGACGCGGCCTTGAGAACTTTGCAAGGGACGCAGCGCGCGTCCCCTCCATATGGATGTGGGGAATCAGACGTGGAGTTTGTCGATCCGCCCCCGCTCCTCTGCTGCAGCGGGATCGGAGTCATCCGTTGTAGAGGCATCCGCCCGGGCGTATGGGTGTAGGGGGCGAAGACTGTTACCCTGGGAATTTTACTAGGTTTCGAGACGTTGGGTCAGGGGGCGATCCAGCCCTCGCGGATCGCGTAGCGGACGAGGTTCGCCGTGTCGTGCACGTTCAGCTTTTTCATTAGGCGGCCACGATGGAATTCGGCGGTTTTCACGCTGATATGCAGCACTTCGGCGATCTGCTTGGTCGATCTCCCTTCGCCGACGAGCTGCAGTACCTGGCGTTCCCGGGGGGTGAGATGAGATCCGTGGTCGCCGTGATCGTCTGGCGCGGCACAGGCGTCCACGATGGCCTGGGAGGCTCCGGGGCTGACGTAGAGCCGCCCGCCCCGAACCTCTTCAATCGCACGAACTAAGTCGTCGGCCCCCTGGCTCTTTTGGACGAATCCCTTCACGCCGACCTTCAGGGCTTCCTTTACGAAACGCGCGTCGTCCACGCCGGAGAGCAGGATAACGGGGCAGCCGGGAGCAATCCGGGCGATCTCACGGGCGGCGTCCACCCCGTTCAGCACCGGCATGGCGACATCCAATACTGCAACGTCGGGAGCGAGACGCTGGACGGCGTCCACCGCCGCCCGGCCATCCGCCTCATCGGCAACGACTTCGAGCCCCCGGCGCTCGAGAAGGGCTTTGAGCGCCTGCCGTAAGACCAGATGGTCATCCGCGAGCACCAACCGCAACGCCATCCGGATTCCCCCCTCATCCTTAAGATCAGTCGAAGCGGGCGCTATCACATAATACAGTCGCGATCCGGCGAGCGGTGAATCCGTCCCACCGCTCGATCGTGGGCGGAGCGGTCCGCCGGGTCACCTGCCGTGCCGCCTGGAGTAGCGGCTCCCGCTTGGACGCCACCAGGCGATTCGTCCCTTCGGTGCACGTGATCGGACGCTCGGTATTGGGTCGCACCGTCAGGCAGGGGACGCCCAGGAACGACGTTTCCTCCTGAAGACCGCCTGAGTCCGTGATCACCATGTCGCTTCCCAAGACCAGACTCAACATCTCCTCATATGGCACGGGGTCAAGTAGGACAACCCCTACTCCGTTATCGCTCCGCGCTCCATTCCAACCGAGCTCTCGCATCCGAGCCCGCGTCCGCGGGTGCACCGGGAAGAGAATCTGGCGTTCTTGTCCCAGCTCAGCGAGGGTCTCGAGCAGCTCGCGCAGGGTGTCGGGGTCGTCGACGTTGGCGGGCCGGTGCAGCGTGACGAGTGCATACGGCTGGTGTCTGTGACCGTTCATTTTCCGCGCTCGCGGCAACAACGCCACGAGCGAGTCGATCATGATATTGCCGACGAAGTGAATGCGGTCAGCCGGAAGGCCCTCCGCTCGCAGATTCTCACCCGCATCACGCGAGGGGATGAAGAGGTAGTGTGATAAACGATCAGTGACGACCCGATTGATTTCTTCCGGCATCGTCCAATCGCGGCTCCGCAGGCCCGCTTCGACGTGTCCGACCGGGATTCCAACCTTCGCTGCAACCAACGCCGCCGCGACCGTCGAGTTCACGTCGCCGTAGACGAGGACGACATCGGGTTTGACGTCGAGACAGACGGGCTCGAAGCGCTGCATGATGGCGGCCGTCTGCTGCGCGTGCGTGCCCGAGCCGACCGCGAGATTGTAATCGGGCTTGGGGATGCCAAGACTTTGGATGAAGGATTCCGACATGTCCGCATCGTAGTGCTGCCCGGTGTGGACGATGACGTGCGGCATCTCTCGGCGCATCAACTCGTGGGCGAGCGGCGCCAACTTCATGAAGTTCGGCCGCGCCCCCACCACCGAGAGCACGCGCAAGTCAGTGCGCAAACGCTCTCGTCACCGCGAGTATCGTCAGCGGCAGCGCGGCCACGAGGCTCATGAGTTGCAGCGTTCTTGCCGAGTCTCCGTGCCCGGGGACGAAGACGCGATCACCGGCGCGGAGATTGAGCCGGTCGAGCGAGTAGCCGCGGCCCATCGCCTCTTGCAGGGACGTCCCGGCCCAAATCTTCGTTGGGCCGCGCTCGACCCGCACGTCCTTGACCTTGGCCCCCTGCGCGAAGCCACCCGCGGCCGTGATCACGTCCGTGAGCGGATGCTCGGGGGCGACGCCGTAATAGCCCGGCCGCACCACCTGCCCTTCGACCAGCAGTCGCATCAACGGATGCGCTTCGATGACCGGATCGCGGATGTAGTGCGACACATGCGTCTTCACTGTCTCGGTGAGCTCCGAACGCAGCACGCCCCGCAGGGGAATCGTGCCGACTTGCGGGAGCGTGAGGTCGAGATTGTCGCTCACGGTGAATGTGTCGGTGAGCTGCGGCTCGCTGTCGACGCGCAGCACGATGCGATCGCCGGCCTGGAAATCGCCGTTGTCGAGCCGCCCGCGAATGAGTGCCGCGGCCTCTTGCTGTTTCGGGTCGCGCTGGAGACGGGCGAGCTCGTCCTGGAGACCCGAACGCGTCGTGAGCGAGTTGCCGTCTTGCGCAGCGAGTGCCGTCGCACAGCAACCCAGAATCCAAAGCCAGCCAATCAGTATTCGCATGGCTACTCCACCGTAACGCTCTTGGCGAGGTTGCGCGGCCGATCCACGTCGCAGCCCCTCAGGACGGCGGTATGGTAGGCAAGCAGCTGTAGGGGAAGGACCGTCACGACCGGCGACAGCAGCGGCATCGTCGCCGGCACGCGTAGCACGTGATCGACGAGGCCGTGCAGTTCTCCATTTCCCTGCGTCGTCACCGCGAGAATCCGTCCCCCGCGGGCGCGCACCTCATGCATGTTGGACACGACTTTGTGATACACCGCATCATGCGGAGCGACGAAGACCACGGGCATCTCGTCATCGATAAGAGCGATCGGCCCGTGCTTCATCTCGGCAGCGGGATACCCCTCCGCATGGACGTAGCTGATTTCCTTGAGCTTCAGCGCCCCTTCGAGCGCCACCGGCAGGTTCACGCCGCGACCGAGATACAGGGCGTTGTGTGCCTCCGCGAACCGCCCGGCGAGCTCCTGGACTTCGGGTTCGAGCTCCAGCGTCTGCGCGACCAGATCGGGGAGTCGGCTCAGGCCGCAGACCAGCTCGTCCGCGACCGCGGAGGGCATCCCGCGTTGCGCGCCGAGATAGCCGCCCAGCAGCGCCAGTGCGACGATCTGGGATGTGAAGGCCTTCGTGGACGCCACACCGATCTCGGGCCCCGCGTGCAGATAGATGCCGCCGTCCGCTTCCCGCGCGATCGTGCTGCCGACCACGTTTACGAGCCCGACGACCCGCGACCCCGTGGCTCGGGCGGCACGCATCGCCTCGAGCGTGTCGGCGGTCTCGCCCGACTGTGAGATCGCGATCGTCAGCGTTGATCCATTGCCGTCGCCCGAGTGCGGCACGGGTTTCCGGTAGCGGTATTCCGATGCGTATTCGACCGCCACCGGGATCTGCGCCAGATCCTCGATGATCTGCCGGCCGACGAGTCCCGCGTGCCAGGAGGTGCCGCACGCGACGATCGTAATGCGCCGCAGCTCGGCGCACTCGCTGGGTGAGAGGTTCAAACCGTTGAGTCGCGCGACGCTGCCGTCGCCCATCAGCCGTCCGCGCAGCGTGCTCCGAATCGTCTCGGGCTGCTCCGCGATCTCCTTGTGCATGAAGTGCGCGTGACCGCCCAGCTCGATGGCTTCGAGATCCCACGCCAGCGCGTCGACGGCACGCTCTTGCACCTGCGCCGAGCGATCGATCACCTGATAGCCATCAGGTGTCAGGACGGCGATGTCGCCGTCGTCCAGGTACACGACCGAGCGTGTATGCTCGAGAATGGCGGACGCATCCGACGCAACCAGGTATTCGTCTTTTCCGATCCCGAGGAGAACCGGCGAGCCCTGTCGCGCGACGACGATCTTGCCGGGCTCGTCCGTCGAGAGGACGGCCAGTCCATACGTGCCGACGACATGTCCGAGCGCGATGATGACACGCTCCTCGAGCGTATCGCCACTCGCTTCCTCGATCAGGTGGGCGAGCACTTCCGTATCCGTGTCGCTCGCGAAGCAGTGACCGGACTGCGTGAGCGCCGCTCGCAAGACTTCGGCGTTTTCGACGATGCCGTTATGGACCAGCGCGATGCGATCGTGACAATCGGAATGCGGGTGCGCGTTACGCGCGGTGGGAGCGCCGTGGGTGGCCCAGCGTGTGTGGGCGATGCCGCTCGACCCGTGCGCCGGCAACCGCTCGCAGAGCTCGCGCAACGCGCCGACCCGGCCCGCGAGCTTGCGCGTGACGAGTCCGCGGCCGGGCCCCAACGCGACGCTCAGTCCGGCGGAATCGTAGCCGCGATATTCCAGCCGGCTCAGTCCGCGCAGCAATATCGGAGCTGCTTCGTGATCTCCCCTCCCCGTGTATCCGATAATGCCGCACATCCGGAGACTTACGTCCTTTCGTTGGGCTTCAGCAGCGGCGGAGCGGGCCAATCCAGGCCGAACTTCGCGAGCTGCGAGCGCTTCTGGTTGGCCTGCTGCTGCAACTCCTCAACGCCAAGGAGATGCCCGCAGCGATCGCACCATTGATCCGCCTGGCGGCGTCTCCGCTCGGGTTTCTGCTCCGCCCCGTCGCACGCTCGACACAGCATTCCCCCAACCCCTGACTCTCGTTCTCACCGGCCAGTCTCAATTTCTGGGCCGGGGAATCCTCCTCCTTACAAGGGGCGCGCTCGCCGCGAGCGAGCGATTTTGTGGTCGCGATGCATCATTGCTGTTGCCGCACCATCGCGACTCCCGCGCCGGCAGGAGCCGGCTCAGTCTCAGCCGCCTCACCGTTGTAGCCCGCGAGGTAGTAATAGCCGTAGTAGCCGTACATCCCCTCGGGACGTACGTCGTTCACCACGCAGCCGAGTATGCGAATTGGCAGGTGGCGGACCATCGTGAGATGCGTGCGCGCGACGTCACGGTCTGTCGCGCCAGTCCGCAGCACGAGGATCATGTTGCCCGTCAGCGTGCCCAGCGTGCACGGATCGACACCGGCGCCCAGCGGCGGGCTGTCCACCACGATCACATCGAACTCGGGGTGCACCCGCTCCATGAGGTGTGCCATCGCCGGCGAGCCCAGCAGCTCAGGTGACTCGCGTAGGCGTTTCCCGGCAGGAATGAATTGCAGGTATGGATACCGCGACGGCAGCATGATCGCCTCGAACGCCGCGCGACCCGCCAGGAAATCGGTGAGGCCGGGCAACCGGGGCACCCCGATGCCGCGATGCAGGTTGCCGCGGCGGGAATCGCCGTCGATCAGCAACGTGCGTTGCCCAAACTGCGCGCAGGCGAGCGCGAGATTCGTCGAGACGAACGACTTGCCGTCGCCGGGACCCGGACTCGTCACCGTGATGACGAGCGGCCGGCTGGGGCCGTAGGCGTGCATCAGGTTCAACCGCACGCTGCGCATCGCTTCGATCAGCTGGGCGACTTGCAAATCGTCGGGTCCCGCGTCGCGGTTCTTCACGTGCGGCAGCATGCCGAGGATCCGCAACCCCATCTCGCCCGTCACCTGATCGGCGTCGCGCACGCGCGGGTCGAGCCGGCTCGCGACGACCGCGCCGGCGACACCGAGCCCCAATCCGACGAGCACGCCGAGGAAGATCAGTCGCGAATCGGGCGCCTTCACGGGTGCGCGCGGGGCGACGGCGGCGTCGAGCATCCGCACGTCCGGCGTGCTGCTCGCCTCGGCGAGCTGCGCTTCGCTCTGGCGCGCCTGGACGTTCGTGTAGATCGCGGCGGCGATGTCTGCGTCGCGACGCAAGCGGGCTTCCTCGACCGCACGCTGCGGGATCGCCTTGAGCTGGTGCCCGCCGGCTGCGATTTCCGGAGCCAACGCGTTTTCACGCGCGGTCAAATCGGCGAGAAGCACCTGTGCGAGGCTCGGGATCGTGTGATGCTCGAGTTCCGCGATGTCGCCGAGGACCTTCCGAACCGACGGATGCTCATCGGTATAGCGATAGCGGAGCGCGCGCAGCTCCGCGCGCTTCGTGACCAGCTCTTTTAGCGCCTGCTGCAGATCGGGGGATTGCTGGACCGCCCCGATGTATGCCAAGGCATCGATCGACGCTGAGTCCCCCGACAGCGCCAGCACGCGCGTGATCGCCGCGCGCTGACGGTGCAGCTGATCGGCGTCCATCTTGAGGTTGAAGTAATCCGCCGCCGTTCCCGTCCCGCCCCCCAACCCGCCCGCGCTCGCGCCCCCGCCCCCGCCCCCGCCCCCGCTCCGACCAGCCGCCCCCTGATTGGGCACACCAGCGCCGCCCAGTTCAGGAGACATCGTGATGTTTCGGGCGCGGAAGTCGGCGAGCGCGTTCTCCGCCTTTTGCAGATTGTCTCGCGCCGTCGCGAGCTGGTCGCCGAGCAGTCGCGAGACTTCGGTCAACTTGGCCTTCTTGAGGTCGGTCGAAACGGCGATGTAGCGCTCGCCGACCGCGTTGACGATCGCGGTGATCGATTGCGGGTCGTCGCCGGTCATGGCAAGCCGCAGAAAGTTGCCGCTGGGATCGACGCCGACCGTCACCGCATTCGAGAGCCACTGCGCCGCGTCGCGGAGCGCCGCCAGCGAGAACGTAACGTCGCTCCCCGCGCGAAGCAGGGCGGCGGGCGGCGCCCACTGCATCCCGAGCTGCCGGCCGATCGAGTCGCCGACCGTGCCATGCTCCAACTCCAGGTCTTTCGGCGTGGTGAGGCGATAGCTCTGACCATCGCGATCGACTCGGAGACGGTAGATCCCCGGCTCGAACGTATCCCGCACCGTCAGCGAGTCGAACAGGGCGCGATCTTTGCGCTCGAAATGCAGGTACAGACGCTGATCTCGCACCACCCGGTCGAGAACGATGTACGACTTGACCAGGGGAAGCGTGCCCTGGGAGGAGATCAGCTGATCACTGCCGACCGGACCACGGCCCTGATTGGCGCGCGCCTCGGCGGTCTGGATCCAGATCGTCGCCTGGGCGAGGTAGTGGGTCGCCAGAAAACGCGTGCCCAGCTTTCCGGCCACGCCGCCGAGCACGATGAGCAGGAGGATCCACCACTTGTAGCGGCGCAATATCTGGAAGTAGCGCCGCCAGTTGATGGCCTCTCGCTGATCGCCAAATGGATCGACCGCCGCCGGTACGTGGGCGACCGGGGCGACCGGAGCGACGGGGGGGACAGGGGGGACGGGGGGGACGGGGGGGACGGGGGGGACGGGCGTGACGGTAGTGCGGAGGTCAGACACGGCCGCTCATACCGCAAGGTCAGTACCTGCGGCTGTTCAAGCATGCCGTGGTGTGGGAGAGGCTCGACTGTGGCACCTCTGCCACAGTCGGGTGTTGTATAGCAACGATGTGTCACGCCGTCACATCACGTCCGTTGGCCGCCGAGCATAAGTCGTTGTTGCTGCACGACATTTCGAGCAGTCGCTCGCGGCCCCGGCTCAGGCCCGATCCGTGCCATTAGGCCCTCGGACTGAGCAGATCAGCTGAACGTCAACGCCCGATCTGGGCACGGGGAAACGATTCCCATGGCTGTTCGCACGACTCAGAGCAAAACATCACACGGATCGGACACCATCGGCATTCCGCAGCTCACTCCGGAATTCAAAGCGACCGTTCGCGCCCTGATCGTCGACGACGAGCGAACGCTGCGCGAGAGCTGTTCCAGCATCCTCGAGTACGAAGGCTATCAAGTCAGCGTCTGTGGCCGCGGCGACGAAGCCCGCGACCTCCTCAAACGCTCCCAGTTCGACATCGTCCTGCTGGATCTGTACATGAGCGAAGTATCTGGGATGAAGCTGCTGCGCACGGTGCTGGAGGCGAATCCGGGAACGATCGCGATCATCATCACCGGCAATCCCAGCGTCGACACGAGCCTGGAGGCGCTGCGCGCCGGAGCCTGGGACTACCTTCCCAAACCCTTCTCCGCAACCCATCTCCAGATTCTGATCGGCCGCGCGGCCCACGCCGTGATGGTGGCGCGGGAATCGCATGCGCAGCGTCTCGCGTTCACGCTCGAGCATGGCAACAGCGACGTCATCACCGTGCTCGGCGCGGCGCCCTCATTCCGCCGCGCGATGGATCTGGCGCGGCGGGTCGCGCCCACCGATGCGTCGGTGCTCATCACCGGCGAGAGCGGCTGCGGCAAGGAGCTGATCGCGCAATTCATCCACCGGCACAGCCGCCGCAGCAGCCGTCCGCTCGTCGCCGTCAACTGTGCCGCGCTGCCCGAGGCCTTGCTCGAGTCCGAAATGTTCGGCCACTGCAAGGGCGCGTTCACCGGCGCGGTGCGCGACAAACCCGGTCTGCTCGAAGTCGCGAACGGCGGTACGCTCCTCCTGGACGAGCTGGTCGAAATGACCAAACCAATCCAGGCGAAGCTGCTGCGGGTGATTCAGGACGGCGTGGTGCGCCGTGTGGGCAGCGAATCGACCGATGCGGTCGTCAACGTACGGTTCATTGCGTGCACGAATCGCAATCCCGAAGAGGCCGTAGCGGCCCAGGTGCTGCGCGAGGATCTCTACTATCGGTTGCGCGTCGTGCCGATCCACGTGCCGCCGCTGCGCGAGCGGCCATCAGACATCAAGCTGCTCAGTGAGTACTTCCTGTCACAGTACTGGTCGCGCCACCGCGGCGCGGCGACGCCGTTGCCGACGTTCTCGGAAGCCGCCGTGCGCGCGTTGCGCGCGCGGCCGTGGAAAGGGAACGTGCGCGAGCTTGAGAATGTCATCGAGCACATGGTGGTCTTGCTCGAGCCGGGCGCCGAGATCGCGCCTGAGGACATCCCCGCCCTCGGCGAACGACCGGCAGAGGACTTGGTGGGTGCGCCGGCCTGGACGCCCCCCGAGGTCAGCACCGACGAACCGTACTATGCCGCCCGCGATCGGCTGGTCGCGGAGTTCGAGCTGCACTACCTGACCCAGCTCCTCACGCAGGCCGGCGGCAACATGTCCCGCGCGGCCCGCGCCGCGGGCGTCGATCGGACGACGCTATACCGGTTGATGGAGCGGCACGGTCTCGATCGGAAACTGCTGATCTCCGAGCCGCAGAACTAATCGCGCTGTAGCAAGCTTCGACAATTTTCGTCGCCACGCTGCGACAAAGCAGGCGCGCGCACCGCAATTCCCGCCTTATAGCGGGGGCACGGTGCCTGCGTTGCTGTACCGGCAACGACACCCGGAGCTTCGTAGCATGGCGACCGCAGCATTCCCGTTGGAACGACCGCGCCGCGCGGGGCGTGCATTTCCTCCCGTCGCGCAGCGACTGCCTCCCGTCGACGAGACGCGCCGCGCCCTCAACGTCGTTGTGGCGGCGGTCGCGTTGCTGCTGGTCGCGCCGATCATGGTGGTGATCGCCGTCGCCATCAAACTCACCTCTCGCGGCCCGGTGTTCTACACCCAGACGAGGGTTGGCATCAATCGGCGCCGCGTCCCGGCTGGCGGGCAATTCCGCAACACCGATGTCGGCGGCAAGCCGTTCCGGATTTTCAAGTTTCGCACGATGGTGCCCAATGGCCATCGCCCCGACGCCGAAATGTGGGCGACCCCCGACGATCCGCGCGTGACGCCAATCGGGCGGATGCTGCGTCTGTACCGGCTCGATGAGCTACCCCAGCTCATCAACGTGCTCCTCGGCGACATGGAAATCGTCGGCCCGCGCCCCGAGCAGCCCAGCATCTTCGTCAGGATGCGTGGCCAGATCGGTGGGTATCAGCTGCGCCAGCAGGTGCGTCCGGGGATTACGGGATGGGCCCAGATCAATCAGCAGTACGATCAGTCGATCGACGATGTGCGCCAAAAGCTCCGGTACGATCTCGAATACATCCAGAGGCGCTCGATGGCCGAGGATCTCCGCATCATGCTGCGCACACTTCCCGTGATCATGGGGAAGCAGGGAGCCTGGTAGCTAGAACAGCGTGTAGATGAACGGCGCCAGCGCCGACCCCTGGGCGAAGACGAGCAGCAGCCCCACCACCAGCATGACCACGATGATTGGCGCGAGCCACCACTTCTTGCGCTCCCGCAGGAACGACCACATTTGCCGCCACAGTGCCATTCGAGGCATCGTCTCTATCCTGTTATTTAGAACTGCCGTTCCATCTGATCGGGCGAGGGCATCCGGTCTCTCGTAACCCAATACGTCGTCGCGCCGCGGTGACGCCCCAGTGGATTCCGGCCGGCGAGCCGTACCAGAAAGGCAGACGGCGTAATCACCACGAAGTACAGGACCGCGAGGAACACGGGTGTCGTGACGCGCGACAGCACGTGCGCCAATCCCATCCATCCTCGGTACACCGGTCCCAACCGGGCGGGCACCAGCAGCCCGGCGACCATCAGGAAGCCGCCAACGCCGCCCAGGACTGCGGCGACGTCGATCTTGCCGCGCCACCGCGCCACTCCCGCGAACACCAGAAACGCGGCGCCGACGGTACAGGCGAATCGCCGTCCCTCCGAAGCCGTCAGTCGAGCACGAACTCTTTGCGCCATGCGTCTCCCTCCTGCCACTCCGGTTGCGCCTCCTTGCTGAGCAGGAACGACCCCAACACCAGTGCATCGATGTGCGTCCGCATGAAGCAGCGGTACGCGTCCTCCGGCGTGCAGACGATCGGCTCGCCCCGCACGTTGAAGGACGTATTTACCAGCACCGGACAGCCGGTGAGCTGCTCGAACTCCGCGATGAGGTCGTAGTAGTTCGGGTTGGTGTCGCGGTGCACGGTCTGCACTCGAGCCGTGTAGTCGATGTGCGTGACCGCCGGAATGTCGGAGCGAACCACGTTGAGCTGGTCGATCCCCCACAGCCGCCGCTGGGCATCCGTCATCGCGATGCGGCGGGACTTCTGCACCGGCGCGACCAGCAGCATGTACGGCGATTCGCGATCGAGCTCGAAGTAGTCCTGGGCGCGCTCCGCCAGTACGCTCGGCGCAAAGGGCCGGAATCCCTCCCGAAACTTGATCTTGATGTTCATCTGCGCCTGCATGCGCGGGCTGCGCGGATCCCCGAG
>WNFB01014266.1_pt1 | contig 11424 bp, 11 predicted proteins | sample 5400501 | NCBI WGS metagenome assembly WNFB01 (sample SAMN13153341, study PRJNA577476) | soil metagenome | isolation source: 200 cm saprolite under Douglas fir tree site 2 hole 1 | place: USA:California | collected 2015-04-18 | reverse complement strand
TGGCGCGCCAGGTCCGCCCAGCGCGAGCCGGTGGCGGGGTTCTGCTGCAGTCCGCGAATGCGCTGGCCTACAAACTCAAAATCCACTTGAGCCAGCGCGCGTTTCGGCGTCGACTGTACAGGATAAGTGTTTTCGCCCACGTGAACGCGCTTTTTGCCCTCCACCAGCGTTTGCTTCCACACGGCTAACAGCACCTCGTCTAATTCCAACCCGTGCGGTGCGCTGCTCATCGGCTAAATCATAGCGCACCTCTGCTAACATCTTGACGCCAAGCCAAGCCAAGCGGAGAAGAGCAGGGCTTCGGCTGCTTTGGTTGCCGACACGGGGCGCAGCTTTCCTTCGTTATGGCTGAGGATGAAGCAGCGCGCCTACAAATTCGGGAGCGCCATGAAACGCACACTCTTCGCTGCCTCGCTACTCTTCACCGCTGGTTCCTTCGCGCAAAGTCCGCCTGCGCCGATGGTCTCGCCCGAGGTCCACGGCGACCATCGCGTGACCTTTCGTTTTCGCGCGCCCAATGCCAAAGAGGTCGCGCTCTCGCTCGAAGGCGCCGCGAAAGATCAGCCGATGCAAAAGGATGAGCAAGGCGTCTGGAGCATTACGACTGAGCCGCTCGCGCCAGATTTCTATGGCTACGCGTTTGTGGCGGATGGCGTGCACCTCATCGACCCTTCCAATTTCTTGATGAAGCCCAACATCCTATCCACGCAAAGCCAGGTACATGTGCCCGGGCCGGCTTCGCTGCCGTGGGAAATTGCCGACGTACCGCACGGCGAAATTCACCATCACTTCTACAAATCCGCTGTCGTCGGCGATCAGCGCGATTTTTATGTCTACACCCCTCCAAGCTACGACCCACGCGGGAAGCAGACCTATCCCGTCTTGTATTTACTGCATGGCTTCAGCGACGACGCCAGCGGCTGGACCGCCGTCGGACGCGCCAACGTCATTCTCGACAATGTCATTGCGCAAGGCAAAGCCAAGCCCATGATCGTGGTCATGCCCCTCGGTTATGGCGCGCCGGACATTCTCAAGCTGGGCTTCGGCGCCTTCCGCAATGCCGAACTGCGCGACCGCAACTTTTCCAGATTCCGCGAAGCTTTGCTCACAGAAGTTCTTCCGCAGGTCGAAACTTCCTATGCGGTTTCAAAGGACCGCAGTTCCCGCGCCATCGCCGGGCTCTCCATGGGCGGGAGCGAATCCCTGCTGACGGGCCTCAACACTTTGCATCAATTTGCTTGGATCGGCGCTTTTAGTTCAGGCGGTCTCCCGGAGGAATTCGAGAAAGACTTCCCTGCGCTTGATTCGCGCGCGGACCAGCAGCTGCGTTTGCTGTGGGTGGCCTGCGGCACCGACGACCGGCTGATCGACCTGAATCGTAAGCTCCGCGCATGGCTGGCGTCTAAGGGCGTCCGGCATGTGGACATCGAGACCCCGGGGGCCCACACCTGGATGGTGTGGCGGCGAAACCTCGCCGCTTTCACCTCGCTCCTGTTCCGGTAACGCGCAAGCCTGCGGTTTTGCACTTGTGCCGGGCATCTGCAAGTCACCGCGCCAAAGGCGTGAACGTCCGGCTGGAGCGCGCAGCTAGCCACAGCCAAGACCGCGCGGCCCACCCGGCTAAGTCCCTCCATTTATTTTTGGCGGAGTTGTTCGATCCAGCGCGACAGGAGATCGTGGCTGGAGGATTCGACATCGATGAACTCGATGCCCATGCCGATGCGCGGCTTGACGATGCGTACTACCGCCAGTCCTTCCACGCTTTGTCCTTTGCGGGAGAGCGTGACTCGCGCGCGCGCTTTCAGCGGCAGCGGCTTGCCCGTACAGATGAAGCAGCCGCCGAGGGAAATATCGGAGGTCACGCCGGTCGATTGCGTGCCCGTTTCCAGATCGATCAGCTCAGCATCCGCGGCAAACGGATAGCGAATCGCATAACGACGGTCGCGCACGCCGCTCTTCTGCGAGAGGCTCTTTGCGATGTGCTCGTCCATAGAGATAACGTTGCTCACAGGCGCTGACCGTCTAGATGCCGACGGATGCATGCGGGAGGGACAAATCCCGTCCTTTTTAGTGTGCCGCAAAACCGTTATCCCAGGATGATTCCGTCGGTGCCCATAGCGAAAAAGGCAACACGCCAGGCTTACTTCTCGCTGAGCTCCTGGCCCTCCGCGGCCGCAGCGCAGCGTGTTATTAGTGGGTACGACAAAACGCGCGTCGGCGGTCTTTTCGCCAATTGCCGCCGTGCTACTCTCAGAATTGCAGCTTTCCTATGTATAAAGAGCCTATGCGCCCCGAAGGACTCCGTCAGAGCGACCGCGTGAGCCTCCGCATGCCGATCGAGGCATCCTGGTTTGCCTCCGGCGGTGTGGCCGTGAAGCAAACGGCGCAGACGCTGCTGGTGAGCCGGAATGGGGGCGTCTTGTGCCTGGCCGAGAAGATGTTGCCGGGACAAGAGCTCACCCTTCGCCGCCAGAATGGGGACGACTGGAAATCCGCGCGGGCGCGCGTACTGGCGGAATTTGACCGCGAGCCCGAAGGCTTTCTCTACGCCTTTGTGATTTTGGAGCCGCGGAACGATTTCTGGGGCATTGAATTCCCTGCCCCGTACACCGCAGAGGACGCTCTGGCGCGCTTGCTGATGGAATGCAGCTTTTGCCAGCGTCGCGAGGTCGTTTATCTGAATGAACTGCAGTTGAAATCATTTGAAGTGCGTAAATGCGTGGCGCGGGTTTGCACGCACTGTGACGCGCCGTCCATCTGGATCGAAGCGCAATCCGCAACCAGGCAGGAGCCGGTTGCACCGAAACCTGCCGAAGAGCGTATCAATCCTCACCGCAAGAAGAACCGCGTAAAGGCGCGGGTACTGGCGTGCATTCGACGAAGGGGTTTCCAGGAAGAAGTCGCCGTGTGCGAGGATTTGTCGAAGGGTGGGCTGAGTTTTCGCAGCCGTAATCAATATCCGGAAGGAACGCGCGCGGAAGTCGCGGTGCCGTTCACGCCCGGGGCCGGCGCTATCTTCGTTCCAATTCGAATTGTGTTCTCACAGGCGCTGCCGGCTGTAGGTCTCTATCGACACGGCGCCGCGTACGTAAAGCCTCCCGTAGACGGCGGCGCCTAGTTTCTGCGACTGATCCGGAAGAATTGTTTCCCAAAATTGAAGACTAGTCGAGAGCCGGGGCGGTTTCGCGCTCATTGCGGCGGCGATGCAGGTAATGCATGGCAATGTTGAGGTACACCTCTCCGCAGGGCGTTTCGATGCAGATGACCATCGCTTCCGTATCCGCGCTGCCCGCCAGGCCTTCGTTGTTCACGTGAATTTCCGGCGGAAACACTTTGAAACGGAATCCCTGATCGTTCAGCAGCGTCACGGAATTCCCAATCACCATATTCGCAAGCTCGCACACCGTTTCGCGGGCCACTTGCTCGCTTTCGATTACCGCCGAACCAGCCAGTTGGCTGGCGATCTTGAGCGCCACCTCGGGCGCCAAATCGAGAATGACGCGGCCCTCGATTTCTCCCTTAATAAGAATCAGCGCGGCGATGCCTTTGCGCCGATACGTCTCTTCGTCCATCGCCAAATCGACAATTTTTGTCGGCGCCTGCAAGGACTCAGCAAACACCGCGTCGGCAGCGTTGATGAACGGCTGGATGAGCTCCATTCTCATGAGCGGTGCTCTCCCGCCAGCGCCACGGGGACCCCAGCCGCGCTGGGATCGTCGCTCAGCACGTAGCGCAAAATTTCGTACAGCACCTCCGGCTTCACTGGCTTCTGCACGAAATGCTTCGCGCCCTTTTGCAGCGCCGCCAGGATATTTTCCTGGTAGCCCACCGAACTCACCATCACGATGCGCGCGTCCGCATGCTGGCGCACAATGCGCTCGACGGCTTCGATGCCCTCCATCTGCGGCATGGTGATATCCATGAGCACGATATCCGGCTTGGTACGGTTGAATTCCGCGATGGCCGTGAGTCCGTCGCCGGCTTCACCCGCCACTTCCCCGCCGAACATCTCGATCATTTTGATGAGATTCTTGCGGGCGAATACGGAATCGTCCACCACCAGGTAGCGGACCGGCTGATTGTCTTTTCGGAGCAGAGCGGCAAACTGTTGCATGGCCTTCTCCTTCTCCCGACGCCCGGTGTTATGGGCGCTCTCTCTCGGAGCGCTCGCCTCCGCAATGGCTCACGAGAAACGAGCTCAAGGCGTCGAGCGATACAATCTTGTTGGCGTACCCTTTCACGATTGCGGCGCGCGGCATTCCGCTGACCACGCAGGTGTCTTCGCTTTGCGCCACCGTCATTCCGCCGGCGGCTTTGATGGCGCCTAGTCCTTCCGCGCCGTCATCGCCCATGCCGGTCATGATTACCCCGACCGCGGTCAAGCCGAATTCCTGCGCCACGGAATGAAACAGCACGTCCGCCGACGGCCGGTGACCGTTCACCGGCGGCCCATCGGAAAGTACCGCCATATCGCCGCGCGGCATGCGGCGCACCATCATGTGCCGGTTGCCCGGGCAGATCAGCACGCGGCCGGCAACCAACAAGTCTCCCGAACGGGCTTCGTGCACATCGAGCGCGCAGCATTCATCCAATCGTTTCGCGAACATCTCGGTAAAACCCTCGGGCATGTGCTGCACAATCAGCGTGCTCGCCGGAAAGTCCGCGGGAATTTGAGACAGCACGTACTGCAGCGCGTTGGGACCCCCGGTGGAAATCCCGATGGCGACGATACGGTTTGGCGGAAGCGTGGCGCGCACAACTTTTTTTGCGACGGGCTGCGTCTCTACCGGAACACTTTGTCGAATTGTGCGTCCCGAGGCGCGCTTGGCCACTTTAATCTTCTCGATGAGCTGCACCGCGATGGCATCCAGGTGGCCGGCTGCCGCATTCCTGGGCTTGGCGACAAAATCTATGGCGCCGAGCGCGAGCGCCTTGAAGGTCGCATAGGCGCCTTCTTTTGAGTGCGTGCTGAACACGATCACCGGCAAAGGCGCGCGGCGCATAATCAGGCGCAGCGTTTCCATTCCGTCCATCCGCGGCATTTCCAGGTCGAGTGTGACGACGTCGGGATGAAGCTCCTCGATTTTCTTCAGCGCGAAGGCGCCGTCCATCGCCGTACCCACCACTTCGATGGATGGGTCGCGCTCGAGAATCGCGGGGATGAGCTTGCGCATCAGCGCGGAATCATCGACGACGAGGACGCGGATCCGCTCGCTCATGCGATTGCTCCCAGGGGAGTTGCGCGAGATAGCCGCGAGAGAACCGCGGGAACATTCAAAATCAAGACCACCGTTCCATCACCAAGAATCGAAGCGCCGCTGACCAGATCGCTGGAGATGATTTCGCTGGGGAGCGCCTTGATGACGAGCTCTTCCTCGCCCACCAGGCTGTCCACGATGAGCCCGAAGCGTTTTTCGGCCGCGCCAATGACAATCACGAAGCTGCGCTTTTTCTTCTTTTCGGCGGGTGCTTCCACCGCGTGAATTTCGCTGAGCCGGTTGAGGCGCACCAACGTGAGAATCTGCTCGCGCAAGCGCAAGACTTCCCGCCGGTCCACGCGATGGATTTCGCTGTCGGTGATCCGCGTGATTTCCACGACCGAGGAGAGCGGAACGGCGAAAAGCCTCCCGGCGACGCGGAAGAGCAGAGTCTGAATGCTGGCCAATGTGAGCGGCGCGCGCAATTGAATCGCGGTTCCCCGCCCCTTGGTCGAAGAAACGTGAACGGTGCCTTTGAGGCGGTCCAGCACGGTGCGAACCACGTCCATGCCCACGCCACGGCCGGAAACTTCGGTGACTTCGGCGGCAGTGCTGAAGTCCGGCTCAAAAATCAGGTTCATCGCTTCCGAATCCGAAAGGCGCTGCACTTCTTCGGCCTTCACGATTCCCTTCGCGACGGCTTGCGCGCGAATTTGCGCGAGGTCGATTCCGCGGCCGTCGTCGCGCACTTCAATCACGACTTGCGTTCCTTGATGGTAGGCATTCAGGTAGACCGTGCCGCGCGCGGGCTTGCCGGCGGCAATGCGCTCTTCGGCGTGCTCCACTCCATGGTCCACGGCGTTGCGAACCAGGTGCATCAGCGGCTCCGCGAGCGCGTCGAGAATGCTCTTGTCGAGGTCCGTGTTTTGCCCGGACAGCTCCAGCGCCACATCTTTGCCGCACTGCTTTGCCACGTCGCGAAGCAGCCGCGGGAAGCGCCGAAAAAGCTGCTCCACCGGAACCATACGAATCTTCAGCACGCACTTATGCAGTTCATCCAGTACACGCGCCTGAAACGCCAGCGCATCCGAAAGTTTGGCGCGAACCGGATCGCGCGCATGGCGCTGATCAAATTCCGTCAGCGTGCGATGCAGCATGGACTTTCCTATGATCAATTCACCCACCAGGTTCATCACCGCGTCGATGCGTGCAGCATCGACGCGCAGCGTGCTCTCGGCTATCGCGGCAACGGCGGATCCTGCGGCGGGCGCCTTTGCTGCAGCGGATTGCGTGCCGCCTTCGCTGACTTTCGAGCTGGCGCTCGCCGCTTGCGCTTCCAGCAAATCACCGAGCATTTCGTGCTCGAGCGTTTCTGGCGCCGTAGCGCGTTCGATGCGCAGGTCCGAAACGATCGACGGAATGCGGCAGCGCTGCGCGATGCGATCCTGCGGCTGACCGCTGGCCAGCGCCGCTTCCACAATCTCCACCGTAGCGGCACCGGAATTGTCTTCGGGGCGCAGGGCGATCACCGTGCCGCACCCGTGCAGAACGTTGCGAATCAGCTGGAACGCCGCGGCGTGCATCAAGCTGTGCGGATCAATGCGCAATGCGATGTTGTAAACGATTTCGCCGCGGTGGAACGCCTCGGAAATCATCAGCTGCTCGTATTCGGTCCACTCAAAGCGCGCCGCGACTCCCGGAGCCGCTGGTGCGGCTTGCTCCGGCGCCGCCGGCGTCTGCAGCAACGAGCGAATCATTGTGCGCAGCGATTCCGAGGACGGCGGCTCAATGTTGCGCTGGTAAGCGGCCAACAGCGCGCCGAAACTGTCGGCGGCGACCAGCACAACTTCAGCCAGCCTGGACCCACGGGCTTGCCCGATTTGCGGCGACAGCACATCCTCCAGCTCGTGCGCCAACTCGCTCAGCTTGTGAAAACCGCACGCCGCCGAGTCGCCCTTCAGCGTGTGCACCGCCCGGCGCACATGTCGAATCACTTCCTCATCGGAAGGACTGGCCTCCAGCTCCAGCCCCGCTTCGTTGAGCGACTGCAGCAGCTCGTTCGCGCTCTCAAAAAAGAGCGCCCGCAGCTCTGAATTGCGGTCCTCGGGCGGACGGCTCATGCAGTGACCTCAAGCCGCTGATACGCCGTACCGTTGTTTTCGTGCACCATGCGGAACTTTTGCGTGAGACCGAAAAGGCTTTCGGCGTGCCCGACAAACAGGTACCCGCCCGGATTCAAGCAGTGCCAGAATTTCTCGATCAGGCGTTTCTGCTCCGCTTCGTCGAAATAGATCATTACGTTGCGGCAAAGAATAATGTCGTTGCGGCGCGGCAAGAACTCCGTTTTCAGGTTGTGGAAGTCAAACTGGACCAATTGTTTGAGCTGCGGCTTCACCGCATACTTTTCGCCGGATTTTTCGAAGTAGCGTAGCCGGCAGGTGTAATCCACCGGCTCCATCTGAATTTCCGTGTACAGCCCTTCCTGCCCGGACCGCAGGCTGGCGTAGCTGATGTCCGAAGCGACAATTTCCAATTTCCACGGCGGCGGAATCAGCGGCTTCGGGGACGGCATATCGAAGGGAAGCGGATTGCGCAGGTAGTAGTAAGCCAGGGCATCGCAAATCAGAATCGCGACTGAATACGCCTCTTGCCCCGAAGAGCAGCCCGCGCTCCAAACACGCAGCGTCCAGTCGCGCCGCTCCTGCTTCTTGCGCAGCAATTCCTCGAGAACGGTTTTTTGCAGCAGATCCAGCTGCGGGCGGTTGCGAAAAAAACTGGTCTCGTTGACCGTGAGATTTTCCAGCAGCAGCGCCAGCTCGTTTTTTCCTTCGCGGCTGGTCAGCAACCGGTAGTAACTGTAAAAGGAATCCAGCTGGCAGACCTTGAGCCGGCGTTGCAAGCGGTCCTTCAAAAAATGCGAGCGCCGCTCGTCGAAAAACATGCCGCATTCCTGGTACACGAGCGTTTGCAGGAGCTTGAGCTCCGCCTCGGTCAGCTGAATCTGCGCGGTTAGCGTTCCCATGGGCGCGTGCGGCGGTGCGCAACAGCAACCTCGTTCCGAAACTTCCGGGACGTGGCGTTACTTTGCGTCACCAACGAGTTCCGCGGCCTCCTCGAGTCGTTTGAATTCGGGGCGGTGCAACAGCTTGGCGATGTCCAGCAAAATAATCAGCCGGCCCTTGAGCTTGCCGACTCCAGTGACGTAGCTGGACTCGCCTTCGGCAAAGACGTTTCCCGGCGGTTCAATTTCTGACGGCGAAATCTTCAATACTTCCGAAGCCGCATTGACGATCAGCCCGACCAGCTTGTTGTCCAGTTCGACGACCAGAATGCGGTTCTTCTTGTCTGGCTGAATCTCGGCCTGCCCAAAACGCTTGCGCAGATCCATCACCGGAATGATTTTCCCGCGCAAGTTAATGACCCCTTCAATCGTTTCCGGCGCGCTCGGCACCGCGGTAATTTCCGGCACGCGCACGATCTCGCGCACCGAACCGATGCGCACACCAAACGTCTCGTTCCCGATGCGAAAGCCGACGACTTGGAGTTCCTTTTCCATCGATGGGTCTCCCGCTTACGAACGCGCGAGTTCGGCATACTCCAGTTCCTTTTCGCGTTGCGTTGAAGGCCTGCGCCGCGGACCCGGGCCTTCGCGCTGCCCGCCGAGTTGCGCGGAGCGATCCAGAACGAAGCGGTCCATGCTGTCCAAGAGATTGCGGGACAGCTTGAGCATCTGCTCGGCTGCGGCCGAAAGTTCCGTCGAGCTGGAGGCGGACTGCTGCACCAGTTCGCGCATTTTGTCCATGGCGCGAACCACCGCTTGCGCGCCCGACGCCTGCTCTTCTACCGCAGAATTAATTTCCTGCGTGATTTCCGTGAGCCGGCCGGTGGCCTTGGCAATCTGCGAGGAACCGACCGACTGTTCCGCGGTCGCTGCCCCGATCTCCTGCGAGAATTTGTAGACCTCGGTGACCACGTTGGAGATTTTGTGCAGCGCGGACCCGAGGTCGTTCCCGAGGCTCAATCCTTCTTCAACGATGCGCGTGCTGCGCTCCATGTTTTCGACGGCTTGGCGCGCCTCGCGCTGGATGCTCTGGATCAGGTCGGCGATTTCTTTCGTCGATTGCGTGGACTTTTCCGCCAGCTTGCGCACTTCATCGGCGACCACGGCGAATCCCAGGCCATGCTCGCCCGCGCGCGCCGCTTCAATGGCCGCGTTCAGCGCCAAAAGATTGGTCTGCTCCGCAAGATCGTCGATGACCTCGATGATTTTGCCGATGTCATCGGCGCGATGGCCGAGGACGTTGATGATCTCCGCGGAAGATTGGATGGCATGGTTGGTGCGGTTCAGGCCGTCGGTGGCCTTTTCCATCGTCGAAATGCCGTTTACCACTTCCTCGCGCGAGCGATTGGCGATGTCCAGCAGCACCTTGGCGGTGTCCGCGACGCGATTGATCGACGTAACCATCTGATCGATGGAGGCCGATGTCTCCGCCACGCTGGATGCCTGCACCTGCGTATTCTTCACCACGTTTTGCACGTTGATGCTCATCTCGTGCATTGTGCTGGTCACCTCTTCGATCGCGGACGAAGCCTGCACGCTTACTTTGGCCGATTCATCGGCCGCGCCGGCAACTTGATTGGACCCTGCCGAAACCTGGCCGGCGGAATCGCGTGTCGTGCGCACCAACTCCTGCAGCCCGTGCGACATCCGCAAAAACGCATTCCCCAGCGTGTCGCGCTTCGACCGCGGCACAACTTCCACCGCCAGGTCGCCCTCGGCGACCGCCATCGAAACGCCCGCCATCTCTTTGAGGTACGCAACCATGTTGTTAAAGGTCGTAGCCAGCGCCCCAATTTCGTCGTTGCGGTGAATATCAATGTTCTGGTCGAGATCCCCCGAATCGCCAATCTCGCGCGCCACGGTGATCAGGTGCGTCAGCGGCTCGGTGATGGATTTGGCGGTGTAGAAGGCCACGAACAACCCCACCACAACTGCGGCCAGCGTACCCAGGGTCGTGAGCCCAGTGATGAACGCGCTCACCCGCCCAGCAGACCTGCTCGTTTCTTCCAGCGATTTCGTGATCTCCACGCTGGTCTGGTCCAGCACCGCGGACGACTTCACCAACCACGACGCCGGGTCCTTCTGCAGGTAAAAAATCTGCAGATCCGAAACGGTGGCGTCGCCCGAATCGACTTGATGCCGCTTGGCCAGCAACGGCTTGGCAAAATTGTCCGCCCAACTGACTTCCGTGCCTTCCACCTGAATCAGCGCCGTGCGCAGACTTTCGTTGCCTGCTTGCGCTTCCCCTCGCTTGACCGTTTCCATGATGTCTTGCAGTCCGCGCGTCACTTTCTCTTCATCGCGCGGATCGCCGCTCAGCAAAAAATTGTTCAGGTTCAGCCGGTTCAGCATGATCTGGTAGCGCACCGACTCGATGGCGCGCACGCTTTCCAGCGCGGTCGAAGCGTCCGCCCGCGCGGAACGCTCCTTGAAACCGGCGATAAGGTTCACCATAAAGAGCAGCACCAAAATCGCCAGTATCGTTCCGAATCCCATGTACAGCTTCTTGCCGATCGTCATTGCAAAAAACCTCCGCTCCCCATATTCGAAGTGGACTTCCTCAGCCCGCTCCTGCCGCGCTCCCATGTCCTGCCGCCACTCAGTTGCTTCCGGTAAACTCAAATTCAATTGTCTGTGTGCTCTCTTCTGGAGCCGCGGCGAACTTCCATTCCTTGACCGCGTCCAGGCAGGCTTGAACCAGCAAGGGATGTCCACCCACAGCGCGTGTGCTCTTCACCCGGCCGTCCGGCGTAATGATCACTTCGATCTTGACCTTGCCGGTCACGTTCATCCGCCGGGCAAGTTCCGGGTACGCCGGCGCCACCTTGTTCTTTACTTTGCGCTTACTTTCCTCAATGGACCCCGACTGCGCAAACCCTGACGTTCCGAAAAGCAACAGCAACGCCGTGCTCGCGAGTACTTTCTGGGTCCAACTCGATTTCGTCGACACCTGCCCCTCCTGTGAGCGGGATAGCCCCCGGTAGGAAAGGCACGTCGGCTGCCAGCAACCAAAGGTGTAAGCCAGCGCCGGGAGGCGCCAGAAATCTACCGACAACCTCAAGGGAACAGTGAAGTTAGGGGAAAGAGACTCTCTTGGGCGCGGCCCATTCCCGCACTCCCCGCGTCTCAGGGCCATCGAATTCCCCTGCTACAGGTCTCACGCTG
>WNFB01005384.1_pt1 | contig 11425 bp, 10 predicted proteins | sample 5400501 | NCBI WGS metagenome assembly WNFB01 (sample SAMN13153341, study PRJNA577476) | soil metagenome | isolation source: 200 cm saprolite under Douglas fir tree site 2 hole 1 | place: USA:California | collected 2015-04-18 | reverse complement strand
GCTGACCCGGCGCCGACCGGGCCGGCCCGGCCGACCGGGCCGCCTAGCCGACCGCAGCCCGCCGGGCGCCGACCGGGCCGGGGCGGCCGACCGGGCCGCCTAGCCGGCCGCGGCCCGCCGGGCGCGGTAGGCGGCGACGTGCAGCCGGTTGCCGCAGGTGCGGCTGTCGCAGTACCGTCGCGACCGGTTGCGTGACAGGTCAATGAAGACGTCCCGGCAGGTGGGCGACGCGCAGCTGCGCAGCCGGTCGCTCTCGCCTGCCACCACGAGCCCGGCCAGGCCCATGGCCAGATGCGCCGCCACCCGGTCGGCCAGCGGCGCGGCAGGCCGTGACACGTGAATATGCGGGCCGCGGCCGTCGTGCGCCACGATCCGCGGGATCGCCCCGGTCTCCGCGAGCAGTGCGTTCAGCATCTCGATGGCCGCTGCGTGCTCGCCTGCCTCGCAGGCCACGGCGATGGCGTCCAGCCGGGCGCGATGCGCGCGTAGCCGCGGGACGTCTGCGGGAGCGGCGGCCCGCCCGTGGAACGCGTAGCGGTGGCCGAACGACTCCACGTCCGGCAGGCTCATGTCCTCGCCAGCGCCTGACCGGCCGGTGTTGATCAGCTCGGCGCATGCCGTCAGCGCCTCTAGCTGGTCAGCATCAAAAGCGCTTTGACTCCTGTCGGGCCGCTCTCGTAGGGTTGAGGGCATGTCAGCACCATACTCCGAGACGGTCATTACAGACAACGACGCGCGCCGCCTCGGCGACGGGCGCCGGCCGGTGCTGCTGGCCGGCCTCGGCGCGGCCTGTATCTCCGCCTCCGCGGTAATGATCAAGCTGGCCGGCACGGGCACCGCCACCGCGGCGTTCTACCGGTGTCTCCTCGCGCTCCCGGTGCTGCTGACCCTGGCCGCGCTTGAGCAGCGGCGGCACGGTCCGCGCCAGCTGGCTCCGCGCCTGGGCGCAGTCCTGGCCGGGGCATTCCTCGCGGTCGACCTCGTGCTGTGGAATCACACGATCGCCGAGGTAGGCGCCGGGATCGCCACCGTGCTCGGGAACCTGCAGGTGCTGTTCGTCGCCCTGGCCGCCTGGCTGCTCTTCCGGGAGCGCCCGCACCGCGGATTCCTGATCGCGCTTCCCGTCGTGATGGCGGGCGTCGTGCTGGTGTCCGGCCTGGCCGACGGCGCTATGGCCGGCAGCCATTCGCTCGGGGGAATCGGATACGGGATCGGGACGTCGGTCGCCTACGCGGGATTCCTGCTGATCCTGCGCAGAACTTCGGGCGGCACGCCCCATGTGGCCGGCCCGCTCGCGGAGGCCACCGCCGGCGCCGCGGCCGGCTCGCTGCTGCTCGGCCTGGCCTTCGGCGGCCTGCAGCTGCAAATCCCGTGGCCGTCCTTCTGGTGGCTGCTGCTGCTCTCACTGACGAGCCAGACGATCGGCTGGCTGCTGATCACCTCATCGCTGCCAAAGCTCCCTGCGGCCGTGTCCTCGCTGCTGCTGCTCCTCCAGCCGGCCGCCGCGATGGTGCTGGCCGCCGCCGTGCTTGGCGAGCGGCCCAGCCTCCTTCAGCTGGCCGGCGCCCTGCTGGTCTGCTGCGGCGTGCTGGCCGCCAGCCTGGCCGCGACGTCGCAGCGTAACCGGGCGGCGATGGCGGCGGGCCCGCCCTCCGTGCCGGGCAGCACTGCCGCGCGATCGCTGCGGGACGCGGTGGCCGGTTCGTTGCCGGCCGCCGCCGGGCGCTCGGCCTGAGGCGAGGACCGGCCTGCGCAGGCTGCGTAACAGCTGGTCTTTCCTCCGGCCTGGCCACCGGCAGATCCCGCATCGGTGCCGCAGGCGGCCGGAGGCGTTCCTGCTGCTCGCTGGCAGCGGCGGCCGTGACGGACCCGGCCGCCGCTCCCCCTCTGGCCGCCGCCCCCGGCCGCCCGCCGATCCGCGCTTGTCTGCGTTGGACGTCTATCCAGAGGCGGGCCGGGGCAGCCTGATACATGCGCCAGGGTCTGGAGTTGCGCCAGGTCGCGCCCGGTCAGGCGACGTTGTCGCGGAGGCGGCTCAGCAGTTCCCCGAGCTGGCTGATGTCGCGGTCTGACAGGCCAGCCCGCAGCCTGCTGTCGAAGGCCATCGCGGCGTCCCGCAGGCGAAGGAAGAGCGCCTCACCCTCGGGCGTGAGCGCTACCAGGTGGACGCGGCGGTTCGCCGGATCCCGCCGCCGGGTGAGGAGGCCTGCCGACTCCATCGCGTTCAGGTGATGGGTGAGGGTGGCGCCCTGGATGCCGGCCGCGACGGCGAGCTCACGCTGGCTGGCTGCCTGCCGGCTCTTGATCGAGATCAGCACCAGCCAGGCGGGCAGCGAGCCGCCGGCCTGCGCCAGGGCGTCGTCGAACGCCCGGCTGGTGACCTTCGCGACCTGGGCGAGGTGCAGCCCTATCGGCGGGCGGGCGGGGCGGGACATGCCGCCAAGGCTAGCACAGGTCGATAGATATCAAATCATTTGACATCTAACGCTTAGTTGCCTAACGTTGTGCCCTGAACGAGAGGAGAGACCCATGGATGACCTGCCGATGCGAGGCCGCGTTGCCCTCGTAGCCGGTGCCAGCAGGGGGATCGGCGCGGCCACGGCCGAGGCGTTCGCCGCCGCGGGAGCCGCCGTCGTGCTGGGTGCCCGCGACATCGCCGCGCTGGAGTCAGTCGCGAAGCGCATCGAGGCCGGCGGCGGCCAGGCGATCGCCGTGCGCACCGACGTCGCGGACGTGGAGTCGATGCGCGGCCTGGTCGAGACCGCGCTGGCAACTTACGGCCGGCTCGACGCGGCGTTCAACAACGCCACCGACGGGCCGCTGCCCGCTCCGCTGGCTGACATCGACGCCGGCGAGTTCGACCGGGGCATCGCCACCAACATCCGCGGCACGTTCCTCGGGATGAAGTTCCAGATCCCCGCCATGCTGCGGGGCGGCGGCGGCGCGATCGTGAACATGGCCTCGACAGCCGGGCTCAACGGGATCGCGAACCTTGCGGCGTACGTCGCGGGCAAGGCCGGGATCATCGGCCTGACCAAGGTCGCCGCGCTGGACTACGCCGACCAGGGCATCCGGGTCAACGTCGTGGCGCCAGGCCCGATCCTGACTCATCACCTGGCCGCCGCGGGCCCGGAGGCGCAGCGGCAGGCGGGGCTATCGGTGCCGATGCGGCGGACTGGCACCGTCGCCGAGGTGGCCAGCGCCGTGCTGTGGCTCTGCTCGGAGCAGTCGTCGTTCGTCACCGGGACCGTGCTCCCGATCGACGGCGGCCAGTCCGCCGGGAACAAGCCACCGCAGATGTACCGGCAGGGCCGGCCGATGACCGCCCCGGCCCCGGATGCACCGACGCAGGGCGAGAGGAGCCCGCAGTGACCAGTGACACCCGCGCAGAGATACTCGCCATCGGCGCCCGGTGGGCCCAGGCGGAACGCACCGCCGACGCTGCCGCCCTGGCCGAGCTCGCGGCGGACGACTTCCGGCTGGTTGGCCCGTTCGGCTTCGTACTGGACAAGACCCAGTGGGTGGCCAGGTATGCGCCCGGCGAGCTGGTCACCAGCTCGCTGGACTGGGACGAGGTCGAGGTCCGCGATTTCGGCACGACGGCCATCGCGATCGGCCGGCAAACCCAGCAGGCGACCTACCAGGGCCGTCCCGCCGACGGCCAGTTCCGCGTGACGCACGTGTTCGTGCGTGACGGGGACCGCTGGGCGCTCGCCAGCCTGCATCTGAGCCTGGCCGCACCGCCTGGCCGGCCAGGCTAGCGGCTCCAGCCGGACCAGGGCGGCCGGGACGGCCACGGCGCTCCGGCTCCCGGCCATCGCAGGCGAGCCGGCGAGTGCCTACTTCCTCGCCCGGTACCGCAGCCGCTCCCGCGCCGTCTCGCTTCTTCCGTTGCCCTCGTTGATGACGGCGGCTGCGCCGCGAAACCGGGGGGCGCGGAACTCGCCACGGAGCGGCCAGACGACGGAGGGGCGGAGCCCTTAGCTCCGCCCCTCCGTCGTTCGTTCCCCCCGGGTCTGGGCGACGTTTTCGCTCTTGCCGGCGTCCAAGCGGGCAGGGTGCCCCCGGCAGCCTTGTTACGGCGGCCGACAGCGTTCCACGGGACGCGCTACTGTAAGAGGTTTCTTACAAGTGAACGCAGTCGCGAGGAATATCCCTTACCTCCACTGCAAGGCTACCGAGGGCCTGTCGCATGGCTGTCGCACGACACAGAGACAACCGATGTCACAGAATGAACGACACGCACATGGCCAGAAGGCCGCCGGCCTGCACCTTCGGCAGCTCATTGTCCGGACCGGGCCGTACCGGGACGAATGGGAGCAGTATGCCCGCGATGCCCGGCCCGGCGAGATCCGGCAGGATGCCGTCTGCCGGGTGATCGCGGAGTACCTGTACGAGACAGGCGAGCATGACGAGACCGACACGGGGCTCGCCCGGACGCTCAAGGACCGGGTGAGCCGCGCGTTCGGCGGTCGCGGGCTCAGCCTGGAGACGCTGCGCTGGGTCGAGGCGGCATTCCAGCTGTCCGCCCAGGATGCCCAGCGTGTCCATGAGCTGTACCGGGGCGATCTTCGCCCTACCGTCATCGTCGGCAAGCTGCCGCCGCCAGGCGGCGTGCTGGCGGCCGGGCATGAGACGACCCTGCTGTTCGAGCATCACTTCGTCGGCCGGGACGGCATGCCAGCCCGGCACCACACCCAGCAGACCGTCCGGGCCCTCGTTGACGGCATGGTGAGCTACCAGTACCGGATGGACACCCCGGAGGCCGACATACGGGTGATCCGCGGCGGCAGGATCGGCCAGATTTACCAGCTCAGCGAGCAGCTCTGGGCGGTGGATATCCCGTTCCACCACCCGCTTCGCTACGGCGAGGAGGCGTACGTTGACTACTGGACGATCTTTCACTATTCGGAACCACCTGCCGCCGAGTTCCGCCGCGGGGCCCACCGGCGCGTTGAGCACGTCGACATGCGGGTGCAGTTCCACCCCGGCAGACTGCCGAAGCAGCTCTGGTGGGCCGAGTGGGCGGACTACCGGGCACCCGATGAGGCAATCGTGGAGCGAGAGGAAGTCGCACTGGATGAGGAGCTCTCCGCGCACCGGTACCTGGAGGCGATGGAGCACACCGTCGTGGGCTACTACTGGGAGTGGTAGCGCCGGCCGAGGCCGGCCGACCCCCGGGCCGCCGGCACCGGGCAGCCCGCCGGCACCGGGCAGCCCGCCGGCACCGGGCAGCCCGCCGGCACCGGGCAGCCCGTCAGCACCGGGCAGCCCGCCGCCACCGAGCAGGGAGAGTCGCCCATGACCGCCCCGGCCACCACCGCGAGCCCAGCAGCCGAGGCTGGCTTCACCCACCGGCAGATCCTGGCGATCATGTCCGGGCTGATGCTGGGGATGTTCCTGGCCGCGCTCGACCAGACGATCGTGTCGACGGCCCTGCCGACGATCGTGGGGGACTTCCACCGCAGCGACCTGCTGTCGTGGGTCATCACCGCCTACCTGCTGGCCAGCACCGCATCGACGCCGCTGTGGGGCAAGGCGGGCGACCTGTACGGCCGCAAGCGCGTCTTCCAGCTCGCCATCGTGGTGTTCCTGGTGGCCAGCGCGCTCTGCGGCGCGTCGAGGAACATGTACGAGCTGATCGCCTTCCGCGGGCTGCAGGGACTCGGCGGCGGCGGCCTGATCTCGCTCGTGTTCGCGATCGTCGGCGACATAATCCCGCCCCGCCAGCGCGGCCGCTACCAGGGCTACTTCGGCGGCGTCTTCGGCGTCGCCAGCGTCGTCGGGCCGCTGGCAGGCGGGTTCGCCGTGGACAGCCTGAGCTGGCGGTACATCTTCTACATCAACCTGCCGATAGGGCTCGCCGCGCTGATCGTCACCAACCGGGTGCTGAGGCTGCCGGTGCGCAAGCGGCACGTGCTGATCGACTGGTGGGGCGCGCTGCTGCTGGTCGCGGGGGTGTCCTGCATCCTGCTCGCGACCCAGGCCGGCGGCACGGACTTCCCGTGGGGCTCCTGGCAGATCGTCAGCCTTTTCGTGCTGGGGGCGCTGTTCCTGGCGGGCTTCGTGGCCAGGGAGAAGGCGGCACCCGAGCCGATCCTGCCGCTGGAGCTGTTCCGGATGCAGATCTTCACCGTGGCGAACATGGTGTCCTTCGTCAGCGGCGTCGCCATGTTCGGCGCCCTCGCCTTCCTGCCGCAGTACCTTCAGCTCGTGCACGGCGTCTCGGCCACCGAATCGGGCCTGCTGCTGCTGCCGCTACTCATCGGCCTGCTGGTGATGAGCATCGGCTCGGGGCGCTACATCTCGAGGACCGGCCGGTACCGGTGGTTCCCGCTGGCCGGCACGGTCCTGGTCACCGTGGGGCTGATACTGCTCTCCCGCCTCGGCGCGCACACGTCGCTGACCGTCGTTGGCCTGGACATCCTGGTCTTCGGGGCGGGGCTCGGCCTGTTCATCCAGGTGCTGACCCTCGTCGTGCAGAATGCGGTGCCCATGCGGCAGATGGGCGTCGCGACCTCGTCGGTGACGTTCTTCCGGTCGATGGGCGGCGCCATCGGGGCGTCGGCGCTCGGGGCCGTGCTGACCGCGCGGATCGCCGCCGAGTTCCCGCGTTTCCTGCCGCGGGCGGTGCTGGCAGGCGGCGGCGACAAGGTGGCCCGGCTCGTGCAGAGTCCCGCTGCCCTGCGCGTTCTCAAGATCACTCATCCCGCCATTCACGAGGGCATCATCCAGGCCTACTCGCACGCCATCGACACGCTGTTCCTGGTCGCCGTACCGGTATCGGTCCTCAGCGTGATCGCCGCGCTGTTCATCAAGCAGGTGAAGCTGCGGGTCAGCAACACCAGGCCCGCGGCGGCCGGTGACGGGCCGGACGGTGATGGGACGGCCCGGCATCGGCCGTCCGACTTCGGCACCGATGCCGTCCCGCTCGCCCCAGGAGGTTCGCACTAGATGCCTGGCGTGACCATCTCGGCCGGCTACGGCGCCGGCGGCAGCATTATCGCCCCCGACGTCGCCAGGCGGCTCAGCCTTCCGCTGCTCGACCGGGCAATAAGCTCGCACGTCGCCGCGCAACTGCAAGTTTCCGTGCCGGAGGCCGAGGGCGGGGAGGTCCGGCGGTCGCTCGCCGACCGGTTCCTTGGCGTGCTCGCGCCGCTGGCCGGCGGCGTGCTCTGCGCGGGCACCGACGCAGCTCCTCCCGAGGCGCTGCCGCCGCCCGATGACGCGGCCTTGTTCCGCGAGCAGGCCGAGGCCATCATGACCGGGGCGCTGCAAGACGGCGCGGTCATCCTCGGCCGGGCCGGCGGGGCCGCGTTCCACGAGCGTCCCGACGTGCTGTGCGTGCGCCTGTTCGGGCCTGCAGAGGCCCGTGTCGCGCAGGCGGCCAGGATCGAGAACGTCGATGCGCTAACCGCCCGGCGGCGCATGCCGGAGGTGGACCGCGCCCGCGCGCAGTACGTGCGACGGCTCTACGCCGCCGACATCGACGACCCTGCCTTCTACCGGCTGCAGATCGACAGCACGGCGCTGCCGCTCGACGCCTGCGCCAGCATCATCACGACCGCCTACGCGGCACTGACCGGCCGCTGAGGCCGGCTGACGATCGACCGGGCGGGGCCGGGATCCCGGCCCCGCCCTGACCTGCCTGCGCGACACTGGGCAGGCCCGGATGCCCGGCGCGGCCTGATCTCCGACATCGCGGCCCTTGACGTGCACGCACCGCGGATTTATATTCTTCTGAAATGCTGTTCCACGATACCGAACAGTATTCAAGCAATTTGGCTCGTCTCGAAGAGGGAGGTGAGGAGCCCGCCGCCTGCCACTCTGGAGACAGCCGACGGGCGAACCGCATGACAGCAGCACCCACGACCCCGCAGAAGCTCTTTGCAGAGGTGATCGGCACCGCCTGCCTGGTGTACATCGGAGCCGGCTCGGCGGCCGCGACCGGAGTGATCGCGGCAGGCACCAAGGTCCCGTTCTCGATGGCCCAGCTCGGCATGATCTCGTTCGCCTTCATGTTCGCCGTCGTCGGCGTCGTCTACGCGATCGGCCACATCTCCGGCGGCCACATCAACCCGGCTGTCACGGTGGGGCTGGCGGCGAGCGGCAAGTTCCCCTGGCGGGAGGTGCCGGGCTACGTGACCGCCCAGGTAGTCGGGGCGCTGATCGGCGCGCTCGGCTACTTCGTGACCCTGGGCAAGGCCGCCGCGGTCGCGGCGGGCGGCGGCGTCACCGGCTACAACCCCGCGACAATGGGATTCGGCCGGGGGTTGCTGATCGAGGCGATCGGCACTGCCATCCTCGTCTTCGTCGTCTTCGGAGTCATCGACCACCGCGCGGTTCCCGGCTGGGCGCCGATGGCGATCGGATCCGCGGTCTTCGCGATCATCATCATCCTGGGGCCGGCCACCGGGGCGGCCATCAACCCGGCCCGCTACCTGGGCGCCATCATCTGGCAGAGCGCGTTCGGCGGCACGGTGCACTGGTCGCAGGCACCTGCGTACCTCCTCGGAGAACTCGCGGGCGGCGTACTCGGCGGGCTCGCCTACATGGCCCTGTCGCGCACCCGCACGGCCGGTGCCAGCCTTGCGCCGACGGACCCCGACGACTCGTCGGCGGCCAGCCCTAGCACTAGCAAGATCTCGGAAGGCGCGTCATGAAGAAGCTCATCAACTCCGCCGAAACTGTCGTAACCGACGCACTGGCCGGGGTGGCCGCCGCGCATCCCTCGCTTGCCGTTGACATCGAGAACAAGGTGATAACGAGGTCTGCCGGGCCGACTGCCGGAAAGGTGGGCCTGGTGTCGGGCGGCGGGTCCGGCCACGAGCCGCTGCACGGCGGCTTCGTCGGCTACGGAATGCTCGACGCCGCGTGCCCCGGCGAGGTATTCACCTCGCCCGTCCCCGACCAGATGCTGGCCGCCACCAAGGCGGTCAACGGCGGAGCCGGCGTACTGCACGTCGTGAAGAACTACACCGGGGACGTGCTGAACTTCCAGATGGCCGCCGAGCTCGCTGAGGACGAGGGCATCGAGGTCGCTCCCGTCGTGGTCAACGACGACGTCGCGGTGCAGGACTCGCTCTACACCGCGGGCCGCCGCGGCACCGGCGCCACCGTCTTCGTGGAAAAGATCGCCGGGGCGCTGGCGGAGCGCGCCGCCCCGCTCGGCGAGGTGGCGGCGACAGCGCGCGAGGTCAACGAGCGCAGCCGGTCCTTCGGCGTCGCGCTGACCTCATGCACCGTTCCCGCCGCGGGAAAGCCCACGTTCGACCTGGATGACCAGGAGATCGAGCTTGGCATCGGGATACACGGCGAGCCTGGCCGCAGCCGGGCCCCGCTCGCCACCGCCCGCGACATCACGGCCGCCGCCCTGGACGCGATCGGCGCCGACATGCCGCTGACCGGAGATCTCCTCGTCATGGTCAACGGCATGGGCGGGACTCCGCTGATCGAGCTGTACGTCGTCTACAACGAGGTGCACCGGTATCTGGCCGGCCGGGGCGCCCGGATTACCAGGAACCTGGTGGGCAACTACATCACCAGCCTGGAGATGCAGGGTTTCTCGGTGACCGTGTGCAGGCTCAGCGACACGCTGACCGATCTGTGGGACGCGCCAGTGGACACGCCTGCCCTCCGGTGGGGACGGTAGAGCTCCGCAAGCATCGTCGCGATCCCGAGGAGCGCACATGGACGCCGGATTCTTCCGCGCCTGGGTAGCTGAGATAACAGCGGTCGTCGAAACCCAGCGCGACCACCTCACCCAACTCGATGCCGCGATCGGCGACGCCGATCACGGCATCAACCTTGCCCGTGGCTTCGGAGCTGTCGAGACAGCGCTCGCCCAGGCCAGCACGCCGACTCCCGGTTCGGTCCTGCGGCTCACCGGCGCAACGCTGATCTCAAAGGTGGGCGGGGCGTCCGGCCCGCTGTACGGGACGGCGTTCCGGCAGGCGGGCAAGGCGCTGGGGGACGGAGCCGAGGTGGATCTGTCCACCCTGGCGGGCGCGCTGGAAGCGGCGCTGTCCGGAGTCCAGAAACTCGGCGCGGCGCGCGAAGGCGAGAAGACCATGGTGGACGCGCTCGCCCCGGCGGCGAGCGCGCTCAGCAAGGCCGTCGCGGAAGGGGCGTCCGCCGCCGACGCCTTCGCCGCGCTCGCCGATGCCGCAGGCGCCGGAGCACAGGCCACGATCTCGATGCAAGCGCTCAAGGGCCGGGCCAGTTACCTCGGCCCGCGCAGCGTCGGGCACGAAGATCCGGGCGCGGCGTCGACGGCCCTGATCCTGGGCGCGCTGCGCGACGTTGCGGCGCGGCAGGCTCGATGAGTCCGGCTGTCCGCTTCAGCGGGCTGCCCGTCTCGGCGGGCGTCGCGACGGGCAGGCTGCACGTCGCCGACCTGGCCGACTCGGCCGGCGCCACAGCTGACGAGGTAAGGGACGCGTTCGCCGCGGTTGCGGCGGAGCGGTCCGCGCTCGCCGAGCGGCTTCGGCGTGCCGGACGTGACGAGGAAGCGGCCATCATCGGCGTCGGGGCGCTGATCGCCACCGACGCTGCTCTGGTCGGGCCCGCCGTCGCAGCGGTACGCGGCGGCGCGGACGCGGTCACCGCGGTGCGCCAGGCGTCGGAGGCTCAGGCGGCGGTGATCGGGGCGCTGCCCACGGCTGAGCTGGCCGAGCGCGCAGGCGACGTCCGCCAGATCGCGCGCGCCGTCCTTGACCACCTCAGCAGCGGGGCCGCGGCGGCGCGCCCGGCCGGCGACTTCATCCTGGTCCGCCGCGAGGTAGGCCCGGCCGACCTGATCGAGCTCGCCGAGGAAGGGCTCGCTGGCGCGGTCTCGCTGGCAGGCGGCGCGAGCTCGCATGCGGCGATCGTCGCGCGCGGCCTTGGCGTGCCGATGGTCACCGGCGTGGACGCGGCGGTTCTCGCCATGCCCGCCGGCCAGCAGGCCATCCTCGACGCCTCCGCCGGGGAGCTGATCGTCGGTCCCGGTGCCGCTGAGCTCGCTGCGGCGGCCGGGAACGCCACGGCGGCCGGGAACGGCGCCGGCCCGCTGCGGGCCCGGCCGGGCGGGCCTGCTAGCACGGCCGACGGACGCGAGATCACCGTGCTCTGCAACGTTGCCTCGGTGGCCGAGACCCGGCGCGGGCTTGCCGCGGGCGCCGGCGGAGTCGGCCTGCTCCGGACCGAGATCCCCTATACCGGCGCGCTGGCCTGGCCGACGCTTGCCGAGCACCGAGCACAGCTGGCACCGATACTCGCCCTGCTCGAAGGAAGGCCCGCGACAGTCCGGTTGCTCGACTTCTCCGGGGATAAGATCCCGCCATTCCTCGGCGGCGCCACGTCCCCCGGCGGCGCCACGTCCCCCGGCAGCGCCACGTCCCCCGGCGGCGCCACCTCCCCAGCCAGAACCTTCCCCGGCGGCGCC